>Ga0194132_10002706_pt1 | contig 32722 bp, 26 predicted proteins | sample TA2KigOf80mmetaG_FD_148612 | JGI IMG/M metagenome (GOLD analysis project Ga0194132, IMG submission 148612) | Freshwater microbial communities from Lake Tanganyika, Tanzania - TA2015054 Kigoma Offshore 80m | ecosystem: Environmental > Aquatic > Freshwater > Lake | place: Tanzania: Lake... | reverse complement strand
GCTGAAAGGGCTGGTTTTGTTTGTCACCCATTGGGTGCTGTCCTCCGCAGGGGTCTTCGCTGCCTTCAAACCCCTATCGATATTGATGCGGACGAGCATCCAGGAGATTCGCACGCGCGGCTCAAAATGGAAATGTGGGCTGAGAAACGTTTCAACGCCGCCGGGATTCCGGTTGTCGGGCATGATCCAGATACCCCATTTCCTGCCGTCCGGTCCGTCCGCGATCGCGCCGCCTGACGGCATGTTCGCGGGCAACCCGGGACAGTAGTTGCCAATTTGGTGCCGGATGCTGGAATAACGGCTCGAGGCATCTACATCGGCATCCAAGATGAATCCAATCCTGGTTGCAGCAAAGGCTACGGCTTCGACGAGTCCGGCGTCGAGCCTGTCGGCTCCATTCAGCGCGGTAATTTCGACGGGGCGTTCGCTGTCCGGCCAGTCGACGAAGTACTTGACTAGGCTGGCTACTGCGTACACATCGGTCTTGCCCTCAACCACCAGCGTCTTAGGAAAACTCCTTCGGCGGCTCATCGGACTTCGATGCTGTGGTGGGCCGCCGCCACCATTCCAGCGTAACTGAGCCGCGCGGCTTGCCCCGTTCCGCGATCAATCCTTTGGATTGTAAGCGGGTGCCCGTGACGCTCTTCCAAGTCCTTAAGGCTCTCAACGCAATCGAGGCTGTGAGTCGTGGCAAAGACCTGTACATTCAACTGGATTGCGGCCTCATAGATGAGGCGCCACATGGAAGTCATGACTGAATAGTGCAGACCAGTGTCGATTTCGTCCACCAGGAGAACTCCGTCGCGGCATTGTGCCAAAGTGATGGCGAGAACAAGTAGACGTGAGATTCCCTCACCCATGGTTCCAATTGGTACCGGAACGTTGACGTCCTTCAGCTTAGCGATGAAACTGCCCTTGGCCCCCGAGCGCGGCTGGGAGAGGATCGCGACCCGTTCCACTCCTGGCTCGATGATCCGCAGCAGGCTGAGTACGAGATCCTCGGCCGGGGTCAACGCGACACGATCCCACATTTCAAGGAGCTGGGTTCCATTGAGCGACTCATGGGTAATGAACTGGCTCGACGGTCGATCCGCCGGGTTCCAGCGTTTCGAGGAGAGCTCGACCCATTCCGGAAGCCATCCGAATGAATCGGTCAGGGCAGCCACGCTCACGGGTGGCGGCGGGTCTCCATCAATTCTAAGCTCGAGTCTGGCAGTCAGTTCCGGTTCCGGCGGCGGGAACAGGCGGCTCTGAGCGTCACGCAACGCGATGGAAAACTCTACAAATCTCTTAGGATCGACGCTAATCTTGATTCGCGAACCCGGCGCGGGATCGTGTCCGAAGAACACGTGCCGGATATCGAGAAGGGAGGAGCGGCGGCGAGGTAATGAGTCCTCGACCGCTGCCAGTAGTGATTCCCCGCGGGCCGCCAGAATCCGGCCCAGCGCCGCGGGAGAGCCCTGCCTTTCGAGCAGATAGAGCGCTTCAAGAACTGAAGTCTTGCCATCGTTGTTTCGGCCGACCAGAAGGTTGACGCGGCCCAAACCGTCCAGGTGGAAACGTCTGAGACCACGATAGCCTTCGATCAGGACAGTGGAAATCATGAACCCAATCGGAGCATAACACAGGGTTTGGGAGGCCGCCCGTGTTGGATGGGACTGTAACGAAGAGGTTGGCAGGTACGGCGGGCGTCCGGGCCAGAGGCCACGCCGGGTGGCTACAATGGGCCTCATATGGAATGGCGTTTTGGGCTTGGCCTGCTGATGACGGCGTGTGCCTGGGGGCAGGCTCCTGCGGCGGCTCCGGGCGGCACGGGACGGAACCACGATTCCGATGTCCTGGAGCGGCAGATGCATGCGCTTAAGCTGCGGTTGGCGCTACAGGATGTGGCGGAGGTGGATGAGGTGGACTACACCTCGACGCCGGCGGCGAAGAACCGGAATCCCACCGGCCCCGGGGCTGGAAATCCGGTGATCGTTCACGCGCATACCTTTGTTCCGAAGAAGCTCGACCGGAAAGGAAAGCATCCGCTGATCGTCTATGCCCACGGCGGCGTGCACGCGAACGTGACTTCGGGAGTGTCGCACATCTTCCGGGAGCTGTTGGAGCAAGGCTATTCGATCATTGCGCCCGATTACCGGGGCAGCACCGGGTATGGCCGCGCGTTTTATGAACTGATCGACTATGGCGGACGGGAAAACGATGACGTGTGGTCGGGACGGGCGTGGATGCTTGAAACGTACTCCTTTCTCGACCCTCAGCGTGTCGGCATGATCGGCTGGAGCCACGGCGGGATGATCACGCTGTTCAATGTCTTCGATCACCCGGAGGGGTATGCGGCGGCGTACGCGGGTGTGCCGGTGAGTGACCTGGTGGCTCGCCTGGGATATGCGACGGACTCTTACCGGGCGCTGTTTTCCGCCCAGTATCACATCGGAAAAACCGTGCGCGACGACATCATGGAGTACCGGCGCAGGTCGCCTATTTTTCATGTCAGGAAGCTGAGAACGCCGCTGCTGGTGCACACCAATACGAACGACGACGACGTGAACGTGCTGGAAGTGGAGCGGCTGATTTCGGAACTGAAGGCCGAAGGAAAACAGTTCGAGTCCAAGATTTATCAGAACGCGCCCGGCGGCCACTCCTTCAATCGCCTGGATACGCAGCTTGCGCGTGCGTCCCGGCGGGAGATCTACAAGTTCCTGGCTGGCCATCTCAAGCCAGCCTTCCCACTTCCCTGAGCGTGTATAACCTGCCATGTGCCTACGCTTCGCTTTGATTCTGCTCGCAGCCCTATGCGCCGTGGCGCGGGCCGATGTCCGCGGCTGCGCCTGCGACCCTGAGCGCCCCGAGACTATGAAGGCTCGCGAGTGCAGCCTGTGCAATGAGGCCGAAAAGCGGTCCGCGGCGCCCGGCGAGCCGCCATACTTTTTCCTGAAGGACAACAACCCGCGGAAGCCCAACCGTTGGCTGCTGTTGTGGCGCGCGCACGCCGCCGGCCCGCACGCGATGCAGGACCTTCCGCGCGCGGTGCGCACAGCGCTGTGGACAGCCGCAATCGCGCGGGCCCGCGAACTCTGGGGAGACGATTGGGGTGTGGCCTACAATGGAGAGGTGGTGCGCACGCAGTGCCATCTCCATGTCCATGTCGGGAAGCTGCTGAAAGGCGTGGAGACCAGCCGGTTTGTGGTGGTGCGGCACCCGTCGCAGATTCCGATGAAGCCGGGGGAAGGGGTTTGGGTGCATGGCGCTGGAAAGTCGATGCATGTGCACACCGGCGAGCAGACCACCGAGACGGTCCTGATGAGGTAAGAGTCCAACAGATATGAGCTTGCTTGAGATAACAAAACTGCCCACGGCCTCGAATTCGGCCATCCGGCTGCATGGGGGCGATAACATCGCCGTGGCGCGCGTTCCGCTGAGCCCGGGGCAGGTGATTGAAGTGGGTGGCGAGCGCGTGGAAGTGCGGTCGGCGGTGCCGGCGGGGCACAAAGTGGCCCTGCGCCCCATCGCGTCCTCGGAGCGGGTGGTGCGATACGGCCAGACGATCGGATTCGCCAAGCAGGCGATCGCCACGGGCGATCATCTGCACACCCACAACGTGGCGTTCGAGGAGTTGGATTTCGAATACGAGTTTCCGGCGTCCGAGATTGCGATTCCCGTGGCGCCCGCGGCAGGGCCGGTGTTTCTTGGCTATCCCCGGGAGGACGGCCGGGCCGGGACACGGAACTACATCGCGGTGGTGGCGGCTTCAAACTGCGCCGCGCACACGGCGGAACTGATTGCCCACAGCTACGACGGCGAAACACTGCCGCCGAACGTGGATGGCGTGGTGGCGTTTCCGCACGGCGAGGGCTGCGGGCACAGTGAGGGTCCCGATACGGCCCAGTTGCGGCGAACGCTGGGCGGGGTGTTGAATCATCCGAACGTATCCGGCGCGATCATCCTGGGGTTGGGCTGCGAGGTGAACCAGATCGACCACTACCTGGGCAAAGGCGCGCCCCGGACGGACCGTCTGGTGGGCATGACGCTGCAGGCCTCGGGCGGTACGCGGGCTACCGTAGCGGCGGCGCGGCAGGCGATTGGCGGATTGATGGAGCGCGCCTCGGCGGAACAGCGCCGTGAGGTGCCGGCGTCGAAGATCGTGCTGGGGCTGAACTGCGGGGGCAGCGACTCGTTTTCGGGTATCACCGCCAACCCAGCCCTGGGTGTATGTTCGGACAAACTGGCGGCCGTGAACGCAGCCTCTGTGCTGGCTGAAACCACGGAGTGTTTCGGGGCCGAGCATCTGCTGGTGAAGCGGGCCCGCAACCGGGCCGTCGCGGAGCGGTTTCTGGGATTCATCGGGTCCTACAAGACGTATCTGCGGCAGTGGGGCGGCAGCTTTAATGACAATCCGTCGCCGGGGAATAAGGATGGCGGCTTGACCACCATTCTCGAGAAGTCGCTGGGGGCGGCGGCGAAGGCCGGCACGTCGCCGATGATGGATGCGCTGGATTACGCCGAACGGATTGTGGCGCCGGGGTTCAACTTCATGAATACGCCGGGGTATGATCCGGTGTCGTTGACGGGCCTGGCGGCGGGTGGCTGCAATCTCATTGCGTTCACCACGGGGCGGGGGAGCGCGATCGGGTTCCCGACGATTCCAGTGATCAAGATCGCCACGAATTCCGCCATGTACCGCCGGATGCAGGACAACATGGACGTGAATGCAGGACGGATCGCCGACGGCGAAGCGACGATCGAGCAGATCGGGCAGGAGATCTTCGATCTGGTGCTGCGCGCCGCCTCCGGCGAACGGACTTGCGCGGAGAGGCTGGGGCACAAGGAATTCGTGCCGTGGCGGATCGGTCCGTACCTTTAGACTGGAAGCTGGCAATGTCACAGGGCAGGTGTTCGATGGCCGCAGGATGTTCAATGGTTGCGAGATGGATGATGATGGCGGCGTGCGCGGGCGCCGCGTTGGCTCAGGCTCCGCCGAAGAAAGCCGCGGCAGGGGCAAAGCCCGCGGCCGGCGCCAAGCCAGCCGCGAAGCCGCGGAAGTCCGCTCTGGACAAGGCGACGCTTGAAGCCTACGTCCGGCATCTGAACCTTTGGGGACCGCAGATCACGGTAGAGATCGGGGAGCCGAAGCCGGCTGAGGCCCTGCCGGGTTTCTCCGAGGTGCCCGTGAAGGCGTCGCAGGGCGTTCGGTCAGCCGAAGTGACCTACCTGGTGAGCAAGGATGGCGGGCACATCGTGCGAGGCGACGTGTTCAATGTGGCGGATAACCCGTTCCGCGCGGAGTTAAAGAAACTGAAAACCGAATTTCAGCCGAGCCTGGGAACACCCGGGGCGCCGGTTGTGATGGTGCTGTTCAGCGACTTCCAGTGCAGCTTCTGCAAGGAAGAGGCCAAGATGCTGCGCGACAACCTGCTGGCGGCGTATCCGAAGCAGGTGCGGCTCTACTTCAAGGACTTTCCACTGGAACAGATTCACCCCTGGGCCAAGGCGGCGGCTTCGGCCGGCCGGTGCGTGTTCAAGCAGGCTCCAGCCAGTTTCTGGGACTATCACGACTGGATCTTTGAGAACCAGGCATCCGTGACTGGGGAAAATCTTAAGAACAAGGTGCTGGATTGGGCAAAGGGCAAGTCGCTCGATACGCTGCAGCTTTCGCGGTGCATCGATTCGAAAGGCGGCGACGCGGACGTGGAGAAGAACATCTCGGAGGGGCGCTCCCTGGGCGTGGCGCAGACTCCGTTTATGTTCATCAACGGACGGCGCCTGCCGGGCCAGTTGAGTTGGCCGGATCTGCGGATGATCATCGATCTGGAGATCGAATACCAGAAGACCGCGAAGAATGCCGGAGAAGACTGCGGCTGCGACCTGTCGCTTCCGGTTTTCGGAAAGTAGTTAGCCGGTCATGAAGCAGATCACCTGTCTAGGGGCCTTGGCGTGCGGCGTTCTCTTCGCGGCGCGCGAGCCGGAGTTCGAGACGCAGCGCTACATGGCGCACATCAAGTATCTGGCGTCCGAGGCGATGCGCGGGCGCGGCACGGGCACGCCCGAGCTGGAGAAGGCGGCGCAGTACGTGGCGGCGCAGTTCAAAGCGGCCGGCCTGAAGACGCTGGGAGGCGCCTTTCTGCAGCCGTTCCAGGTGACGGCGAACGCGCGGCTGGGGCCGGGGAATCAGTTGCAGTATCCGGGAGGGAAAGGGCGGCTCGAAGAGGATTTCGTGCCCTTCAATTTCTCCACGCGGGGAGAACTTTCGGGTGGCCTGGTCTTTGTGGGTTACGGCATCACGGCGCGCGAGTACAACTACGACGACTACGAGGGCGTGGACGTCAAGGGCCGGGTGGTGATCCTGCTGCGGCATGAGCCGCAGGAGTTCGACGAAAAGAGCGTGTTCCAGGGCAAGGTGTACACGCGGCATTCCCAGTTTGACTCCAAGGCGATCAACGCCAAGATGCATGGCGCCTCCGGTGTGATCCTCATCAACGACACCGGGAATCACACGGGCGATGCGGACCTTCTGGAGAAATTCGGGCGCACCGCGGGTCCTTCCGATGCCGGCATTCCGATGATCCAGGTGCGGGCGGAGATCGTGGCGGGCTGGATGGAGGCGGCGGGCAAGCCGCTGAAGGACACGATGGCTGCCATCGATGGGGATTTGAAGCCAAGGTCGTTTTCGTTTCCGGAGAATGTGAAGGTGTCGGGCTCCGTGGACGTTCAGCGGGATGTGAAGACTGTGCACAATGTGGTGGGGTATCTCCCCGGCGAGACGGCTGAGTATGTGGTGGTGGGGGCGCACTACGATCATCTCGGGCTTGGTGAACAGTATTCAATGGCGCCCTCGCAGGCCGGCACGCCGCATCTGGGTGCCGACGACAATGCCAGCGGCACGGCGGGCGTGATCGAACTGGCCCGCCATTTCCAGGGGCGCAGGCTGCGGCGAGGAATCCTGTTTCAGGCGTACGCGGCCGAGGAACTCGGCCTGCTGGGGTCGGGCCACTATGTGAACCATCCGCTGATGCCCCTGGACAACGCTGTCGCCATGGTGAACCTGGATATGATCGGCCGCATCCGCGAGAACAAGGTGATCCTGGGCGGAGTGGCCACCGGGACGACATTCAAGGCAATGATGGAGCGGCTGGCGGCGCCCTCCGGATTGACCGTGGATTATTCGGAGCAGGCGGGCTATGGGTCTAGCGATCACACCTCCTTTACCACGAAGCAGGTTCCGGTGTTGTTCTTCTTCAGCGGGCTGCATGCCGACTATCACCGGCCGAGCGATACGTGGGACAAGATCAATGCGGGCGGCGCCGTGAAGTTGCTGGACCTGATCGGCAGGGTGACCGGGGAATTGGCGGCATCGGCCGAGCGGCCGGCGTTTGTCCGGGTGCAGGACCCGCGCCCGCATGGCACCGGCACCGCGAGCGGAGGCGGCTATGGTCCCAACTTCGGCTCCATTCCGGATATGTCGTACAACGGGAAGGGCGTGAAGTTCGCGGACGTGCGCGACGGGGCGCCGGCGGCGAAGGCGGGATTGAAGGGCGGGGATGTCATGATCGAGTTTGACGGGAAGCCGATCGGAAACCTGTATGATTTTACGTACGCCTTACGAGCCAAGAAAGTTGGCGACGTTGTTCCGGTGAAAGTGACGCGCGACGGGACGGTGGTGGAAGTTCAAGTGACACTTGAGGCGCGGCGGTAGTTTTCGCTAATCTGAATGCCTGTTGATGCCGATGAAACGGAAGATGACCACTACGCCCGTAAGGCCCACTAAGACGTGGAAACTGCCTCCGCTGATTCTGCATCCGTTCGCGGATTCGGCGGGACCGGACAAGCTGGTGGAGAGTTCCCGGGCGAGTCTGATGATTCAGGGGCTGATTCCGCAGGGGAGCGCGTCGCGGGATGAACTGGAACGGCGGCTTCTGGATGGGCGGTACTGCGAAATCCGGATGCTGTTTTACGTGGGCAAGGATCTGATCCGTTGGATTGAGCAGTGCATGGATCTGGTGGAGCGGGATGCGGACTTGAAGTCGGCCGGCATCTGCTTTCAGAGTTTCGCCGCACTGCTCGTGGAGGATCCACCGGCGCAGGTGCGCGAGAAGCTGAAGAAGTGGGGCGTCTCGGACTACAAATCGATCTTTTCGCGGGCCCTGGGGTTGAACGCGGTGTTCGGGGAAGCTCCGGAGCGGCACGATCTTTCCGATGAGTTCATCCGGCACTACTATCGCTATGCGGATCAGCTATTCGCCTGCCGGCAGATGCTGTGGACGTTCTCCGATATCAAGAGCCATCACTTCGAGTTCGAGATCTTCGCTTCGGGTGAGTATTCGAGAATTCTTGAACGCGAGTGGGGCGGCGAGGCCGTGAGCGGGGGCGATTCCTAAGAACTCCGCGCCGCTCGCCGGTCCGCCCTGGGTTCCGATCAGGTCGACGTAGAAACCAGGGATGACTTTGTCTCGTCCGTGGTGAAGTTGAGACTCCGGAGTTGAGTTATCGGAATAGCGTGAGTGTGGTGGCGCCGTGTAGGCCCCATCGTTTGCTGAGAAGTGCACCGTGAACTGTGCGTGTGAACAGCCTGTCGCCCGATGGAAAAGCGGGGCAGACGTGACCGGCCGGCGCGAAACGGGATCACGATAGAATCGCCTGCCAGTGAATGCGTCTTACGGGGGCGATGCCCCTTTCCGGGCGATCCAGCTTTCGAACGTGAGTTCGGCCGATCGTTTCTCCCACTCCGCATCGTCGAAGCAATCGAGTTGCCGGCGCGGCGGCACCGGGATGTGCTCGCCGAGTGCGATGGTACCCCCTTCGCGATCGTCACCGCTGTACAGAGGGTCGATTTCCGGCTTTCTGATCTGAACCCATGCCCCGATGTGGGTGCTCTGCATTTGCCGGATGGACTCGGGGGTCCATTCGGGGAGATCGATGTGACCGTCAAGCCAGGTGGCGGCGGCGCGGGTGAGAAAGTAGGGACGGTGCCCGCCGCGGATCTCATAGGACACGTCGAAGATGCCGGGCCGCCGGCCAAACAGCAGGGCGGCGCGGGCTTGAAGGTCTTCGAAGTGGCGGATCGGATCCCGGCCTTTGTAAGTCAACAGGGGGTCCTCCAGGCCGTTGTAGACAAGCATGGGCCCGCGGGCGGCGCTCATGGCTGCCAGCGCAGCGGCACGGTCCTTGAGGAACAACAGCGCTTTGTAGGGGATCGCCTGGCACATGGGGCGGGAGGAGTCCCAGTATTCGCCGGGGCCATCCAGGTTGCCGCCGCCGGCAAGGACACAGGCCCGCAGGCGAAGGTCGATGGCGCAGGTGGTGTTGAGGGCGAAGGCGCCCAGGGAAAAGCCAACCGCGGCGATGCGTAGCGGGTCGACGTCGGCGCGCGAGCCGAGGTATGAAACGGCCTGCATGATGTCGGTTTGCATGAGGCCGGCGAGGCGAAGGGCGGTGGCCTCATCGCGCTGGATGTCATGGGACTTGGTGTTGACACGCCGCTGGACGCTGCGTTCTCCTTCGCCGGGCCCATCAAATGTCAGGACCACAGCGCCGGCCCGGGCATAGAGGATGCCGGCATAGATGGCGTACCAGCTTGCCTTGCCGCCACCGTGGCCTCCCACCACGATGATGGCGGGGGCACGGGACTTGGACGCCGCCGGCCGGTAGACGATCGCCGGGACGCGCATTCCGCTGGCGGTGGCGAAGGAGATGCGCTCGGCGGCAATGCCGGGTTCGGCCTGAAAGACGCCGTGGAATTCCGCCGCGAGGAGTGGTAGCGGATCGGGCACGGAGAACGCCCGGCGGATCATGGCGGCCCAGTTGGCGAAGAGTTCGCGGGGCGGCTGCTGGGCAGGCGCCGCGAGAGCCAACAGAACAGCTAGTGAGGTTGTCACAGTCCCTTGAATACCTCGCCTCCTTTCCGGGCGCTGATGTGGGCCGCGATGTGTGAGCCGGGCGTTTTCATCGGGGTAGAGTAAGAGTGTGAGTCCAGAGCGGTTTGACCGGCTGGTGGAGGAGGCATTGGCCCGCATTCCGGCGCGATATCGCCGCCGCATGCGCAACGTGGTGCTGATCGTGGAACCCGAACCTCCCCGGCGGGGCCTGCTGGGACTCTACGAAGGCCGTCCGCTGACGCAGCGATCCGTTCAAGACCAGTTTGCCATGCCGGACAGGATCACCATCTACCAGGGCCCGCATGAGAGGATGGCTGCGAACCCGGAAGAGTTGCGCCAGTTGGTGGAAGAGACCGTATGGCACGAAGTGGCGCACTACTTCGGCATGGACGAGCGGCAGGTGCTGCGGATGGAGCGGGCGCGGCGCCGCCGGATGGGTCTGGGCTCGTGGCGCTAAGCTGAATGCATGTTGTCAGCGATTGCGAAAGATGTGCGTTATGCCGCGCGGAGGCTTGCCGGTTCTCCGTGGTTCGCGCTGGTGATTGCAGTCTCGCTGGGCATTGGCATCGGCCTGACCACTTCGGTCTATAGCCAGTATCAATCCACCATCTTCCGGCCGCTGCCCGATACCACCAATCCGGCGGAACTGGTGACACGCCGGGGCCCGACCTCCTTCGCCGATTATGAGAAGTTCCGCGATGGCAGCGGCCAGTTTGGCATGCTGGCGGCCTATGTTCCCGCCGTGCCATTCACCGTGCAGGGACCCAATGGGCCGGAACGTGTGCACGGCCACCTGGTGACACCCAACTACTTCGATGTTCTGGGCACGCAGGCCCATCTGGGACGCGTGCTGGGTGCGGCGGACCGCGAAGGGGCCGCGCCCGCGGCTGTAATGAGCCACCGGCTTTGGGAAAGCCGCTATGGCGGCAACCCCGCGCTGGTGGGGCAGGCGATCAAGATCAACGGCCAGTCTGTGACCATTGCGGGGATCGGCCCCAAGGACTTCCTGGGAGCCTCGCCCATGGTGGCGGCGGCCGATCTGTGGCTGCCCACCACGCTGCCGGATGGCTTTGCGCCGGAGCTTGACCAGAATGCGCGCCGCAACCGACGCGTGACCGCCTTTGAGATCATCGGGCGGCTGGCCCCCGGCGTGGCTCTGAAACCGGCCGAAGCGGCCCTGGATGCCATGGTGCGGAGAATCGAGCAGGAAGAGCGCGACCCGGCTCGCGACCGGGGCGGGCGGCGCGTCACCCTGGTGCCCGGCGGCCGTGTGGTGCCGATTCGCGATGAGGACCTGCCCGCCATGACCGCCTTTCCCGTCACCCTGTGCGTGCTGATGTTGTGGGTCACCTGCGCCAATGTCGGCACGCTGCTGATTGCGCGCGTGGCGTCGCGGCGCCGTGAATTCGCCATCCGGCTGGCCGTGGGCGCAAGCCGCGTGCAGATCATCCGGCAGTTGCTGCTGGAAAGCATCATGCTGGCGGCCATGGGCGGCGTGGCCGGTTACGGGTTCGCCGTCTGGAGCCTAAGCTCGGTGGATGCCATGAAACCGATGATGCCGAACTACGTGAACCTCGACTTTCGCATGGACTGGCACGCGTTCGCATTCACGGCTGCGGTGACTCTGTTTACCGGTCTGCTATTTGGGTTGGCACCCGCCCTGCAGGCCTCAAAGGCAGACGTGTCCCAGGCGCTCAAGGCCGGCGCGTATTCAAACCTGAAGGGCTACCGCTGGTTCTCCACCAGGAACATTCTGGTTTTGCAACAGGTGATGTGTTCGCTGGTGCTGCTCCTGATGACGGGCTTCATCGTGCTTGGGTTCAGCCGTAACAGCCAGATTGAGGTGGGCTACACCGTGGATGGCTTGTACAGCGTCTCGCTGGACCCCGTGCGCGACGGCTATACGCCGGAACGCGCCCGGGAACTGCTGGAGAAGGTCCGCGACCGCATCCTCACGGTGCCCGGCATCACCGCGGCTGCCATCAGCCAGAACCCACCCTTTCAGGTGACCGGTGAACAGGCCACCGTGGGAATGAGCGAAGACATGGCCAGCGCCGCAAAATCGCTGCGGCGCCTCACCTCGGAGCGTGTTGGAGCGGGATACTTCAAGACTCTGGAAGTGCCCGTCATCCGGGGACGGGACTTCGAGGATCGCGATACCAAGCCAGGTACGCTGGTCACTGTGCTGAATGCCACGGCCGCCAAGGAGTTGTTTCCCGGCCAGGACGCCGTGGGGCGCCACCTGGAAATCGACGAGAAGCCGCATCTGGTGGTTGGCGTGGTGAAGGACATTCGTGGCGGTTACATCATTCAAACCGTGCAAGTCAAGGCCTATGTTCCCCTGGACCCAAGCCGCTACGCGAAGCCGTCACGGGAAGGCGTGGCACTGCTGGTGCGGGCGCGGCCCGGCGTGGATGCTCTGGGCGAGGTGCGGCGCCTGATGGCGGCAATCGACCCTGAGTTGAGCGTGTTCAACGCACGGTCCATGACGGACTATCTCACGCAAATGTTCTATCTCACCAAGCTCACCCTGGTGGTTTACGGTGGCATCGGATTCTTTTCCCTGATTCTGGCCGCGGTGGGGTTGGCCGGCGTCACGGCCTATGCGGTGGCGCAGCGGCACAAGGAGATTGGCATCCGGATGGCCTTGGGCGCGCGGCCCGGCGACGTGCTGAAGCTGGTGCTGCGTGAGAGCGTGGCGATGGTGCTCATCGGCAGCGTGGGCGGCCTGGCGCTGGCGTTGCTGCTGCTGCGCGCGATGTCGGCCTACATGGAGCTTCTTTCCGAGGTCACCAAGACCAGCACCAGGGATCCCCTGTTGATGGCCGGCGCACCCGCTCTGCTCGCCGCGCTGACGCTGCTGGCCTGTTACCTTCCGGCGCGCCGTGCCACGGGCATCAACCCTATCACGTCGCTTCGGGAGGAGTAACCTTCAACGCTTCGTGTTGCTGGCGCAGCGCCGCCTGATAGCGTTCCCATGCCGCGGGGTCGCGCCGCGTGTGCGCGCCAAAGAACACGAACGCGATCACCCGTCGTGGCCGCCCGGAACGGTTCGCCCCGGCCGAATGCACGGTGAGCGAGTGGTGCACCAGCGCATCGCCCGGTGACACAGGGCAGGGAATCATGGCAGGGGCCGTTTCCGCGAGCCCCTGCGAAAAACCCAGGATGTGCGAGGCATTGTGGGGCAGCACGCCCAGACGGTGCGAGCCCGGTGCATAGTGGAGCGTGCCGTTTTCCTCATCCGCCGGGTCCAGCGGCACCCAGACCGTGCAAGCGGTGTTGGGCTCCAGGCAGAAGTAGAAACCATCCTGATGCGGAGGCGTCGGTGTGCTGCCGCGCACTGGCTTGGCGAAGTACTCGACGTGTTGAGGGATCACCGGTCCGATCAGCCGTTCGGCGAGTTCCCGGATCGGGCCCTCATGCCGGTACCGGTCGAGTGCCGGTTCGCGGTGCAACTGCCCGGACTGCTTGAACGTGGCCGGATCGTCGTAATCCTCGTACATCGCTTCGGCGCGGCTGAGCGTGGGTGCGATATCCCGCACAAAGCGGGCAAAGCCATCTCCAATGTGCTGAAGGTCGGCGGCCGTGAGCAGACCGCGGACAATTTCAAAGCCGTCTTCGGCGAAACGAGCCTGATGTGCTGCCATGGTCATCGCGCGTCGAACCCCGGGCGCGAGACGGGAATCTCCACCACGTCGGCGGCCCACTTCTTCACCTGCGGCCTGATCTCGGCGGCGTTGCCCACCAGGACGAACACCAGATTCGGTGAACCGTAGAAGCGCCTGGCAGCGGCATTGGCCTGTTCAAGGGTCACCGCGTCGAGCCGCGAAAACAGGTCGTCCACCTCACCGCGGTTCTGTTCGAACAGGGCGAGTTCCTGCACCAGGTTCACCAACTGGTCGCTGGTCTCAAGGCGATCTGTTGGGTAGGTGCCTTTGATGTACGCCTTGGCGGAGGCCAGTTGCTCCGTGTTCAGCCCCGCCGAGGCCAGTTTGCGCAGAAGTTCCAGCGCCTTGTCGATGGCCTGCGCCGTGGTGGCGGTGCGTGTGAAGGTAGCGATGTAGATGCTGCCCGTGAGCCGGTCGCGTTCCACGGTGGAATTAGCGCCATAGGTCAGGCCCGTGTTCACGCGCAACTCGTCGTTGAGAATGGACGTGAAGCGTCCGCCGAAAACCGTGTTGACGATGCTGAGCGCCGCGCGATCCGGGTGGTTGTGGTCGATGCCCGGCTGGCCAATGTAGAAATAGGTCTGCGTGGCGTCCGGCTTATCCACCAGCAGTAGGCGCGGCGCGGTGAGCGCGGGGGCGCCGGCGGCGCGGCGCCAGGCATAGGCGGCGCCCGCGGGCAGGCCGCCCAGCGCCTTCGCCAGCAGGGGCATCAGCTTTGGCACCTCGAAACTGCCTGCCACCGCCACACTGATGTTGCGGCCCACGTAGTGGCGCGCATGATAGGCCGCGGCATCCTTGCGCCCGATGCCGGCAAGCGACGCTTCATCGCCATTGAGCGGGCGCGCGTAGGGATGGCCCTGCGGATAGTAGAACGCCCGGTAGTAAATGCCGGTGGACATCATCGGATTGTCCTTGGATCCCCGCACGCTGTCGGCGCGCTGCGCGATTGCCTTCTTCACCTCGTCTTCCGGGAACTGCGGCGTGGTGAGTGCCTCGCCCAGCAGCGACAGCGCGGCCTCGGCGTCTTTCTCCAGAAACTCCAGCGATACCGTGGTTGCCTGCTGGCTCACCTGCGAAAGGAAGGTGGCGCCCAGCGCATCCAGATCCTCGGCGAACCGTGCGGCTGAGCGGTTCCCGGCGCCCCGGCGCAGCAGTTCAGCGGTCACGCTGGCCAGGCCGCCCATCCCGTCGGGGTCCGATTCGGCTCCCCCGCGCACCGTCACATTCACCGTCACCAGAGGCAATTCACGCCGCGGCATCAGGATGACGGTGGCCCCGTTCGATAGCGTCTGGCGTGTGAAGGCGGGCAGCTTTACCTGCGCGCTCAGCACCCCCGCGGCCAGAACCCCCAGCAGCCATCTCATCGCGCTGCCTCCTTCTTTTCGGGAAGCAGCGTTCCGACGGTCCGGTTGCGGCGCGCCAGGTACTTGCCTGCCACACGCCGGATCTCGGCGGGGGTGACCGCTGCGATCTCTGCTTCGTAAGCCGCCAACTTCTGGTAGCCCCCGGAAAACACCTCATAGCCGCCGATGGTGTTCGCCTTGCCCGCAATGGTTTTCAGACCACGGTAATGCGCGGCGATCAGTTGGTTGCGCGCGCGCCGCAGTTCGTCCTCGCCGGGTTCGGCTGCCCCCAGCCGGCCCGTCTCCTCATGCAGCGCGGCCTCCGTGCGCGCGGGGTCGACGCCGGCGCGCGGCTGCGCGATGATCACCATCAGGCCGGGGTCGAAACCCGGCTGCGAGCGGCCGGTCACGGTGAGCGCCAACTGGTCGCGTTCAATCAACCGGCTCTGCAGCCTCGAACTGCGCCCCTGCGTCAGCAGCGCATTCATTACCGCGATCGCGGGCGTGTCGGCGTGCGCTGCCTCGGGCACGTGATAGCCAACCATGAGCAGCGGCAGTTCGGCCGGCTTCTCAATGGTCAGACGCCTCTCACCGCGCTGCTCCGGCTCCCGCGTGCGCACCGGTGGTGGAGGCTCCTGCCGGGGGATCGGTTCCAGATACTTCTTCGCCAGCGCCAGGATCTCCGCTTCACTGACGGCGCCCGCCACCACCAGAACGCAATTGTTTGGAGCGTAGCCCATGCGGAAGTGCGACTTCAGATCCTCAAGCGACCAGCCCTCTATGTCGGACGGCCAGCCCACCACCGAGTTCCCGTAGGGATGCGCCGTGAACGCCACCGCATTCACCTGCTCATGCAGCGCGCCCATGTTGTTGTTGTCCACCGACAATCGGCGTTCGGAATGCACCACGCCCCGCTCGGATTCGATGATCTTTGGGTCAAAGGCCAGGTCGCGGATGCGGTCCGCTTCCATGTCGAACATCAGGTCCAGCGCTGTGCGCGGGAAAAAGTCCGTGTAGACGGTCACGTCGCTGGTGGTGTAGCCATTGTTGCGTCCGCCATTCTTCTCCATCTGAATGTCGAACTGCTTGGGACCATACTTCTTGGCGCCGTTGAACATCATGTGTTCGAAGAAGTGCGAAAGTCCCGTGGTGCCGGGCCGTTCGTTGCGCGCGCCCACCTTGAAGAACAGGTAGAGGGCAACGTTTGGGATGTCGTGGTCCTCGTGAATCAGCACGCGCATGCCGTTGGCCAGCGTGTGCGCGCGCACCTCAAGATTCTGGGCGCCAAGCGCCGCCGCAAACCACAAACCGAGCCCCAGGCGCATGATGCACTCCTCAGGCTGAAGCCAGACCGCGCAAATTCCATCCGCAGATGGTGCTGCCCAGCATCTTGTCACCACCCGGCCCCGGCCAATGAGTCTCCAGGCTCAAATAGCCGCGGTATCCATCGGCCATCAGCGCCGCCACCTGGCCCTTCCAATCGACGGAACGCGTGCCCAGCGGACCCCAAATCGCCTTCGGGCCCTCCATGTGGCAGTCCTTCAGATGCACGTGCGCAATGCGGTTCTTCGGCAGCAGGCTGTAGCCGTAGGGATAAGGATTTTCTCCGGAAACGAAAGCGTTCGCCGGGTCCCAGACAAGCTGCAGTGCCGGGTGATCCACGGCGGCCAGGGCACGCGATACCTCGGCCGCGGTGGCCAGATTGCACGCATGCTCGTTCTCGATGCCGATGATGCGCCCGCGGGCAGCTGCCTTTTCTGCCATCCCCGCCAGAGCTTCAAGCACCGCGCCGAAGCATTTGTCCGGGTCCACAGTGCGCCAGTAGGAGAACACACGGATGATGCGGGCGCCGAAATACTCGGCGATGTCGAAGGCCCGGTCCAGCAGCCGCGGCTGATCGTCAAAGGTGTGCTTGGAGTTGAAGATATCGTGCTGGAAGCGAGTATCGATATCGGGGCCGCCGGGCAGCACGCACTTCAAGATGGGCGACGCGATGGAGATCACCTCCAGGTTGTGCGCAGTCAGAATGTCACGGGCGCGGGCCATGTCATCGGCGGAAAGGTCCATGATGTTCTTGCCGAATACCACTCGAAGTTCGGCGCCGGTCATGCCCGTGGCGGCCATGGGCGGCGCAGCCAGGGCCAGGTCCGGAGAGTACTCGTCGGTAATGGCGGCGATGGGAAGCTTGGGCGTCATGTTGAAACTCCTAGGGTACCGCGCCCGGAGGATCGTCCTCCAGGTACCGGTGGTAGAGGCCCATGTAATAGGGCAGCAGAAAGGACGCGCCGTCGGCCAGGGTTGTTCCCGCACCGTTCACGTCCAGCCGCCACGGGTCGTGATTCCAGTGCTCGACGAAACGCTCGTCAATGGGGATTGCACGCCCGTCGCGCAGGCCGCCGCGTGCACCCGATTCGCGCGCCCCGGCGTGCAACAGTGCGATGTCACGGCGGTGGCTGTTCCGGTGGCCCCAGTTCACGCGGTCCAGCGGGTAGCGCTTCAGCGTATCGATGCCATCGGCCAGATCCCCGCTTGGAACGGTGAGCGTCTCCGTGCGGAACGCTGTTTCGAACGTTAGACCTTCCAGCGCCGCCTTGGCGATAAAGCCGAACAACGGATTTCGCTCCGGCCTCTCATTCTCCCAGTGCGTGCGAAGAGCGCGAGCGTACTTGGACTTCAACCCGGCGTCCCGCTCATAGCGCACAAGGTGATAGAAGTTCATCAGGAACATCTCATCATCGGACTGGTTGCCGCCGCCCGGACCCGCACTGGTCTTGGGGATCAGCACATTCTGATCGTAGTGGTGCCGTGTGATGAGTTCCCGGGCCGCTTTCTCATAACGGGCCTCGCCGGTGATGTGCCCGGCCACCTTGAGATAGGTCAGAATGCTGAGCGAGTTGAGCCCCCGGTCCGCCCACCAGTTCGCGGACCCATTCAAGCTGGCGGGGTCGAAAATCCCCCAGCGCGTCGCGGCTCCGTCATGGTCTCGCAGTTGGAAGCCATGATCGATCAGGTGATCGGTGATGGCGCGCACATGCTCGCGCACGCGTTCCCTTTCGCCGGCATCCGCCACCAGATCGTAGTAGAGGCCGTAGAAGAAGTAATGGCCGTCCAATTCGTCGGAACTGGTGTCGGCCTTCCAATACCACTGGCCGTCGGCGCTCAGCGGCCAGCGCGGGCTCATGATCTTCCAAAGGCGGTCCCGCGTTTCGCGCGTCTTCCGGTCGCGCTCGGGCGAATAGGCAGTGCCGTTCGGGTTGCCGGCGGAGGCGGGAAGCACGGTTCGCGCGACAAAGCCCTTGGGCGGCGCCGGCGTTCCGTTCTCCGCCATCACGCGCAGGAATCGCAATGCCTCGAACGCCTGGCGCGCCCGCTGGCGAGATCCCGCATCACCCCGCGCGGCAAACGCGAAGCACTCCCCCGCGCCGTACATCGCGGTCCACAGGCCATCGTTGTCGCTGTCGTGCTGCGTCCATTCGCTGGTGTCGCCGGGGCGCTTGAGGGACACGCCCAGCACGTACCCATACTGAGTGCGGCGGTGGCGGCGGTCGATCTCGTCTTCGAAGAAACCAGCCTTGGCCCGCAGCGTCATCGGGCGCCGTTCAATGCGAACCGCGCCGGTCGCCGTTGTGATGGTGGCGCTGCCGGACTCCTCCACCGCGATCGCGCGCACCTCGTCGTCGGGCAGCCAGCGCCGGCCCTGTCGGTATTCCCACTGTGAGCCGTCGAAGCGAATGGCCCCGATCCGGGTTCCAAACCATGCTGCTTCACCGCCGCCCGCCGCCACGGTCGTGAAGTCGTCGTAAGGCAACCCATCTTCCGCCGTGTACAGCCTCCACGCGCCGCCGTCACGCACGCCCACCCCCTGCGGACTCGCAAACCACAGCCGCCCCTGGGCATCGTAGGCCACGCCGCGGACATCCACCGGGGCCCAACTCCGCGCGCCTGCCCGCGGCAATAGCCGGACCCAGGGCTCGTTCGGCATCCGTTCAAAGAGCCCCTCGCCGGCGGCGATCGCCAGACGCCCCTCCGGGCCATTCGCCGATTGGCGCACCTGCCAGCCGGGAACGCCGGTGACGGGCGGAGTTACGGCGGCAGCCACGTTGTCCACGCGCACGGACTGGGCAAAGCGGCCCACGCGTACCGGTTGGGCCGCGAGAGCGCCCGCCAGCGCCAGGCCCAGTGTTGCCAGGCCCAGCATCACTCGCGCCATGCCGAGCCTCCCGGGAACTCGTGGGCATCCAGGGAAGCCGGCTTCATCGTGATGCTGTAGCCAGGCCGCGCCGGTGGCATGTAGCGGCCGTTGCGCATCACCACCGGCTCTTCAAAGTGCTCATGCAAGTGGTCGACGTATTCCAACACGCGATCATCCGGCGAGGCCCCCGCGCGCAGGTAGTCAAAAAACGCCAGGTGCTGAACGTATTCACACAGCCCCACGCCGCCCGCGTGAGGGCACACCGGAAGGCCGAATTTGGCCGCCATCAGGATCACGGCGAGAATCTCATTCACTCCGCCCATGCGGCAGCTGTCGATCTGGACGTACTGCACCGCCCCGGCCTGCATCAGTTGTTTGAAGATCACCCGGTTCTGGCACTGCTCCCCGGTCGCCACTCCAATGGGCGCAATCGCGCGCGCCACCGCCGCGTGGCCCAGCACGTCATCGGGGCTGGTGGGCTCCTCAATCCATTTGGGCTTGAACTCCGCGAGCGCGTGCATCCATTCGATGGCCTGCGCCACGTCCCAGCGCTGATTGGCATCCATCATCAGCGGCCGCTCCCACCCGATCTCTTCCCGGATCACCCGGCAGCGCCGCCGGTCATCTTCAAGGTCGCCGCCGACCTTGATCTTGAAATGGGTCCAGCCTTCGGCGATGGAGTCCCGGCAAACCTGACGCAGATAGTCATCGGAGTATCCCAGCCAGCCGGCGGAAGTGGTGTAGGCCGGGAAGCCTTTCTCCAGCAACTCGGCCTCGCGGCTTGCCTTCCCTGCTTCATTGCGGCGCAGAATGTCGAGCGCCTCCTCGGGCGTGAGCGCGTCGCTCAGGTAGCGGAAATCGATGAGCCGCACCACTTCTTCCGGCCGAAGATCGGCCAGAAGCTTCCAGACGGGCTTGCCGGCCGCTTTTCCCCACAGGTCCCAGACGGCGTTGATCAGTGCGGCGGTGGCAAGATGGATCACGCCCTTCTCCGGTCCGATCCACCGGAGCTGGCTTTCGCTGGCAACAGATCGCCAGAAGATCCCGAAATCTTCCGTGATGCTGGCCAGCGTGCGGCCGGTGAACAGATGCGCCAGGGCGCGCACCGCGGCGGCCACAACTTCTGTGCCGCGCCCGATCGTGAACGTCAGCCCGTGCCCTTCCAGACCCTCGGTGCTGGTGCGCAGGACAACATAGGCGCACGAGTAGTCAGGGTCCGGGTGCATGGCGTCGGAGCCAATGCGGCCACGGGATGTTGGGAACCGGATGTCGCGCACGGAGACGCCGGTGATGACTGGAGACATGGCTCCATTATGGAGTCTCCCGGCCCGCCGCTAGAACCGGAAGAAAATCTTCCGTTGATACAGCCAGTAGCAGAGGTACCACATCACCAGAACCACCGTGGTTGCCTGCGCCACGGGACCCCAGATGCCCAGGAACTCATAGTTGAACGTGAATGCCCCAACGGCGCGGTTCAGCCAGCCGGAAAGCACAATCGACACCGTGTAGATGAAGATCGAATTCATGCCCACCACCCGCAGCGGAAACACCAGTTTCTCCTGCTTCCTCACTTCAACCAGCCAGTAGAAGAAGGCCAGCAGCGCCAGCACCCAGCCCGCGCTGAAGAGCGTGAAGGACGCGGTCCAGATGCGCTTCACCATGGGGTTCAACAGCGCCAGCGCAAGGCCCGACACCCACCCGGCCACGGCCGCCCCAATCAGCACCTTCATGCGTTTGGCGTGGCTTCCTGGTTCCATGAGAAAACGTCCTACCCAGGCGCCAATCAGCGTCGTGATGGTGCTGCTGATGAAATTGATGGTGACGTAGAAGCCTGAGTACTTCAATCCGAGCGCCTGATCGATCACCGCCCCCACATTATCGGCCTTTGAGAACGGTCCCTCCTGGCCCGGGAACAGCACGAACAGACCCCAGTGCCCCGCCAGAATGCCGGCCGCGGCTGCAATCTGTCCTCGGAAAGGCAGTTGCATGATCAGATACGCCAGCAGGTAAGTGAACCCGATCTGCGACAGCACATTGATCAGTTGGAAGTGCGCCGAGCCGCGCGAGACCGACATGATGATCTGGCTCCAGGCAATCAACATGAAGGCGCGGAACGCCACGTGCTTGAGCACCTGGGCGTCCGTGTCGCCCTTGAAACGGCGGTTGGCCACCGAAAATGGCAGCGCCACACCCACCATAAACATGAACGAGGGTTGAATGAGATCCCAGAAAACCAGACCCTCCCAGGCCACATGATCGAACTGGTGGGCCAGCCACGCCCACGCCGGCTGATCCGCCAGCCGTCGCAGCCCGAAGCCGTTGGCCGCCAGCACGAACATAATGAAGCCGCGAAAGGCGTCCAGCGAGAGCAGACGGATGGGCCCGGTCGCGTTCGAGCGCCCTCCGCCGGTTCCAGTCGATATCGTCTCCGTCCCGGGAGGCGGAGCCACAAGTGTTGCCATGGTGAGATCTCCTTGGGCAGCGAGTATACCAGAGCCCGGCGGCGCCATGGCGGGCGTTCGCGGCGTTCCGCGCGCCGTCAGGCCGCCCGTGCCCGCGCCGGCACCGTGACATCCACACGGGTTCCGCCCCCTGGGGCGGCGCCGACTTCGCAACGGCCCCCCAGCTTCTCGGAGCGGGCGCGCATCGTCTTCAGCCCGTGTCCGTTCCGGCCGGCATCGCAGCCGAGTCCCACGCCGTCGTCATCCACGGTGAGGCGAACTTCCCGGGCATCGGCGGCGACGGCGGCCCGCACATGGCGGGCCCCGGAATGCCGGGCCGCGTTGTGAATGCTCTCCTTGAAAATCAGCAGCAGGTCGCGGCGTGCTTCAGGGCCAATGGCCAATTCCGTATCGGGTGCGCTCAGATCGAATTCGATACCGCGGGCGGAGAGTACATCGGAACCGAATCGTCTCATGCGCTGCACCAGATCGGGCAGCCGGTCGTTGCGCGGATGAATCGACCAGACAATGTCTCCCATGGCGGAAACCGCCTCGCGGCTGGCGTTCGCCATGCGGTCGATCAGGTCGGTGGCGGCGGGGTGGGCTCCCTTGAGTTCGCGCTTGGCCAGTTCGCTCAGCATCGATACCTGGGACAGCGTGGAGCCGATATCGTCATGCAAATCGGCCGCAACACGCCGGCGCACGCGTTCCACCGCAAGAATTCGTTCCAGGCGGGTTCGATGCAGCCAGTACCCGGCCGCGGCGATCAAGGCGATGGCGAACATCGCGAACCACCAGGAGCGCCAGAATGGTGGTGTCACCGTGAATCGCACAAAGACAGGCTGCGCACTCACCGTGCCTTCGGCGTTCACCGCGCGGGCCTGCAATTCGTACGAGCCAGGAGCCATGCCGGCATAGCGGACGGAGCCTTCCATCACCGGCGCCCGCCAATCGCTGTCAATGCCGGTCAGCTTGTACTGAAAGCGGATTGGAGCCGCACCGAAGCTGGGGCTTGAGAACTCGGCTTCGTAGGAACTGTGGTCGTAACGCATCGTCAGAGCCTGGGTGGGTGCGCCGACGTAAATCGCAGGAGCCCGAAGCGGGCGAAGTTGCCGGGGCTGAAATCGGGAGACCGCGGTCCCGGAGGCGAACCACAGGTCGCCGCGACGATCTCGCAGGGCAGAGGATACTCGGCCATGAGGCAGGCCATCGCTGGTGGTGAAGTTCCGGAACGCCCCAGTGGTGGGGTCCAGGCGATCCACTCCCTTGGCGGTACCAACGTAGAGGAAGCCCTCGGAATCCTCGGTGATGCAATAGACCTCGTCACTCGAAAGGCCGTGGCGAAAGGTAAAGGTGGTGAAGCGGGGCCGCTCCGAGTTGGTGTCCTCCGCTCGAACCAGGCCCGCATGGGTGGCCAGCCACAAACGCCCGCGCCGGTCCAGATACATGCCGTTCACACCGCCACGGGGCAAACCATCGCGGGACGAGAATTCACGCACCATGCCGTCGGCGTACCGTAGCACCGTGGTCCGGCCCGGCGGCACAATCCTATCGCCAAGAATACCCAGCCAGATCGCTCCTCCGGTGTCCTGTTGGATGCATTCCACTTCGATTCCGCCTTGCCGGTTCGTGGCGATTCGAGCGAGGCTGGCTTCAATGGCAGGTATGGAGTGGGGCTGTCCTCCCTGTCCGTCCTGAACCAGCAGTTTCCTTCCGGTGCCGTCCACGCCGTGGTGCCAACTCATCAAGAACCACATCTCGCCGTTCCTCGCGTGGTAAAGCCGGCGTTGCCAGAAGTTCTCAGCGTGTTCGAATCGCACGGCACGGATCCCCCGCAGCTGATCGGTCTCAACGCCGGGGGGGAATCGATAGATGGAACGCCCTCTGCCCACCCACAAATGCCCGCTGGAGTCTTCCGCCAAGCGATAGTACGGCGCGGTGGTCGGATGGCCAGTGGAGTAGTCGGTGCTATTCAGAATCTTGCGGAAAACGCGCCCCTCAAGTTGAAATAGATTCGGCGAATCGCTGGATTCGGCAAGGAGTAGGCGTCCACTGCGGGTCTCGAAGAACGCTGCGTCCCATCCCGGCCTCAACCCATCCGCTTCGGTGTACTGGACGAAACCCTGGCGCGATAACCGCATCAATCCGCTCTGCCCCGTTCCCAACCACAGATTTCCGTCAGGGTCGGGCGCCACGCGGGTAATCCAGTTCTCGGTCAACCCGTGCTCCGTGCGATACGGGATGATCTCTTTCGCATCGCCATCCATTTCAAACAAGCCCTTCGTGGTCCCAATCCAGAGGCGGCCATCCTCCGCTTCGAAGATGGCACGGACGTCCACGCTGAGGCCTTGGGGCTCGCCCAGACAGAATCCACTTTTCCTGGGCCGGGCTGCGGTGCCGCTTGCAACCGGCACAGGCCGCCGGTGCGATAGCCGATCCACATCCGGCCGGCCCGGTCCTGATGCAGCGACTGGGCAGGCCGAAAACGGTCCAAGGGGCTGGGCGGAATCGGCACGTAGCGGCCGTCGTCGGAGCGGTAGACCGCTCCACCGAAAGTCGCAATCCAGATCCCCGAGCGCCGGTCGGCAAGGATTCGTGGGATCGCCGGCGCAGCCTTTGGTATCGGTGGGCCGATAAACTTCACCCGGTTTCCCGTCGGCGTGAATTCCACCTGATAGAGTCCCTTCCTGCCTCCCGCCCACAGGCGGCCCAGCCGGTCGAACTCCACCGCATCGTAGTGCTCCTCGGGATGTTCCTCGGAGTGGATCGTCTCGATCTTGGGCTTCGCCAAGGTACCCGGCGTCACCAGCTTGAACTTCGAAATTCCGCCGTCGGTCGAGAGCCAGAACGTGCCATCGGGAGCCTCCACAATGTCTGTCACATCCGGATGCGGCAGCCCATCCTCTGTGGTGAGATTGAAGAACCGCCGGCCGTCGAAACGCGAAAGCCCGCCGTCGGTGCAGAACCACAAAAACCCATGCGAATCGGTCTTGATGCGATTGATATGGTTGTGGGCCAGGCCGTCCGCCGTGGTGTAGATCGCAAGCGGCAGCTTCTCCGCCACGGCGCACCAGGGCCCTGCAACCAAGCCAAGTCCGAGTATCCAAAGGTGGCGCATGTCGCGTGAACCAACGAGTCGATCTCAGTGAGTATACAACGCACTGCCGGCGTCGCCACTGAGTACCTGCCGGGGGGTGTACTTGCTGATTGTTCGGAGGTTCGTTTTACTTGCCGTTCCGGGGAACCCGTTCCAATCGTCTATGGCGCACGTGGAGCCTTCAATCGGCGGTACTCCACAAGAGCGGCGTCCGCCTTCGCACCCTGCCCCAGCTTTCTGTACATGGCCGCTAGACCGAAATACGCCTGCAGCGCCAACGCGGACTGTTTCTCAACACCCAGCAACTCCTCCCAATGCCGCACCGCCGCCGCGGCATCGCCGTCCAGTGAAGCAGCCTTCCCCAGATCGTAAAGAGTCTCCGGCATTCCCCGCGCCAGCCCTGCCGCACGCGTCAACTCCGTGCGGGCCTCCTTCACGCGCCCCAATTCCAGCAACGCGTGCCCCAGCCGGTACGCCGACTCGGCATCGCCTGGCCGAACCCTGCTCTCCGCCTTGAACTCGGCCGCCGCCTTCTCCCATTCGCCCTGCGTCGCATACACCTCACCCAACAGCAGCCGCACGCCCGGTGTCGCGGGCCGAAGCCGCAGCGCCGCCAGGTAGGCCTTCTCCGCTTCAGGCAATTTGCGCAGGGCCACATGCGTCTCACCATCCAACTGCAGCGCCCGCGCCGAACCCGGGTCCGATGCCTGCAGCGCATCGTAGCTGCTCTTCGAAAGCTGGCCACTGGCGCGGCCCAGGTAGTAGAGCAAGTCTGGATCGTCCGGTTGCGCCGCCAACGCGGCACTCAGTCGCGCGATCGCTTCAGGCAACCGTCCTGCCTGGTACAAAGCGATTCCGAGCGGGCCCGTTGTCCCCGTCCTTTCAAGATGCGGAATCGCCTCCGCCGCGTGGCCCGATGTCAGTAGCGCCACGCCCAACATCTGCGCAGCGCCGATCAACGCCGGGTTCAACTCCAGGGACCGCCGCAACGGAGCAACCGCCGCCGCGTGATCGCCATTCAACATGTGGGCGTTGCCCAGGTTCACGAACGCAGCCGCCAGCCCCGGCGCCAACTCCGCCACTCGAGTGAACTCCCGCACCGCGTCGCCATAGCGGCCTTCCTTCTGTGCCGCCATCCCGGCCTGCGCATGCTTCACCACGTCGGGCGGCATCGCCTGCGCGGCCAACATCACAACCGCCATCCACCCCGACACCTAGGGCTCCTCCACGCGCAGAATCTGATTGGTGCGGACGTCTTCCATGGTTTGCACGGCGCCAGAAGGCCATCGTATCTCGACCCGCAGCGTCTTCGCCGCACCCACGCCAAAGTGAATCCTCTTGTCGTTCGACGAAAGATAACTCCCCGCCGCCCCACCCGTCTGGTGCTGGCCGTTCACCGCCACACGCGCCCCCACGCCGTCCCGGTTGCTCTTCCCACCGCGTAACTCGAGCGTCAGCCAGCCGCTCCCGCTGCCCTTGTTCGTCATCACCACCGGGGCCCCGCCCAGCACACCCATCACCGCATCCAGGTATCCATCGTTGTTCAGATCGCCCACCGCCAGACCCCGCCCGGCCACCGCGCCCGCCGCCAGCGGACGACGCTCAAAACGTCCTCGCCGGTTGGCCGCAAGCAGTGGTGCCTCACGGCTGGCCAGCGAGGAATCCACCTGGTCCACGTTGTCCATCACGTGGCCCTGCGCCACCAGCAGGTCCTTCCAGCCATCATTGTCGAAGTCGGCCAGGGCCACGCCCCAGCCCGAATGAATGAAAGAAGCCGCCCCCAACCCTGAAGTGAGCGTCGCATCTTCGAACAATCCATCGCCCGCGTTGCGCCAGAGAGCGTACTTCTGGCGCGAAAGCGAGGTCACCACAACATCGGGGCGGCCGTCGTTGTCGAAGTCGGCAAAGGCGGCGCCCATGCCGGAGATCGCCTTCCCCTCACCGGTCAACGCGGCCCCCGCCTCCGCGGCTCTCTCCTTGAACGTGCCGTCGCCGTTGTTGTGGAACAGAAACTGCTCCATGCCGTCGTTGGCGACGAAGATATCGGTGAAACCGTCCGAATCGTAGTCGGCGAACGCTACACCCAGCCCCCTGCCCTTCACGGCCGCGATTCCACTCGCAACGGAGCGGTCCTCAAACGTCCCGTCCCCGCGATTCCGGTAGAGCACGTTCGCCACGGCAGGAAACTCCGCCGGCGGGCAGTACACCGGAATCGACGTGCCGCAAACCTTGCTGGCGCGAAGGCTCCAGTCCATGTAGCGCGTCACCAGCAGGTCCAGCCGTCCGTCGTTGTCGTAGTCGAAAAAACCCGCCGAGGCGGACCATCCGCCCCCCGCCACACCCGCTGCCTCGGTGATGTCCCGGAAGACACCCGCGTCGTTGCGGTAGAGCACGTTGCGCCCGAAGTTGGTCACGTAGAGATCAGGGTCGCCGTCGTTGTCAAAGTCGGCCGCCGCCACTCCCATGCCGTAGTTGCCATCACCGGCACCGCTGAGCCCGGCGGCCGCAGTCACATCGGTGAAACTGGCATCACGGTTCTGCCGGTACAGGCGATTCCAGTGCCTGGGTTCGTTCCGTCGAAATGTGCCTGAATCAATCGCGCCGCTGTTGACAAGGAACACGTCCAACCGGCCGTCGCCGTTGTAGTCCAACAGGGCCACGCCCCCACCCATCGCTTCAATCAGATGCTTGCGCGCGCTGGCCGAGTTTACGTGCCGGAACGCGATTCCCGGCGGCAACCCCACGCTGAACCCGGGCCCCACGGTCTGCGCCGCGCACAGAATCGGGATCCACAGTGTCGCCTGCCGCCTCACTCCCGTCATCATGGCACGGTGCGGAGCGCGGAAGCCCGGGCGCGTCTTAATCGAATACCCTGAAATAGAATGCATCCGTTTGAACTCACCCGGGCCCTGGTTGATATCGAATCCATCACCGGGAACGAATTGAACGTTGGCGACTACCTTTTCGAACACCTCAAGTCGATCCAGCAGCGCTTCCCCGGACACCTCGAGAAGATGGAGGTGGAGCCCGGCCGCAACAACATCTACGCCCAGTGGGGCCAGCCTTGCGTAACGTTCTCAACGCACATCGATACGGTGCCACCGTTCTTCCCCTCAACCGAGGATGATCTGGTCATTCATGGGCGCGGCGCCTGCGACACCAAAGGCATCATCGCCTCCATGATCACCGCCATCACGCGGTTGCTCGAAGCCGGGCATTCGAACGTCGGCATGCTGCTGGTGGTGGGCGAAGAGCGCAACAGCGCCGGAGCATTCCACGCCGCCCGGCATCCGCGAGGCTCGAAGTTTCTCGTCAATGGCGAACCCACGGAAAACCGTCTGGCTGTCGGGTCGAAGGGTGCGCTGCGCTATGAAGTCACCGCCCGCGGCCGCATGGCCCATTCGGCGTATCCCGAACTCGGCGAGTCGGCCATCGACAAACTGCTCGACGTCCTGGCGGCCATTCGCCAGATCGAACTGCCCGTGGACCCGGACATGGGCGACTCCACTCTCAACATCGGCACCCTCACCGCCGGGCGCGCCCCCAACGTGATCGCCGATTTCGCCCGCGCCGAGATCCTCATTCGCCTGGTCTGCGATGCCAGCGCTACCCGCGCCGCCGTCGAAACCGCGGCTTTCGGCCGCGCCGAGTTGAAGGAAGTGCTTATGGTGGACGCCGTCCGCATGGGGACCCTCCCCGGTTTCGAAACCATGGTCGCCAAGTACACCACCGATATTCCAGCGTTCAACGGGGCTTGGGGGCGCCCGTACCTGATCGGGCCCGGCACTATTCATGTTGCGCACACTCCCAACGAGCACATCCCGAAAACCCAAATTCTCGAAGCCGTCGAACTCTACCAGAAGCTTTTCCGTCAACTGGCTGTCTGATGGTAAGATGAAGGGGTTATGTCAATCCCGAACGTCAAGCGGTACAAGATCATGCATCCCGATGGGGTGAGAAGCGCCACTCTGATGGCCGTTCTGCCCAAAGGCGCTGACGTCCAGGCGTACATCTCCGATGCCGCCGCGCGGTTCGACTGGAAGGGCTGGGAAGATGCCCAGCAGAAACAGTTCAAAATCCGCGTCGGTCAGCAGAAGCAGAAGAAGGCGAAGTAGCCTTCCTTCCGGGCGCTTGGCCCGAAGGTCCACGTCCGGACTCCGCCCTCCGAGGATCGATCGATGGATATCTTCGACGAAATCGTCCGACTGCGCCGTCTGGGGCAGAAGAGTGCGCTCTGCACCATCGTCAACGTCAACGGCTCCATTCCCAGCTATGAAAGCGCCAAGCTGCTGGTGCGCGAGGACGGCTCCATGCTCGGCACCATCGGCGGAGGCTGTGTCGAAGCCGAGGTGTGGAATGCCGCCCGCGAAGTCATCGAAACCGAAAAACCGCGCCACCTCAACTTCAGCCTGGGCCAGGATGCAGCCTATGACAACGGCTTGATCTGTGGCGGCCAACTCAACGTCTTCGTGGAACCTGTCATCCCTCAACCACGCGCCCTTATCTTCGGCGCCGGTCACATTTCGAAGAGCCTCTCAAAAATTGCGGCCATGGCGGGGTTTGAGACCGTCGTGGTCGATAATCGCGAGCAGTTCGCCAACGCCGAACGCTTTCCGGAGGCCGCTGAGATTCACGCCGAAGAGTACGAGGATGTCTTCCCGAAACTCGGTGTGCACAGCGCCACGTATCTGATCATTGTCACCCGCGGCCATCGCGACGACATGCGGGTGTTGCGCTGGGCCGTCACCACTGACGCCAAGTACATCGCCATGATCGGCAGCAAGCGCAAGGTGATCTCGGTGATCCGCGAACTGGAGAAAGAAGGCATCTCAAAGTCCGCTTTTGAGCGCATCTTCGCGCCCATGGGCTTTGAGGTCGGCGCCATCACGCCCGAAGAGATTGCCGTCTCGGTGGTGGCGGAAATGATCGCCATGCGCCGCGGAGCGGACTCCAACTGGCGCTCGCTCTCAAAGTCCGTCTTTGCCCACGAGCAACTCCGGGCCACGCTTCTCCGGTGACCGTCCCAGCCAATCGGCCTGCAGTCGCTGGCCTGATCCTCGCCGCCGGAGCTTCCTCGCGCATGGGTACGCCTAAGGCGCTGCTGCCCTATGACGGAGTTCCTTTCGTTCAACGGCTGGCCAGGCTTTTTGAACGCCACTGCGCCCCCGTGGTCGTGGTGGTTCACGCCGGCCTCCTCCCCGCCGTTCAGGCGCTCGGCGTGGCGGCGGTGGTGAATCCCGATCCGGACCGCGGCCAGTTGAGTTCCCTCCAGACCGGGCTCGCCGCCCTGCCTCCGGGCTGCTCGGTTCTCTTCACGCCGGTGGATTGTCCGGCGATTGAAGACGACACCATCTCCGTTCTCTTGCAGGCCGCTGGCGCCCCAATTGTGCGTCCCCGCTACCAGGACCGCCGCGGCCATCCGGTGTTGGCCTCGCCAGCCGTCGTGGCGGAACTGCTCGCGCTGCCCGCCGGCGCGACGGCCCGCGAGGTCGTCCACCGTCACGCTGCTTCCACGGTCTACGTGGACGTGCCGGATCCGGGCATCACCCACGACATCGACCACCCGGAAGACTACCACCGGCTCACCGGGGGAAAAGTGGCATGAAGCGCCTGATCCTCGCTGGAATCTTCCTGGTGGCCGTCACCACGGCCGCCGTTCGATACCTGAGCGCCGACGCGTTCCGGGACCGGCTCAAGGCCGGGCTCGAACACTCCCTTGGGCGCCGAGTCGATCTGAACGGTCAGGTTCGTTTCAACGTTTTTCCCGCCCCCGGTCTCCGCGCCCTTGACGTTACGGTACATGATGACCCGCGCTTTGGCCTGGAACCGGCCGCCTACATCACTTCCCTGGAAGCGCAGATCGGTTTCTTGGGGCTGCTTGCCGGCCGCGTCGAGATCTCCGCGCTGCGCCTCATGGAGCCCAGTTTGAATCTGACGCATATTCCAGGACAAGGCTGGAACATCGCCGGGCTCAGCCAGGCGGGTTCGTTTCCCGGCATTGCCATCCGCGGCGGCAGAGTCAATTGGAAGAGTGGTTTGGCCAAGGCGGCTTTCTATCTGAGCGACGCGGACATCGATTTGGAGCGCCGTGGCGGCCAGTGGCACCTCCAGATGGCCTCTTCGGGAGGCCGTACGGACATCCCTGCCTTCACGCTGGGCCGGTTTCAACTGCGGGGTGCGATTTCGGCTACCGAATGCGACCTGGATTTCCGGGTGGTGCGAGGCGCGCTCTCCGAGTGGTTGATGTTGGCGGCGGGCAATGACCCGGGTGTGCATGGCGAGGTCTCCGCCACGGCGCACCTCAAGGGACCCCTGGCCGGCATCCGAATCGAAGGGAAAACCGTTCTTGAGGATGTGCACCGTTGGGACATCCTGCCGGCCGGCGCCAGAGCCCTGCCGGTGGCAGTCACGGGCCTGCTCGACCTGGATACGCAGACCGTTGATCTGGCCACGGCCGCAAGGCAGGAGTTCGAACTCCCGGTCGCCGCGCGGCTGCGGGCCGCCGGTCCCGTCGCTACCCCCCGGTGGTCGCTCCACGTTCGGGCGGGCGAGATTCCCATGGCCGCGGCGGTCGAAATTGCCCGGCACGCCGGGCTGCAGGCGGCCCAGGGTGTGGAAGCCGCCGGCTCCATCCGCGGTGTCGTGGGCTTGGGTCCCGGCGGCGCTCAGGGCGGTTTTCTGATTGCAAATGCCCGGTTTTCGCGCGGCGAAGACCAGTTTCTTGCCGCGCCGAAAGCGATCCTCACTCTGGGCGGAGGTGGTGCCACTCTCCAGTCGGACCGTGCCGAAGCGGGCGCCGGGGAGCCGTTGAGCCTGGAAATCGAGACGGCTCTCCCCGAAGGCCTTCGGCGCTTCCGCGTTGCCTCACCGGGCCTTTCCGTGGCGTCCCTGCATGCCGGACTGAGGCTTATGCCAGGCCTCTCGTTGCCGCCCGTCCTTGCCTCGGGCCGCGGCACGATGAGCGGTTCGCTCGACGGCCAGCGGGTAGACGGTGCATTCCGCTGGAACGGACGGTTCCGGTTGAAGGACGGGGAAGCCGCCGTCGAAGGCCTTGCGGACCCGGTGGGCATCCGCTCCGCCACTGTCGATATCGACGGCAACTCGCTCAGCGTATTAGGCTTGCGCGCCACTGCCGGCGCCATCGAGTTCACCGGCCGCTATACCTATGACCCTCGACAGAGCCATGCTCACAGCCTGGAGGTTGAGTCCCCGGCCGCCACCGCGCCGGAACTCCTGCGCCTGTTTGCCCCAAGCTTACGCCCGGATCGAGGGTCTCTGGCCAAGACCCTCCGGCTCAAGCGCTGGGAACCTCCTTCCTGGCTGGCAGGCCGCCGTGCCAAGGCTACCCTGCGGCTGGGCCGCCTGGAAGCCGGTGGCGCCACGCTGGGACAGGTGGAGACCCAGGTCACCTGGGAGGGTGTGCGCGCCGAGGCCAAGCCGCTCCGGTTCCGGCTGGCCGGCGGCAGTGCGACCGGCAGCGCGTCGGTTGAGGCCAGCCCAACCGGCCCCCGGTACACCTTCACCGGCCGCTGGGGCGGTGTGCCTTGGAAGGGGGGGAGCGTCGAACTGGGGCAGGTGGCGCTCGAATCGAGCGGGGAAGGCGCGGAACTGGTTCAAAATCTTAAGCTTTCGGCGGATTTCGGAGCTCTTGGAATCTCCTTGGGGCCCGTGCGTGCCGCCGGTGGGACTCTCGAAAAGGTACCCGGTGGTGAGCTTTCCATCCAGGTGGTGGAGGCCCAGACCGAAGATGGAAAGCAGACCGGAAAAGGGGGAATCAGCAACGCAGGCCGTCTACAAATCGAGATCTCGAATGGAGGTGCCAGACACCGGTTTTCCGGTACCATCTCCCCATTCGTCCTGGAACCGGAGTAGTTTACCGGCCAACGAACCGCCTTCATGCGGTGTTTATTAATCAGACCGTTGGTTAGTAGACATTGAGTTCAACCTGCGGCGTACACGGTGTCCTTGGTCAGGAAGAACATTTTGATAGTCCAGGGCAGGCGTTGCAGGGATCGTAGGCGCGCCAGGACGGCGCACTTGAGGTCGTCCGCTTGGCGCAGCAACATCCGCCCGATTCCGTGGTTCTTCACGTAGTTCCACACCTGCTCA
>Ga0194132_10002705_pt1 | contig 32728 bp, 21 predicted proteins | sample TA2KigOf80mmetaG_FD_148612 | JGI IMG/M metagenome (GOLD analysis project Ga0194132, IMG submission 148612) | Freshwater microbial communities from Lake Tanganyika, Tanzania - TA2015054 Kigoma Offshore 80m | ecosystem: Environmental > Aquatic > Freshwater > Lake | place: Tanzania: Lake... | reverse complement strand
TCAGCCGGAAGGTTGGATCCTGCGAGAGCCGCTCGGCATCGTTGACATCCTCGTAGCCGGCAATCCGGCTGTAGACGGACTGGCGCAGTAGGTCCGCCAGCGGAAGCTGGGTATTCTTGCCGCGCCGTGAGTCAGTCAGGTGTTGGGCAATGAGAGCACCGAAGCCCAGCCGTTCATCCAACTCACGCACCAGGATCAGACCACCATCGGAAGTAACGCGCGATCCCTGGAAGTCGATCTTGAGAAGGCCGTTGAACGAGAGCTGAAAGGGCTGGTTTTGTTTGTCACCCATTGGGTGCTGTCCTCCGCAGGGGTCTTCGCTGCCTTCAAACCCCTATCGATATTGATGCGGACGAGCATCCAGGAGATTCGCACGCGCGGCTCAAAACGGAAATGTGGGCTTGATTCGGATCCATTGGGTGCACTCCAAAAACACGAAAGCCACCGGGCGGGGCCGCCGCCGGTGGCATGGTCAACTCGATTCGTGCCAGCCCTCAGCAGCGATCCCGGAGGATCAGCGTAAGCCGAAGGTGAAGGCTCAAAACTGGCACAATTAGAGGCTAACACACCAAGGACCCGCCGCCCGTGCACTACACACCCAGTCTCGCCGATCACCATCTTCCGCATGATCCTTTGCTGGCGCTGGTGGCGCCGCGCCCCATCGGCTGGATCAGCACGCTGAACGCCGAGGGCGGCGTCAATCTGGCTCCGTACAGTTTTTTCAATCTGGTGGCGTACCATCCGCCCCAGGTGATGTTTTCGAGCACGGGCCGGAAGGACTCTCAAGCGAACGCCGAAGCCACGGGAGAGTTTGTGTGCAGCCTGGCAACGTGGGATCTGCGGGAGGCGATGAACCTGAGTTCGGCGCCGGTGGAGCGTGGCCTGAGCGAGCCGGAATTGATTGGCCTGGCGATGGCCCCTTCGCGCACGGTGCGTCCGCCGCGGGTGGCGGCGAGCCCGGCAGCGCTGGAGTGCCGGTACTGGCGGACCGTGGAATTGAAATCGATGGAGGGCCGCCCTGCCTCATCGCTGGTGCTGGGTGAGGTGACCGGTATCTACATCGACGACGCGGTGATTGAAGGGGGCCGCGTGAATCTGGCTCTCGCAAGGCCGCTGGCGCGGTTAGGGTATATGGAATTCGCCACGCTCGGCGAGATTTTCAGCATGGCGAGGCCGGCCGCGCAGGATCTGGCGGGAAGGAACGAATGATAGCGACACGGCGGCAGTTTTTTTCGATGTTCAGCGCGGCCGGTCTGTTGAAGGCGGCCGGGGCGCGGCCGCGCATTACTCGGCTGCGGACGCGGAAGCACACGATTGGGAACAGGGACTACCTGTTTCTTGAGGTGGAGACGGATGCGGGCGTGACGGGCCTGGGTGAAGGGTCGATTTCAGGCCGGGTGGAGATTGTGGAGCAGGCGATCCAGTGGTACACGCCGCACCTGGCGGGCAAAGACCCGGGCGGCATTGAGGACCACTGGAATCGCAACTACTACCAGCTTTCGCGTTACCGCAACGGACCGGTGCTGATGACCGCGCTGGCGGCGGTGGACATTGCGCTTTGGGACATTGCGGGCAAACTTCTCAACCAGCCCGTTTGGCGATTGCTGGGGGCGGGTGAGCCGAAGCCAATGCCGGTCTACTACAGCCATTGGAGCCAGGACTTGAACCCGCGCACTCCCGCGAAGCTGCGCGAACTTGCGGCGGAGACGCGGCGGCAGGGCTGGACGACGGTGAAGTGGGTTCTGCCTCGCGGAGGCACGGAGGCTGAGCGTCTGCGGCGTCTCGCGGCCGAGGTGGAGGCGGTGCGGCAGGGCGGCGGGCCTGATTTCGAGATCGCGCTGGAGATGTGGGAGACGTTTTCCACGCGCGGGGCCATTGAATTCGCCAAGGCTGTAGCGCCGTTCCGGCCACTGTTCATTGAAGAGCCGACGTGGCGCGAAATGCCCGGCGCGCTGCGTGAGGTCGCGGCGAAATCGCCGGTGCCGCTGGCGGGCGGCGAGGGGCTGATTTCGCGCTATGAGTTCAAGCAGTTGCTGGACGCGGGCGGGGCGCAAATTGTGCAGCCGGATGTGATTCACTGCGGCGGGATCAGTGAAATTCGCAAGATCGCGGCTCTGAGCGACGTGTATGGCACGGAGATCGCGCCGCACATGTACTATGGGCCGGTGGCGCATGTTGCCTCGCTGCAGGCGATGTCGGCCGTCCGGAATTTCCTGACCCAGGAGTGGGACGCGGGCATGCAGACGCTGTTCGAGCGGCTGACGCGGGGCACATTTCCCCGCCCCGCAAACGGCGCCGTGGCTCTGAGCGAACGCCCGGGTTTGGGCCTTGAGATGGACTGGGCGGCGTTCGATGCCGGGTATCCGTACAAAGGCCAAAGCCTGCGGCCGCCGGGCGGGCGGCAGTAGAGGGCTGGGCGGTTACCCTTCGCGCCGGGCGCGGTCCCGCAGCGCTTTCATATAGCCCAGGGTGTAGGCGTTGTTGACATGCGGGTATCCCGCGCCTGGCACATGATCGGGGATGACAATGCCTTCGAAGTTCACCTTCTTCAACGCGCGCATGATCTCGTACATGTCCATGTAGCCGTTGTCGACGAAGGTCTCCTTGAATCGGGGGAGCGGTGAACTCACGTTGCGGAAGTGCACCTTAAACAGTTTGCCGCGCCGGCCGAACTCAAGCGCTGCCTCGGCGGGTGTCTTCCCCATGTCCCGGCCGCCCTCGCCCCACGTGCCGACGCAGAGGCAGACGCCGAAGTTCGGACTCCTGGCGATGTCGAAGGCGCGCTCATAGGCGGCGTAGTTGGTGAACACGCGCGCCACGCCGCCCAGGGGCGAAACCGGCGGATCATCGGGGTGAAGTCCGATTCTCACGTTGTTTTTCTCTGCCACTGGCATCACCGCCTGGATGAAGCGGGTGAAGGTGCGCCAGACCTCATCGGCGCTGTACGTGCGCCCGAAGGAGTTGGGCAGTTTGCGCGCCACATCGACATCAAACTCCCGGGTCTGGGCATTGCCGCGCGTGGTGCCCGCCGAGGTCTGATAGAAGCCCGGCGTCGGTTGATTCTTGATATTCGCCATGTGGGCGTAGGTGGTGTAGCGGATTCCGGCCCGGCCCAGGTTGCCGAGGTACTCCTTATACTGTTCGATCTTGCGATCGGCTTCAGGCAGCCCCAGCACGAGGGCCGGATCACAATGCAGGTCCATGATCCCGATGTTGTAGATCATGACGCCGGCGGCCTCAAGGCGCTTGCGCATGGAGGTCATCCAGGCTGCGTTGTTGTTTTCGATGGAAGTCCAGATCGAAACCGCGTCAACGCCCGCGTGGCTGAGCATCGCCAGATCGTTGTCCGAGGGCCGGTCCGTGAAGAAAGTGCCCAGCTTGATTCCGGCTGGCGGCGCCGACTGGGCGGCGGCGTAGCCCAGCAGGCCGGCGAAGCCCGCGCCTGAGCCGAGTCTTAGGAAGTTGCGGCGGTTGGTCATTTCCAGTTCTCCGTGGAAGATACTATACAACGGCGCCCGGGGGATTCGCTCCGGGGGATTCGTGCCGGGGATGGGCGGCCAATTCGCTACACTAGCGATTTATGTCCGAAGAACGCAAACTTGGTTTCAACACACGCTCCCTGCATGAGGGCTATTCGCCGGACCCCACGACGGGGGCTCGCGCCGTGCCCATTTACCAGTCCACGTCTTTCGTATTCAAGGATTCCGATCACGCCGCGCGGCTGTTCGCGCTGCAGGAGTTCGGCAACATCTACACGCGGATCATGAACCCGACGACGGACGTTCTTGAAAAGCGCGTGGCGTCGCTGGAGAATGGCGTGGCGGCGCTCGCGATGGCCAGCGGGCAGGCGGCGCAATTCATCGCCCTTTCCAGTCTGATGGAAGCCGGCGACGAGATGGTGGCGGCCAGTACACTCTATGGCGGCACGTACACGCAGTTTGACGTCACGTTCCGCAAGCTTGGATTCAAGGTTACCTTCGTCGATCCGGACGACCCGGAGAATTTCCGCAAGGCGATCACGCCGCGCACCAAGTGCCTCTACGGCGAGACCATTTCGAACCCGCGAGGCAACATCCTGGACATTGAGGCGGTGGCCAAGGTGGCCCACGATCACAACATTCCGCTGGTGATCGACAACACGTTCGCCACGCCGTACCTGTGCCGCCCCATCGATTTCGGCGCCGACATCGTGGTCCATTCACTCACCAAGTTCATGGGCGGCCACGGCAATTCGATTGGCGGCATCATCGTGGATAGCGGCCGCTTCCCGTGGGCCCAGGGCGATTTCCCGCAGATCAACAAGCCGTCGGCCGCTTACCACGGCATGGTGATTGGGGAAGTGTTCGGACCGATCGCCTACATCATCAAGGCTCGCGTGGAGGGCCTGCGCGATCTGGGCACCTGCCTGAGTCCCTTCAATTCATTCCTCTTCCTGCAGGGCATTGAGACCCTGGGCATGCGCATGGACCGCCACGTGGCCAATACCATGGCTGCGGCGCAGTTCCTGGAGAGCCATCCGCTGGTGACGTGGGTGAAGTACCCGTCGCTCAAGACCAACCCATATCACGCGCTGGCGCAGAAGTACATGCCGAAAGGGGCCGGTTCCGTGTTCTCCTTCGGCATCAAGGGCGGATATGAAGCGGGCAGGAAGTTTATCGACAACCTGAAGCTGTTTTCGCATCTGGCAAATGTGGGTGACGCGCGCAGTCTGGTGATCCACCCGGCTTCGACGACACACCAGCAGCTGCCGCCGAAGGATCAGGAGGCGGCCGGAGTGACACCGGATATGGTGCGCCTTTCGATCGGAATCGAAGACGCCGAAGACATCCTGTGGGATCTGGATCAGGCGCTGGCCGCATCGCAGGGCTGATGCCGGACGGGGTTCCAGGACTCGGGTTTTTCCGCACTCTGGTCACGCGGCGGACACTGCTTTATCAGCTTGTCCGCCGCGATTTCGAACGCCGGTTCATCGGCTCAGCCGCGGGATGGCTTTGGGGCGTGATCCAGCCACTCATGCTGCTGCTGAGTTGGACCTTTGTGTTCCATTGGGTGATGAAGCAGCGCGTGCCGGAAGGCGAGAGCACGGCCAACTACACGGTGTTTCTGTTTTGCGGCTACCTGCCGTTCATGTTGTTTCAGGAAACGGTGCTGCGTTCCTCCACCAGTCTGGTGGAGAACGCGAACCTGATCACGCGCACGGTGTTTCCGTCGGAGATGATTCCGGTCTCGATCTTCCTTTCCTCGCTGGTGAACCACGCCATCACGCTGGTGATCGCCGTGGCGGGGGTGCTGGTGACGGGCGGTGTGCCGGGGATGGCCGCGCTTTGGATCCCGGTGTACCTGTTGATTCTGGCGCTGTTTTCGGTGGGCGTCGCGTGGATTGCCGCCAGCCTGCAGGTGTACTTGCGTGACGTGGCGCAGATTGTGACTGTCCTGCTGACTTTCTGGTTCTGGCTGACGCCGATCTTCATCACGGAGCGGCAGATCGTGTCGGCTGAGATCCCGGACTGGGTGCGTTTGGTTCCGGCGTTGAATCCGCTGACGCCGTTCGTTCGCGCCTATCGTGACGGACTGCTGGGGGGGCCCGCGGCCGGCATGGCGTCGATTGCCGTGATCGCGGGGGTGTCGCTTGCGGTGTTCGCGGCCGGCGGCCTGATTTTCCGCCAGCTCAAGCGCGGCTTTGCCGACGTTCTGTAATCTGGTCTTGATGGCTTTCACCCGACGACAGGTGCTTGGCACCGTAACCGCTCCCTTGGCCGCCGCTTCGCTTCTGGCACAGAAGAATGCCGCGGCAGGGCCGCGCCCCAACATCGTGCTGATTCTGGCCGACGATCTTGCCGCGTGGATGCTGGGCTGCCATGGCAACAAGGAGATCCGGACGCCGAACATCGATGCGCTGGGCCGCGCGGGGGCGCGTTTTCAGAGCGCGTTCGTCGCCACTCCCATTTGTTCCGCCAGCCGCGCCACGCTGATGACGGGGCGTGTGCCGCGGCAGCACGGCATCCACGACTTTCTGACGCCCTCCCCGGTGGAGAAGCCGCCCCAGGGCCAGAAGGAGCCGCCGGCGGCGTTCGCGAATGAAACGATGATCTCCGACGTTCTGGCCGGCGCCGGGTACCGCTGCGGGTACGTGGGGAAGTGGCATCTTGGCAATGACCAGAAGCCGGGCCATGGCTTCGAGTACACGTATACGATGCTTGGCGGGTCGCGGTCCTACACGGACCCCGAGATGAGCCTGAATGGCCAGATGGTGCAGGAGAAGGGCTACCTGGCCGACCTGATGACGCGCCGTGCTTCAGAGTTCCTGGAGAAGCAGGACGCCTCCAAGCCGTTCTTTCTGACCGTTGGCTATCTCAACCCGCACACGCCGTACGAGGGCCATCCGCAGAAGTACTACGACATGTACGCCCAGACGAAGTTCGACACGGTGGGCTGGGAGCCCGCGGCGCCGAACGCCTTGCGCGAGAAGGGCATGCTGAAGGACATTGTGGGAAATCTGCGGCGGGCGGCGGCAGCCACCACGGCGTTGGACGATCAGGTGGGGGTGCTCCTGAAGAAGCTTCAGGAGCGAGGGTTGCGCGATAACACCATTGTGATCTTCACCGGCGACAACGGCTACCTGTTGGGGCGGCATGGGCTTTGGAGCAAGGGTCTCGCCTCGGACCCCATCAACATGTACGACGAGGTGGTACAGGTGCCGATGCTGGTGAGCTGGTTCGGCAAGATCCCGGTGGAATCGGTGCGCAACGAACTCGTGAGTTTTTATGACGTTCTGCCGACGGTGTGCGAAGCGGCCGGCGCCACGATTCCGGGCCGCGGGCTGTGCGGACGCAGCTTCCTGCCGCTGGCCCTGAACAGGCCGCAGGGGAAGAAGGATGCTCCCTGGCCGTCAACGGTGTTTGCGCACTTCAGGAATACCGAGATGGCGCGGGACAGCCGGTTCAAGCTGGTGTGGCGCAATAACGGCGAGGGTCCCAATGAACTGTTCGATCTTCGCGGGGACCCGCGGGAGAAAACGAACCAGATCGAGAATCCGCAGTATCTGACGGTTCGCGACCGGCTGCGGAAGGAGTTGGACGGCTGGCGGTCGCGGACGAGCTAGCGTCCGGGCCGCTTCCGGGAGGCGCTAAGTGATATGCTCCCAAGCGAAGCCGCAATGCGATACCTGTCCCCCCTAGTTGCTGTGTTCCTTTCGCCGCTGGCGGCGGCTGCTGCGGACTCATTCACCGGCAAGTATTGTCTGGGGTGCCATAGCGCGGCGGCCAGGAGCGGGGGCTTTGTTCTTGAGAATGCCTCCGCCGCCGAAATACCGCGCGATGCCGCTATCTGGGAAAAAGCGGTGAAGCGCGTGCGGGCTCGCGAGATGCCGCCGGCCGGGGCGCCACAGCCCGCAGGCACTGAAGCGGCGGCGTTCCTTCGAACTGTGACGGGCGCGTTGGATGAGGCAGCGGTTCGCAAGCCGTATGCGGGCCGCGCGGTGATTCGACGCCTGAACCGGACGGAGTACACCAACGCGGTTCGGGACCTGCTGGATATTGACCTTCCGCTGGCCGCCGAACTGCCGCAGGATCAGATGGCCGCGGGATTCGACAATATCGCCGACGCGCTGACGCTATCGCCGCTGCTGCTGGAGCATTATCTGAAGGTGGCTCGGCGCGTGAGCGGTCTGGCCGCGGGCACGGGCGACGCATCGCCGGTGATGGAGATCTTTCCCGCTCGCGGCTCCCAAGCCACGTGGCTGGGCGAAGGTATGCCCTACGGCACGCGGGGCGGGATTCGCGTGACACACTACTTCCCGCGCACGGGCGACTATGACCTTCGCGCGTTCCTGGCCCGGGAGAGCCTGACACCGCTGGAAGGAGTGCGGTTCTTCCGGATGCGATTGACGGGCGTGACGGCCGGTTCGCACAACGTGGTTGTGACATTCCCCGATGAGTTCGCGCTGCGCGAGGGTCCGGTCTCCGATGTGGGCGGCCCTGGCGGCGACCCGCTGGGCGGCCCGCTTGACGTGCTGGGAACGGCGGTCCGTCCTCGCCTTGAATTCCGGTTGGATGGCCGGCGCGTGAAGCTGTTTGAGATCCGCGGGATGAACGCCGGAGAAGCGGCGTTCGACGGCCAGCCCGGTCCACCGGCGTTGGCCCGCATCGAAATCGCCGGACCGTACAACGCCAAGCCGGGCGGCGATACGCCCAGCCGCCGGCGCCTGTTTCCGTGCCGGCCTGAGACCGGTCCCGAAGCGGCCTGCGTGGAGCGAATCCTGAAGCCGCTGGCGCGGCGGGCGTTCCGCCGCGACGTTGACGCGGCGGCGATGGCGCCTTTCCTGGCTGCGTATGCGCGGGCTCGCAAGACGCAGGATTTCGAAAGCTCGATCAGCGCCGCCGTCCGCGAGATCCTGCTGGCGCCGGACTTTCTGTTCCGCCTGGAGTTCGACGCGGCTGGAGGCGAGCCGGGCGCGGCGCAGCCCGTGACTGGCTTCGAACTGGCTTCGCGGTTGTCCTTCTTTCTGTGGAGCAGCATTCCGGATGACGCGCTTCTGGACGCCGCCGGCAGCGGGAATCTGCTGACGCCGGGCGGCTTGGCCCGCCAGACGCGCCGGCTGCTGGCCGATGAGCGTTCAGAGGCGCTGGCCGATCAGTTTGCCGCCCAGTGGCTGGGGCTGGGGGCGCTGGCTGGGGTGGAACCGGATCGCACGGTGTTCCCGGCCTATGACCGAGGGCTCAAGACCGGTTTCCAGACCGAGACGCGGCTCTTTCTGACCAGCCTGATTCGTGAAAATCGCCCGGTGCTTGACCTGATCAACGCGCGCCATACCTACCTGAATGACCGTTTGGCGGCGCACTATGGCGTGCCAGGCGTGACGGGCCCGGGATTCCGGCGGGTGGCGCTGGCGCCGGAGTCGGGACGGGGCGGCGTGCTGACGCAGGGCAGCGTGCTGATGCTGACGTCGCACGCCACGCGCACATCCCCGGTGGTGCGCGGCAAGTGGATTCTGGATAATCTCTTGAACTCTCCGCCTCCGCCTCCGCCGGCCACGGTGCCGCCGCTCGATGAGAGTCCGCGCGATGGGAAGAAGCTCTCGACGCGCCAGCAGGTGGAGCGGCACCGGGCGCAGCCGGGCTGCGCGGGTTGCCACAGCCGCATCGACCCGCTGGGTTTCGCGCTTGAGAACTACGATGTGCTGGGACGTTACCGCACGCACGATGGCGACGAGGCGATCGACCCGGCGAGCCCGCTTTCGACCGGCGTCATGATCAGCGGCGCCGGCGGGCTGCGGGAGCATCTCGCCAGCCGCGCGCAGGAACTGGCTCACGCCACCGTGGAGCGCCTGCTGACGTACGCCCTGGGCCGCGAGTTGGATGCGCGCGATCAGCCCACGGTGCGCCGCATCGTGGGGCAAACTGAAAGAGACGGATACCGGTTTCAGGATCTGGTTGTGGCCACGGTGCAAAGCGTGCCCTTCCGGTACCGGCAGAAGATCATGACACAGGAGCGTTGACCGCCATGTTCCTCACTCGACGAAGCCTTCCTCGGCGCACGTTGTTGCGCGGGGCCGGGCTCAGCATTGGATTGCCGCTGCTGGACGCCATGCTTCCGGCGGCCACGCCGGAACGCCTGACGCCGGGAGCGCCGGTGCGCCGGTTGGGCTTCATCATGTATCCGCTGGGCGTGGATCAGGCCCGGTGGAAACCGAAGGGCGAGGGCTCGGGCTATCAACTGAGCGAGGCTCTGCAGCCGCTGGCTCCGCACCACGAGAAGTTCGTTGTGATCACCGGGCTGTCTTCGGACCCCGACCGCACCAAGGCCGGCTTCCATGATCGCGCGCTGGCGTCCTTCATGACCGGCGTGGAGCCGACGAAGGGAAAGATCCACGTTGGCGTCTCCGTCGATCAGATCGCGGCCGCGGTGTTGGGGAAGGATACGCAGTTCGCTTCGCTCGAGTTGTCCACGGAAAGCAACATGGCGGGAGCGGCGCATATCGGGCCGGTCTTCAAGACAGCCTCCACACCGCTGCCGTTCGAATTCAATCCGCGCAAGGTGTTCGAGCGGCTGTTCGGCGAAGGGGGACGCATTGACCCGGCGGCGGCGGCGGCGCGCGATGCCAGCGATCAGAGCAGTCTGGATGGCGTGGTGGCGCGGATCCGGGAGTTGAAGCAGCGCCTGGGCTCGCCTGACCGGCGGAAGCTGGATGAGTACATGGATTCGATTCGCGACGTGGAGAGGCGCATTCGGGTGGCCTCACGCAAGCGCCCGGCGGATCTGCCGGAGATGACGCGCCCGGCTGGCGCTCCCGACGCGTGGCCCGATCATGTGAAGTTGATGTTCGATTTGCAGACGCTGGCCCTGCAGGCCGACCTCACTCGTGTGTGGACATTCCTCTACGCCCGTGAAGCCACGTCGATCAACTTTCCGCATCTCGACATTTCGATGGGGCACCATGAGATCTCGCATCACAACTTCGAGAAGGAGAAGCTGGATGCGCTGGCGAAGATCAACGTGGACCAGTCGCGGCTGTTCGCCTACTTCCTGTCGAAACTCGACTCGCTGCGCGAGGGCAACGGCACGCTGTTGGATCATTCGTTGATCCTGTTCGGCAGCAACCTGAGTGTGCCCACCTCGCATAGCCAGCGCGACCTTCCGATCATTGTGGCGGGCGGCGCGGCGGGGCGTGTGAAGGGCGGGCGGTCCATTGCCCTGCCCGGTGATGAGACGCCGCTCACCAACCTCTACCTCACGATGCTGGACAAGGCAGGCGTTCCAACGGAAAAGCTGGGCGACAGCACGGGCCGCTTCAGCCGGCTTGAGGTGTAGGCAATGAGGCGGCCGGCGATGCGTTGGGCTGGTGTGGTGAGAACTGGTTTGGTGGCGATGTTGGTTGCGCCGGCATGGGCCGAAGGGCCGAAGGCGCTGATTGAGGCGGCGCGTGCCGATGATCGAGCCGCGGTGGAACGCCTGCTGCGCGCCGGGGCTCCGGTAAACGAACGCGAGGAGGATGGCGCCACGGCCCTGGCCTGGGCCGCTGTGCGCGTCAACGTCGAGATCGCGCGCCTGTTGCTTCGGTCCAAGGCGGACCCCAATCTGGTGAACGAACTGGGCGTGGGGCCTCTGGGGATCGCGGTGAGCACCGGATCGGCTGAGATGGCAGGGCTGCTGCTGGCCCACGGCGCGAATCCCAATGCGGCACGGGAAACGGGAGAGACGCCGCTGATGGGTGCCGCGCGGTTGGGGCGCACGGATATCCTGAAGCTGCTGCTGGACCGGGGCGCGAATCCGAACGCGCTGGAGTCCCGGTTTGGGCAGACGGCGTTGATGTGGGCGGCGGGACATCCGGAAGCGGTGGTGATGTTGGTTCAGCGCGGCGCCAACATCCACGCCGTGACACGGTCCTGGGATGTGACCTACACGAACTACCTGCCCACCACGGTGACACTGGGCAAAACGGGTATTCCGTGGAACAATGACGGAACCTACGCGGTAAAGAAGGGCGGGCTGACGGCGATCCACTTCGCGGTTCAGAAGAACGACCTGGAGTCCGTGCGTTTGCTGCTGGATCGCGGCGCGAACGTGGATACGCCGCAGGCCGACGGCACGACGCCGCTGCTGGCCGCGTTGTACAAGTGGGATCCGCCCAAGGGAACGTTTGTGCCAGGACGCGGGGCGCCGGCGACGGCTGGCAGTTCGCAGCAGTTCCATCCCAACCTGGCAATGGCGCGGCTGCTATTGGAACGCGGCGCGAAGGCTCGCGCGGCGGATGGCACCGGATACACGCCGCTGCATGGCGCCACGCTGGCCACGGCCCAGGCGGCACGCACGGGCAACCGCCAGCGAGGGGCTTACGGACAGACGGCCGCAGCGCTGGCGTTGGGCGGCGACGACCCGGATTTGAAGCTGGACGACGCCTTGGCCCTGATGGGGCGCTTGCTGGATGCCGGCGCGGATCCGAATGCGCAAACCACCTTTCCCACGGGCGGCCCGGCGGGCGATGTCCGCATCAACCCCGCCCCGGCGGGCTCCTCGCCGATGCACATCGCGGCGAGTTCGGGCAGCGTTCCCCTGGTGAAGCTGCTGGCCGGGCGCGGCGCCGACCCGAACCGGCTGCGCAAGGATGGCCATACACCGTTCTCCGTGGCGGTGCTGGCGGGGGATGTGGCAGTGGTGCGGACCATGGTGGAAGCCGGAGCCCGGGTACGTGACCGTTGGAGTCCGAGTGACAAGATTCCGGATCCGGTCGAAGCCATCACACTGACCCGCGGGGGGCAGACGGCGCTGCATCTGGCAGCGATTGAAGGCAAGCCGGAGTTGTTGACATACCTGCATTCTTTGGGTATACCCCTGGATGCGAAGAACTCGATGGACGAGACGCCGTTGGATCTGGCGGACAAGCAGGAGCGTTATCGCGAGGCGATTCAGCGGCAGGGCGCGGAAGGTGACGCCGAGAAACTGAAGACGATTGTGCGGAAGACGGCGGGGTCCGATTGCTTGAAGCAGCTAGCCGCCAAGCGTTAGCCTCCACGCCCCTTCACCGCACTTCGTTCATTGCGCCCCTGCCGGGCGTCGTAATTTGACCGACCGCATACAACTGACGGTTTACTTGTCCAGGCAGGTAGAAGGCCGGTCGAGTCCAATCGTGCTCTTCTTCGAGGCACCGATTGCGGCTCGCCGTTCGTTCAGGAGAACGGGCGACGGAAGGCGATTCTCGAGAGAGCCGAGTCCGGCGATCATGGCTTTGACCTGCCAGGCCAGCAGTCGCCTGAGGGATTTCTCGCCGTATTTTGTCGCATTCAGAAAAGTTGCCCGGCTGCTCCGCCTGCGAGCGGGACGTTGGTAGCATGATGAGAGCATGCGCAGGGTTCCTCACGCTTTTTCGCTAGCCATCGCGTACGAGCGGGAGGACGATGGCCGCTGGTTGGCGGATATTCCAGCGTTGCCCGGCGTGACCGCCTGCGGCCGGTCGAAGAGGAAAGCAACGGCGGCGGTTCAGGCGCTCGCCCTCAGGCTGATCGCGGACCGCTTGGAACATGGGGAGGCCGTCCCCGGTCCGATGAGCGTGTCCTTCATTGCCGCCTAAGCGCAAGGACCGCTCCGGCCCGGGCCCCAAGCGCCCGGGAACACGCGACTGAAGGAAAGCCGGAAGCGAGTCCGTTTTGCGCGCTTCCTCAATAGAATCAGGCATGGCCTTCAACCAAGGCGAGACGCGCCTTGGCTGCTTTGTTGCGGATTGGGTGGCGGGTCAAGCGGCAGAGCGGAACCTCGCATCGAATTCTGGAGCATTCCGAATGGCCGGATTTGTTGTTCGCCTACCATGATCGCGTCACGCTTGGGCCCACAGCCATGAAGGTGCTGTCCGAAAAGACCGGGCTGAAGCCCAGTGATCTGTAGAGTGGCGCGGAATGCATCGCCCGGGCTCGCACGCTTGAGTGGCGGCGCGGCGCGCTCAGCGCGAAACCTCAGTGACCACCTTCAGCAGCAGTTCCGTGCCGCGTGCAAGATTGCTGATTGAAATGCGTTCGTCGTTGCCGTGCAGGTGGCCTCCTGCTTCCTGTTCGAAGAACGGCACGCCGTAGACGGCCATGCCGCGGTCGCGCAGGAAGGCGCCGTCGGTGCCTCCGCTGGTCATGTAGGGGATGACGCGGCCGTTGGGGTGCGCCGCCAGAAGGACGCTTTCCATGGTCTTATAGAGCGCCGATGTCAACGAACTGGGCTCCGTGGCGGGCATCTGCTGGCCGCCGGCCGGCGCCACTTCCACCGCCGGGTCATTGATGAGCTTCCGCATGCGGTCATGGATCTCCTCTTGGGTTTCGCTGGGCAGGCGGCGAATGTCGATCTGCGCCTCGGCGATGTTCGGAATCACGTTGATCTTGGTGCCCGCGGCGAGCATGGTGGGTGAGACCGTGGTGCTGAGGATCGAGGCAAGGCCCATGTTCCGCTTGCCGATTTCACGCACCACCATGGTGGACCCTTTTTCGATCATGGGAATCGCCATGGCGAGTTGCGCGTACTCAGGCACCTTCACCAGTTCCTCAAACATGCGCCGTGTCGTGGTATCGAACTTCACGGGCATCTCCGCCGAAGCGATTTTGTCGATGGCCCGCGCCAGATGCACCACAGGATTATCGGCTCGTGGAAGCGATCCATGCCCCGCCGTCCCACGTGCGATCAGTTTGATTCGTGTCGGCACCTTCTCCGACGTCTGGACGAAGAACAGCCGTGACCCGCTCTTGACGGGCACATTGTAGCCGGCTTCGTTCAACGCGAACTCGGCGTCGATCTTGTGCCAGGCGTTCTTCACGATCCATTGGATGGCGGTTGAACCGGCCTCTTCATCGCTTTCGCCCAGGAAGATGATGTCCCGCTTCAGCTTCACGCCGCGCCGCTTCAGTTCCACCATCACGGCCATTTCGGCGGCCACCAGTTGCAGGGTGTCCTCAGCGCCGCGCCCATACAGGACGCCGTCTCGGATATTGGCCGCAAAGGGCGGCGAGGTCCATTGCGTGGGGTCGGCCGGGACGACATCCGTGTGGGCCATGATGAGCAGGGGCCGCAGTTCGCCGGTGCCTTTCAGCCGCGCCAGGAAGCTGAGGCGGTTTGGATCGTCACCCAGCAGTTCGTTCGGAATGCCTTCGGCGTCGGCGATCTTCTTCAGGTAGCGCGCGGCGCGCGTTTCGTTGCCCGGCGGGTTGGCGGTCTCCAGGCGGATGAGGTTCACCAGATAGTCGAGCGCGCGGTCGCCCGGCGTTTGTGGAAACGCGGCCGAGCAGGACACCAGCAGCGCGGCAATAGTTCGCATCAGCGCAATGGTAGCGAGATTAGAAGTGGATGCGCAAACGAACGCCGGCCGTGCGCGGCTGAACCAGGCGGGTGCCCACGAAGATGGATTGGAAGTTGTAGAGCGCGGTTCGGTTGGTGAGATTCGTCAGCATCAGCGAGAGGTCCCAGCGCTTGCTGCCGTCGCGGGACCGTTCATAGCCCACCACCAGATCGGCGATGGTGCGCGGCCGCACCCGGGGTACGGCGGCGGTGAGGTTGACGAGCGGCAGCAGGTCCGCATAGTCAGGGTCGGCGGCGACGGCCTCGGGGTCCGAGGGATTGGCCACCAGGCCGCTGTCGTAGCGGACGCTCGCCGTGGTGTAGAAGCCGCGCCGGCTGGTCCAGGTGGCCACGCCGTGAACCGCCAGCGCCTGATCGTGATCGATGAGAAACGGGCCCTGGTTGAGCAGGCTTACAGCGGAGTTTCCGATGAACAGGCCGCCGGTGAACGGCGGGGTGGACACGGCGCGTGCGTGCGTGATGCTGAGGCTTCCGCTAAAGCCGCGCACGGGGGTCAACACCATGCGCCCTTCCAGCCCGTTGACGCGAATGCTGGCCAGGGCCATCGGGAAAATCACGCCGGTGTTGAAGAAGTTGTTGTTGTCCTGCTGATCCCGCGAGTTCTTGTGATAATACGAGGCCCAGACGCTCACCTGGCTTCCCACGCCCTGTTGCACGGAGGCTTCAAAGAAGTTCTGGCGCTCCGGTTGGATCAGGGCCAGGGCGCCGCCCAGGGTGAGGCGCGCATCGGGATCGACAAGGACGCTTGATTCGCTGGAACTGGCGAGCAGGAGATTCTCGTTGGGCGGCGTTTGATAGGTGCGGTTGTAGGAGGCGCGCAGCACGGTGCCGGTCTCGCGCAGGTGGAAGGAAAAGCCCACCCGCGGCTGCCACTGGCTGCCGCGCACCAGGAACCGGTAGTCGTCAAAGCGCAGTCCAGCCGAGATCTGGAAGCGCCCCAGGCGTACCTGATCCTGAACGAAGCCGCTGGCCAGGCGGCCGGTGGAGCGCCGGGCGAATGTGAACTGCCGGCCGCCGCGCGTCAGGTCATGCGCGGCCAGAGTGGCGATGTAGTCTTCGGTGCCAGGCCGGTTGAAATCCGCGCTCGTGACGCCGAAGCGGAACGCTTCCCGCACCGGGAACCACTGGCCGTCGATACCGGCCTTCAGATTGTGCGCGCCGCGTGTGAGGTTGAAGCGGTTCCAGGCGGTGTAGGTTTCGATGCGGCGGTCCTGCCACGCGGTTACGGGAATGTCACCGGGGCTGGGCAGCAGCAACGCTCGCGAACTGCGGTAAGACACTGTGCTGTCGATGCTCGCCACCGGGCTCAGCAGATGCACCCAGCCGAGCGACAGGGAGCCGTCTTCCAGGCGCTGGCGCTGGCGCATGCCATTCTCCTGCTGGGAACGAAGATTGGCCAGTTCGAACGAGGACCGGCCGGCCAGCGCGTTCAAACGCACCACGTCGCGCCCGGTGGCCTGGATATCGGCGCGAGCGAAGGCGCGGGCGGAATTGCCGCCGTTGTGGAGGTTGTCGAGCGACACCTGGTCAAGATAGCGATGGCTCTCCATGGTGTTGGCGAGCACGGTGTAGCCCACGCGTCCCGATTCACCGCTAAGCGATGTCACCTGGGAAGCGGTGTCGAACCCCGCGGCGCTGAGCGTTGTGGTCCCCCCCAAGCGCCGCCCCGAACCGAGGCCGGCCCGTGTAGTGACGCTGGCCACAGCAGAGACTTTGCTGCCATACTCGGCGGGGATGTTGCCCGTATAGAGGTCGACGGTCTGGACGATGTTCGGGTCGACGGCGTTGGCGAAGGCTCCGGTCAACTGGTCGGTGATGGGCATGCCGTCGATGACAAAGGTCATTTGGTTGTGCGCGCCGCGAGGATGGATGGCCCCGTTGGCGTTCATGGAGAAACCGGGGAAGGTGGCAAGCACGGCTTCCAGGCCGCGATTCCCGGCCTGAAGAGCCATGCGGTCAATCTGGTTCTGGTTCATCTGGACACGGGTGCCGGTTTCGCCCGGGTCCACCAGCAGGGCTCCCGCGTTGGCGCTGACACTGAGGTTCTGATAGACCGTGGTTAACTCCAGACGCACCGTCACCTCGACAGGTACGTTCGAGCGCGCGGCCACTTCGGAGCGAAACGGAGCGAACCCCTCGCGGTCCACGCCAATCCGGTAGGCCTGAAAGGGCAGATTCCCCACAGTGAACTGGCCATCGATCCCGGTCTCGATGCGCTTGTGGAGACCGGCCACGGGGTTGCTGACAGTGACAACGGCCTCGGAAACGGGGGCGCCGGTGGGGTCGATGACACGCCCCTGGATGACGGCAGTGGCCTGCCCGGCGGCTGGCAGAGCGGCTAGAACGGCGCAAAACCAACCAGTGACCGGCCAAGCTGTGATCGAAATGTTCACTATCGATATGCTAGCACTGTTAATTATAATTAACAAGAGTCGCGCAACGTACGTTTAGGGGTGAGGCGGAGATCACCTCACCCCCATCATGCGCAAACACTTATGTTGCTGCGTTTTGACGAGTCAAAACACCTGGGATGGCACACGAAGCCGAGCGTGGTCCGCAAGTGGTTGAGCGGGAAGATGAAAAGGGATGGTGACCCGGGCGGGACTCGAACCCGCGACCCTCTGATTAAAAGTCAGATGCTCTACCGACTGAGCTACCAGGTCAACACTGAAAGGGAGGATGGCCTGGCTCACCGTGCGAACCGGCCTACTTCCAGATTACCATTGGCCCGGACCCCTGCCACTCCCGACCCCTGGCGGCCGAAGTGCCACAATGGGCTCGTATGCCTGAGTCCGTTTACCTGGTCGCCAATGGTGACCTTCGCCTTGCCGCGAACCGGAAGTGCTGGCCTGCCCAGCAGCGCGCCGAAGCGGCGGTGATCGCCGCCGTTGAGTCCCTGGGGCACACCATCGTGCGCGGCCATCCGTACGATGACGCCAAGGGCCACGGCTTCATCGACAGCCAGAAGCATGGCATGCAGGTCTTCCGGCAGATTCCGCCCACGGCCCCACTCATTGTGTGCGAGGCCGTGTGGCAGTATTCGCACCATCTTCTGCACGGACTCTACACGCATCGCGGACCCATTCTCACGGTGGCCAACTGGAGTGGGGAGTGGCCCGGTCTGGTCGGCATGCTGAACCTGAACGGGTCGCTGACCAAGGCGGGCATCGAGTATTCCACGCTCTGGAGCGCGGACTTCACCGACGCCGCGTTTCGCGATGGACTGGCGCGCTGGCTTGGGGGCCAGGCGGTGACGCACGACACCAGCCACGTGCGCGGCGTTGCGGAGGCCGGGCTGCCCGCGGATGCTCTGGAGCAAGGCGCGGCGTTCGGAGCGGCGTTCCGCCGGCGCAAACACATCATGGGTGTTTTCGACGAAGGCTGCATGGGGATGTACAACGCCATCATCCCCGATGAACTGCTGCACCCCACCGGCGTGTTCAAGGAGCGCTTGAGCCAATCCGCCCTCTACGCCGCGATGCGCGAGGTGACGGCCGCCGAGGCGCAGGCAGTGCGCGACTGGCTGGACGCCAGGGGCATGCGATTCCTCACCGGCAGCGACGAAGAGACCGAGTTGACCGATGCCCAGATCCTGGACCAGTGCCGCATGTACATCGCGGCCTTGCGCATTGCGGACGACTTCGGCTGCGACACCATCGGGATTCAGTATCAGCAGGGGTTGAAGGATCTGTCCCCGGCATCGGACCTGGTGGAGGGATTGCTCAACAACGCCGACCGGCCGCCCGCGTACGCCCATGATGGCCGTCTGCTTTATGCCGGTGAAGCACTGCCGCACTTCAACGAAGTGGACGAATGCGCCGGGCTGGACGGTCTGCTGACCTACTGGCTGTGGCGCCAGCTTGGGTATGACCCGGAGAACACGCTGCACGATGTGCGGTACGGCGAGGATTACCAGGGCCGGTTCGTCTGGGTGTTCGAAATCTCGGGCGCGGCGCCGCCGCAGCACTTTATTGGCGGTTACGCGGGCACAACCAGCGAACGGCAGCCTCCCATGTACTTCCGTCTGGGCGGCGGCACGGTGAAGGGCATCAGCAAGCCGGGAGAGGTGGTCTGGAGCCGGGTCTACGTCGACAAGGGCGTGCTGAAGGCCGATCTGGGGCTGGCGGAATCGGTTGAGTTGCCGCGCGCGGAGACCGAGCGCCGCTGGAGCGTCACCACACCGCAATGGCCCATCATGCACGCGGTGACGCGCGGCGTGTCGCGCGACCAGATGATGGCGCGGCACAAGGCGAATCACATCCAGGTGGCGTATGCGCCCGATCGCGGCGCGGCTGTGCGGGGGCTGGCCGCGAAGGCCGCGGCATTCCAGGCACTGGGTCTGGAAGTGGCGATCTGCGGGACGCTGTGATTACCGATCTGACCGAGATCCGGCGGCAGGGCGAGAAACTGCGCGCGGAGAACCTGAAGTTGCGCCAGCATCTGAAGCGGCGTTCGTTTCCGGACCGGCGCCTGCGGGTAATCGCCGAGCAGGTGGAGTCGCAAATCGACTGCACCACATGCGCCAACTGCTGCCGCGAGGCCACGGCGTGCGTCACCGAGCGCGATATCGAGCGGCTGGCCAAACTGCTGCGCGTTTCGCGAGCCGTGTTTATCCGCGACTATACCGAGGAGACTGCGGATGAGGGCCTGATTCTGAAGCGCGGCGCGGGCGGGTGTGTGTTCCTGGACGGCAATCACTGCACGGTCTATGAGGCCCGCCCGCAGACCTGCGAGCAGTTCCCGCATCTGGTCCGTGGACCGGGTTCCATCGTCGCCCGCATGTGGGACATGCCCGACCGGGCCACCTACTGCCCCATCGCCTTCAACACGCTTGAGGCCTTCAAGGAGGCCACCGCGTTCCGCCCCGCCGCCAGCAAATGAAACGGCGTCTGCTAGCCTGAAATTGTGGGTATTTCCGATTCGTATTTCGCGCGCCACTTTGGCATTGGGGAGCGCGACCTGGAACGTTATCTTTCCGAGGCCCTTTCCTGTGGCGGCGACTATGCCGACCTTTATTTCGAGTATTTCGCCAGCACCGTTCTTTCCATCGACGAAGGCATCGTCAAGACGGCCAGCCAGGGTGTCACGCTGGGCGTTGGAGTGCGTGTGCTGGCCGGGGAGAAGACCGGCTACGCCTACTCCGACGACCTGAGTCCGGAGCGCATTCTGAAAGCCGCCAGAACGGCAGCCTGCATCGCCAGCGGACCTTCGAAGGTGGAAAAGACAGGCTTCACGGAATCCGCGCGGCGCAACCTCTACCCGGTGCTGACGGCGCCCATCGATACGGCGCTGGCCGCTCGCGCCGAATTGATCAAGCGCGCCGACCGGGCGGCCCGCGCCTATGATCCGCGCGTGTTCCAGGTGCAGGCCACCTATGCCGACAATCTGAGGCATGTGCTGGTGGCGACAAGCGAGGGCACGCTCAGTTTCGACCGGCAGCCGCTGGCCCGTCTGAGTGTGATGGCGCTGGCACGCGAATCCGCCGAGGGCACGCCGGAGCAGGGTTACGCGGGCGGCGGCGGCCGCCACGAACTCAACTATTTCCTGGAAGAGAAAACACCGGAGTACTTTGCCCGGGAGGCGGCACGCCAGGCGATTGTGCAGCTTGATGCCGTGGATGCGCCGGCCGGGGAGACCACGGTGGTGTTGGGTTCCGGCTGGCCCGGTGTACTGCTGCATGAGGCGGTGGGGCATGGGCTTGAGGCCGACTTCAACCGCAAGGGCACTTCAGCGTTCACGGGCCGCATCGGCCAGCAGGTGGCCAGCCCGTTGTGCACGGTGGTGGATGATGGCACCATCGCCAACCGCCGCGGCTCGCTCAACGTGGACGACGAGGGGGAGCCCACGCAGTCGAACGTGCTGATCGAAAACGGCATCCTGCGCGGCTACCTTCAGGACAAGCTCTCAAGCCGGCTGACAGGCGCCAAAGCCACCGGCTCGGGCCGCCGCGAGAACTATCAGAACATCCCTCTGCCACGCATGACCAACACGTTCATGCTGGCGGGAGAAAGCGACCCCGAGGAGATTATCCGCGGCGTGCCAAAAGGGTTGTACTGCGTGAATTTCGGGGGCGGCCAGGTGGATATCACCAGCGGGAACTTCGTGTTTTCGGCCTCCGAAAGCTACCTCATTGAAGACGGCCGGCTGACGCGCCCGGTGCGCGGCGCGACGCTGATCGGCAATGGGCCCGAAGCGCTCAAGTGGATCAGCATGGTGGGCAACGACCTCAAGTTGGATGAAGGCATCGGCATCTGCGGCAAGGAAGGCCAGAGCATCCCGGTGGGCGTGGGCATCCCCACCGTTCGCATCGACAAGATGACCGTGGGGGGAGTTGCCTGAGCCATGGCCTTCGATACAACTTCCTACGAACAGTTATCAGCCGACGTGGTCCGCATGGCGCTTGACCGCGGGGCGACGGGCGCCGAATGCACCGTGGCCGAAGGCGAGGAGTTTTCGGCCAGTGTGCGGATGCGCGAGATTGAGCAGTTGAAGCAGGCGGGGTCGCGCGCGGCGGGTCTGCGGGTGCTTGTGGGCGGCTGCACGGGCAGCGCGTACACATCGGATCTCTCGCTGGACGGGCTGCGGCGCATGGTGGCCTCGGCGGTGGACAATGCGCGCATCACCACGGAAGATCCTCATGCCGGCCTTCCGGATCCGGCGGACCTGGGCCGCCACGAGTTGAACCTCGGCATCTACAACGACGATGTCGCGGCGCTCGATCCGGAGTTGAAGATCCGGTGGGCGAAGGAGGCGGAGGCAGCGGCGCTTGACGCCGATGCGCGTATCACGAATTCGGAGGGCGCGGGGTTCGATTCCAATCTGGGCGCGCGATACTTCTCGAACTCGCTGGGCTTCACGGGGAGCTACCGGACGTCGAGTTGCTCGATGAGCGCGGTTCCGGTGGCACGCCAGGGCGAAACCATGGAGCGCGATTACTGGTACACGGTGGCGCGGAGCGCATCGCGCCTTGAACCAGCGGCCGAAGTAGGCCGGCGCGCGGCGGAGCGCGTGCTGCGCCGGTTGGGGGCGCGCAAGGTGCCCACGCAGAAGGCACCCATTGTGTTTGAGCCGCGCACGGCGCGGTCCCTGCTTGGCCACATCTTTGAAGCGGTGGACGGCGATTCGGTCTACCGCCAGGCGAGTTTCCTGGCCGCAAGCCTGGGCGAGCGCGTGGCCGCCGAGGGCGTGACGCTCATCGACGACGGCACGCTGCCCGGTCTGTTCGGCACCTCGCCGTTTGACGACGAAGGTGTGCCGACGCGGCGCACCCTGGTGATCGAAAACGGCGTGCTCAAGAGCTTCCTGCACAACAGCTACACGGCCAGGAAGCTGGGCATGAGGACCACGGGCAACGCGTCGCGCGGCCTTTCCGGCAACGCCTCCGTGGATCACGGCAACCTGTTTCTTGAGCCGGGCGGCAAGACGCCGGGCGATATCATACAATCGATTCGGGCGGGCCTGCTGGTGACTGAACTGCTCGGCCAGGGTGTGAACACAGTGACCGGCGATTACTCGCGCGGCGCCGCCGGGGTGTGGATCGAGAATGGCGAGATCGCCTACCCGGTGAGTGAGATCACGATCGCCGGCAATCTGAAGCAGATGCTGCGGGACATCGAGGCAATCGGCAATGACCTTGAGTTCCGCGGTTCCGTCGCATCGCCCACATTGCTAATTCGGGAGATGACCATCAGTGGCAACTAGGACGAACTCCGGCCCCAGCCCGGTGATGCTGGGCGTCATTGGCATTGGCGCCGTGGTGCTTGCCGGCGGTGTCTGGTATCTGCAGCGCGGACCGGCGATGGCTCCGCCACCCGCCGCCATCACGCCCGAAGCCAAGGCCTACGTGCGCAACCTGCGTTTGAGCGACGTGGGGATCAAGGCCACCGAGAGCTACGGCGGCCAGCAGGTGGTGGAGATCCTGGGGAAGATCACCAACGCGGGCGACCGTGTGCTCAATGCCGTCGAGGTGAACTGCGTCTTCTACGACCCCTATGGCCAGGTGGTTTTGCGCGAACGGATCCCCATTGTCCGCAACCGTGGCGCCGGGTTGAAGCCCGGCGAAACGCGCCCGTTCCGGCTGCCGTTCGACACGCTGCCCGGAAGCTGGAATCAGGGGGCGCCGCAACTGGTGATCGCCGCCATCCAGTTTGGTTGATGCGAAAGCTGCTATTGGTTGAAGACGACCGCGATCAGATGGAAGTGCGGCGCCTTCTCTTCGAAGCCCAAGGGTTCGAAGTAGAGACCGCCGCCACGCTTGAAACCGCCCGGACCGCCGCGGCGGAGTGCGCCCCGGACACCGTTCTCATGGACCTGCGCCTTCCCGAGGCCTCGCAGGGACTGGAGTTGGTGCGGTATCTCCACACACTGGCGCGCAGGCCGCGTATCCTGGTTCTCACGGGCTGGCCCGATGCGATGCGCGGCGCGCCCGAGGAAGCGTGGGTGGAGACTGTGCTTGAGAAACCGTGCCCGACTCGCAAGCTGATTGCCGCGGTGGCACGTAGCGTACTTGCTCTGATGGCGGCCGTGCTGTTGCCGGCGGCCACGCGCTCAGTGGCGTTTGAATTACCCTCGGCCGGGCATGCCGTGGCGGAATTGACGCTGCGCTCGCCCAAGGCGCAGCCCCGCGTTCCGGGCGAGGTGCTGCCGGTGATCGCCATCGAGCGGCCGGGCGCGCCAGTGCATCACCTGACGCTCGCGGCCGGGGCCGCCGGCGCGGTTTACCGGGTTCAACTGGGCCATCTGGCGGCTGGCCGGCACACCGTGACGCTCACTGGCGAAGGCTTCGAACTGGATGCCAGCCGCGTCAGCCTGGACGATTCGGCGATGCAGCGCCATGCACCGGTGCTGTTCGCGCGGGCCAACACGCTGGGCCGGTCGAGCGACGTGCCGCTGCTGATGTACGCCGAAGCGTCGCGCCAGGGCGAGTTCACGGTGCATGAGTACACGGTGATCTTTTCAAACGAAGACGGCGGCACCTCGACGCGGGCGCTGATGGCGCGGTGGGGCCGCACCACGGACATCGAGTACATCTACCGCGTTTATCTGGACGCGGCGGGCCAGCGCCGGAAGGCCATCATTCAGACGCGCAATCATCAGGATGTGGCCTACGCGGGCCCGTTCGATGGCGACCACCCGCTGCTGGTGCCGGTGACCGATAACAACATGGTGGCGGGTGAGGCGCCCACGGCCATACGGTATCAACTGGCGCCGGTGCTTGTGGACCTGTCGCGGGAGTCCCGCGAGGCCGTGATGGACAGGGCGCCGTGGATGTATCGCGCGATGTCGGAGGAGTTGGAGCGCGAATCGAAGCTGCGGCCGTTCGGCACCGTGGACGGGCAGAAGATCAGCCGGCCGGAGAACTACCTGTACGTGGAACTGAAGTCGCGCCAGACGCATGCCCGGGTGGCCGTGCGGGTGCGGCTGAGGGACGAAGCGCTGTGGCGAGCCTCGCATTTGGGCCGTGCGGACTATGCGATTGAACGCAGCGGCTGGATGCGCTCGACAGTGGAGTTGCCGCCGGGCACCTCACCGGACGCTGTGGCGGAGATTGGCGCCGAGTGTCTGGTGGATGTGCCGTCAGATCGCTCAAAGCCGGCTCCAGCGGGTGGCAGTTGTGAAGTGGAAGCGATCAGCAAGGTGTTCTTCCTGGCGCCCGGTGGCCCTGGGCCGTCCCTGTTCCGGACAGCCGCGCCGCGCGTGATCCAGGCTGGGGAGACGGCTGTATGGAAGGTCCGGTAACGCTCGCCCTCAAGGTGTCGCCGGGCGCGCGGAAGACCGCGTGGTGCGGGGAGATGGCGGACGGAACCCGCAAGGTGCGCATCGCGGCGCCGCCGGAGCGCGGCCGGGCGAACGCGGAACTGCTGCGGTTCCTGGCCGCCGAGTATGGCGTTCCGGTGCATCGGGTGTCGTTGGTGAGCGGCAGTTCCTCGACTCGGAAAACCGTTCGCATTGTCAGGTAAAACAAGCGGGCCTGCCGGGGCGTCTCCGCCTCGGCAGGCCCGGAATGTCGGCCGGATTGAGTCCGGGTTAGAAGCCGATCCTCAAGCCCAGGCGGAACTGGCGTTCATCGAACGCGCCCAGCACCCGAAGGAAGTTCGGGTTGGTCACGTCAGCTGAAGCGAAGCCCGTGGAGAGGCGGCTGTTGGTGAAGTTGTAGGCTTCGGCGCGGAACATCACGTTGAGCCTTTCAGTGACCGCGATGGTCTTGCCCAGCGTCAGATCGGTGCGGAGCACGCCGGGGTTGCGCAGGCTGTTGCGGCCCATGCTGCCGAAGCGGAACGTGCCCGCGGGAACGGAGACGGGGGCAAAGGCCGACGTGTCGTAGAACGTCTTGCCGGGTCCGATGCCTTCGAGACGGCCCACCGTCGACTTCACCTGATCCGGAGTCTGGGCGTTGCCAGGCAGGTTCAGTGTACCGCCGGGAGAAGATGGGGTGAACGGAGTGCCGGTGAAGGCCGCGGTCACGCCGCTGATGGTCCAGCCGCCAAGGACATGCGAAACCGGACCGCTATTGGCCCAGCGCTGTCCCTTGCCGACCGGCAGGTCGTAGACGTAGCCCAACTGGAAGATGTGGCGGCGGTCATACCCGGCCGCGGCGCGGTTGCGCCGGAACACAGGACCCCAGTTGTAAGTGACACCCTGCCAGCCTTCGTCATCGGCGAAGTTGATCGCCTTTGACCAGGTGTAGGCGCCCTGCACCATCAGGTTCTTGGCCTGGCGGCGGATGGACGTCTGAAGGGCGTGGTAGTTGCTGCTCAGGTAGCCGTCCCACATCAGCGTGCCGATGTTGCGGCCGAAGCGGGCCGAGTACGGGCGGCCGGCATTGCCGGCGCCGAGCACCTGGCCGCTGTTGATGTCGCGGTCCGCCAACTGGTGTGTGGTCTGGGTGCCGACGTAAGCCACCGAAGTGACGAACTCGCCGGGCAGCCGCTTTTCAATGGTGAAGTTCCAGCTCTGGATGTAGCCGCGGTTGATTTCACCCTTGATGGGGCTGCGCATGTCAGCCGCCGCGGGCAGCGGGACAACGCCGCTCGTCAGGTCGGGACCGGTGACGGGAGGAATACCTTGGGCCAGCGACCGGACCCATTCGTTGTCGGTGTTGGCCGGAAAGGCGAAGTTGACCGTGAGCGGGTAGAAGCCGCGCAGCGGCCGCGACCAGGGCAGCGGGCTGTAGTTCATCCCGTAGCCGGTGCGGATGACGGTGGTGTCATTCAAGCGGTAGGCGATGCCCATGCGCGGAGCAAACAGGGTCTTGCTGACGGTGAAGCCGTTGCTGCGCGGGTTGCTGCCGCGGCCACCCAGGTAGACCAGGTTGGCTTCCGGATCCAGCCGCTCAATGCCCTTGCCGTTCGAACGGCCCATCAGCGGGTAGTATTCGTACCGGAGGCCGAAGTTCAGGGTGAGCCGGCGATTGACCTGCCAGCGGTCCTGCGCATACATGCCGAACTGATACTCGCGGCCCGTGGCCAGCACATGCTGGATGCTCTTCTGCATGATGTTGGGCAGGCCGAGCAGGAAGGCGGCGTAGCCGTTGAAGTTGTTGAACGTGCCCGCGCCGGTGGCGCCACCATTGAAGTTGATGTTGCCGCGGGGACCGGCGCCGAGTTCCGGCTGCCAGTGGTTCAACCGGTGCAACACGCCGTCAAATCCGAAGGCGGCGCTGTGGGCGCCCTTCAGCCAGCGCACAGTGTGCGTGGTGGTGAAGCTCTCCTCGATGCGTTCGAGCGGCATCCAGCCGGGAACGCCGAAGCCGTTGTAGCCGTTGATTCCGATGTTGGGAAAACCCTTCTCGCGGGGATCTGCTCCGCCGATGCCGGGGATGCCGAGCGTCTGCGAGAAGTCCTTGCCGAAGTCCTGGCCCTGCACCACCTGATCCTGGCGCTGATAGCCGAAGACGCCATCGAGCAGCAGGGTGGGAGAAAGGGTCAGGTTGTGGCCGGCGGACATGTTCCGCACTCGGGTGTCACCCAGGCCGGGGTCCGAACCCGGAGCCGGTCCGACGCCGTCGCCGAAGATACCCCTGCCGCCGACGAGAGCGTTCATTTCGCCATAGCGGCCCCAGATCATGTGGTTGGAAGTGCGCTGGAAGTTGATCTTCACATCGTGATAGGCACGATTGAACTGCGGCGTGGCGCCCGCGGCGTAGTTGTTCTGGGCTTCACCGGCGATGTTCGGCGATGGGTAGAAGCCCTGAATGCGCTGCGCGATGGGGCTGATGCGGCTGGCCGGAATCCGGTTGCCGGGGAACTGCTGGCGTCCCGCGGGGGCATTCGGTGCTGAGGTCATGGGATCGAGGATCCGGGTGGCGATAGCGCTGAAGTCGCCGGTGCGGATGTCGTTCGTCGGCACCGAATAGCGTCCGAATGCGCCGCTGCGTTCCTTGCTGTTGTCGTAGCTGTAGAAGTAGAACAGCTTGTTCTTCACAATGGGTCCGCCGATGGTGCCGCCGAAGTTGTTGTAGATCCGGACCGGCTTCACCGTGGTGGGCGTGAAGAAGAAGTTGCGCGCCCGCATCCGCTGATTGTCATGGAACTCAAACAGGCTGCCGTGGATTTCGTTGGTGCCGCTCTTGGTGACCACGGTGACGGCAGCGCCGCCCGCCATGCCCTGCTCGGCGTCGCCGGCGGTGGTGGTAACGTTCACCGTTTCCACCATCTCGGCGGGCATCACATAACCCGCGTGGTGCGGCAGCCAGAGGTTGACGCTGGCCGCGCCGTCGATGCGGGTGACGTTGTTGTTGGCGTTGGTGCCGTTGATGTTGGTGCGCAGCGAACGGCCCGGCGTATCAGTGATCGAGTTCTGGAACGAGGCAGGCGTGGCGCCCGGCACCAGATTGATCAGGCTCTGGTAGTTGCGGTAGCCGGGGAGCGGCAGAGCGCGCACCTGGGACGAGCGGATCTCCGTGTGGGTATCGCTCTTGTCCGTCTGCAACTGGGCGACTTCGGCCGCCACGGTGATCTGTTCGGTGATCTGGCCCACTTCCATCTTGAAGTTGGCGCGGCTCACGGTGTTGACCGTCACACCGAGATCGGTGCGTGACGACGACTTGAATCCGGAAGCAGTGACCTTGATGTCATAGGCGCCCTGCGGCACGTTGACCAGGGAGAACTGCCCGTTGGCGTCGCTGGTTGCTTCGAGAGAGAGCCCCGTTCCTTTGTTCGTCGCGGAGATCTTGGCCCCCGGGACCACACTTCCGGTCGGGTCCTCCACCAAGCCGACGATCGAACCGTAGAGAACCTGGGCATTCGCCGGACTGGCCGCCGCAAGCAGAAGCAATGCGAGCGCACAGACCGACAGCTTGAATCTGTTCATAATCTAACCCCTTTCTGTGTGGCGCAAGGCTCCACACGATACCTCGTTCATCCATCTTACACCTTTGAGAAAAAGAATGTTCGCCGGCCAGCACCCTGCCGCGGTGGTGGTCAGCGGCCGCCGGCGGTGGTATGGTGTCCCGGGGCGCCGCCGAACTGCCGGACCCGGACGGCCAGTTCCTCACGGAAGGTGAGCAGATCGGCCGGGTCCCAGAAGGTGCAGGGCAGATCGGCGACATCGAAGGGCAGTTGGGTGCCCTCTTTGGCGGTGACGATTGTGTCCCGGCCGATCCCGCGTGCAAAGCCCAGTTCAAAGAGAACATTGGGGCTCGAGTGCGTGATATCGGCGATCACGAACCGTGTGTGACGGATCTCTTCCACGATGCGCGGCCGCAGGTGGTCGCGCGTGTTCGTTTGATCCACGCGTGCGCACGACATACTGAACTCCGGTGACTGGCAGACCGTGCAGACCGCGTCGTAGTAGTTCTTCAGTTCCTTCTCATTGCGGTACGACATGACGACCATCACCCGGCGCGACATGGCGGCGCGTTCGGCCAGTTCGACGATACGGCCGGCGCTCCGGGCCTCCTGGCCGTAGGCGTTCAGCGTCTCAAAGTCGTCCAGATCCAGGCGGCCCTTGAAGGCGGCCGGCACATCGGCACGGATGGAGTCATAGATATCCTTGGCCGCTCCGCCGAAGTAGGCCACGGGCAGAATGGGCTTATCCAGAAATCGCGCCCAGTGGGCGGCGCGCCGGGAACCTTCGTAGCCGCGCACCAGCACGATGACATCCGCCTGATGGATGGGCTCCGGAGCGAACTTGATGTCATGGTTGTGGCCCGGATCCCAACTGGTCAGCTGGGAGTTGATGAGCCTTCCGATTTCATGGGAAGGCTTCGACTTGGCCAGAACGTAGCTGATGACGCGATCCTGGGCGCCGTTGGCGGCCTCATTGGCAGCCCGCGCGACATCGGCGTCGAATCCGGTCATGCACCCGCCGATCAGCGTGTGGCCGCGCTGGACGATCGCCTGGCCGAGGCTCGCCGCCCAGGCACGGATTTCTTCCGCGTCGGGGTCCGATGGATCATATCCGCCAACCACTAAGATCTTCATGGACTTACTCCGGTCCAGTATATCCCACTGCCGCCGCCTCCTGTGATAGCATTTCTCATTCCAAAGGAGACTTCCATGCGATGTGCAACCCTTTCGGCCTTCCTGTTCGCGCCGCTGTTGTTTGGACAGCGCGATACGGCTTCCATTGCCGGGGAAGTCCGCGACGCGAGCAAGTCGGCGATTCCCGGCGCGCAGATCACGGTTCGTCATGCCGCCCGTAACACGGAGCGGACCACGACATCGGGCCCCGAGGGGTTCTATGTGATCTCGGCGCTGCCCGCGGGCGCTTACACGATTGCCGTCTCGGCGCAGGGCTTCCAGACGCACAACGTCTCCGGCATCGTTCTGCAGGTGGGCCAGCAGGCGACGGTCCACGCGGAGTTGAAGGTGGGGTCGGTGACCGAGTCGGTGACGGTTGAGGCGAACGCGGCCACGGTGGACACACGGACGGCGACGCTCAATACGGTGGTGAACCAGACGATGATGACGGACCTGCCATTGAATGGGCGCAACGTGCTGCAACTGATGCGCCTGACGCCGGGAACGCTTTCCGCGCCGGGCACCTGGAACCAGGCTTCGACGCGGCCCGAGGCCGCGGGTGAGTTGATTTCGGCGAGCGGCGGGCGCGGGAACTCGACAACGTTCGTGATGGACGGCGGCCTTCACGAGGATCCCTACACCGAAGTGGCCAACGTGGTGCCGAACCCCGATGCCGTGCAGGAGTTCAGCTTTCAGACCAACAACTACGGGGCCAAGTTCGGCGGGCGCGGCGGCGGCGTGGTGAACATCGTCACCAAGTCCGGCACCAACGAGATTCATGGCGCGGTGTTTGAGTATGTCCGGAATGCCAGCCTGAACGCGCGGAACTTCTTCGCCAACCGCAACGACGGCTTGCGGCGCAATCAATACGGCTTCGCCTTGGGAGGCCCGATTCAGAAGAACCGGACATTCCTTTTCGGGTCGTGGCAGGGCACAAAGGTGCGGCAGGACCCGCCGACTCTCTCCGCGGTTGTCCCCACGGCGGCTCAGCGGCGCGGTGACTTCACGGCGTTGCGCACGCAGTTGCTGGATCCGCGGACGCGCATGCCGGTGCCGGGCAACATCATTCCGGCGTCGCAACTGGACCCGATCGCGCTTCGCGTGCTGTCGATTGTGCCGGTGGCCCAACAGGCCGACGGCCAGACGTTCTTCGTGCGGAGGTCGCGAACCGACAACAACCAGGTGCTGGCGCGCGGCGACCATTACATCGGCACGCGGCACCATCTGAGCGGCCGCTACTTCTTCGACAAGCTGGACGTGCCGGCGATCATCGACAAGCAGAACCTTCTGACGGCGAACAACAGCCGGTTCTGGGTGAGCCAGAGTTCGGTGGCGGCCCACACCTTTACCATCACTCCCACACTCATCACCAACACCACCGCCAGCTTCAGCCGCGTGCTGCCCACAGGCACGTCGCCCGACTTCCCGGGCCATCGCGACTACGGGATTCAAGTGGCGTCCCTGGCCAACCCGAACTACAACGTGTTCTCGATGAGCATCGCCAATTACTTCGGGCTTTCCTGGTTCGCTCTGTCGCGTATTCCGCGCAACCAGTATGGCCTGCAGCATGGCTGGAGCTGGTTCAAGGGCCGTCACGAGATCGACTTCGGCTTCGACTTCGCGCGCGAGCAGAGCCTGATTGACCAGGACTTCCAATCCGACGGGAACTACGCCTTCGCCGGCCGCTATTCGGGCGACAACATGGCCGACTTTCTGTTCGGCCGTCCATCCGCGTTCAATCAAATCACACCTCTCTATGTCAATCTCTGGCGCAGCCTGTGGGGCGCCTACATTCAGGACAACATCAAGCTCAACCGCCGCATCACCGTGAACCTGGGCGTGCGCTGGAACCCCTTTGTGCCGTTTGTCGACAACGGTCTTCAGATCTCGCAGTATTCCGAGGACGGCTACCGGAGCGGCGCCAGATCCAGCCGCTTTCCGACGCTGCCCAAGGGCCACTTCGTGGCCGGAGATCCGGGTGTGCCGATTTCCGGCGTTCCGGCGCGCTGGGGCGTCTTCGACCCGCGTCTGGGCCTTGCGGTGAACCTCACCGGTGACAACAAGACCAGCCTGCGCGCGGGTTTCGGCCGCTTCCACGATCAGATGTCCGCGCTGACTTACAACCGGCAGCTCACTTCGCCGCCGAACTCGGTGCGCGTCGACATCACGGCGCCATTCAGCACGCGCGAGCCTTATCGCGGTTTCACGAATCCGTTTCCGCATCCGCGGCCGATCTCCTCGACCCAGATCTTTCCGCAACCCTATCTGTTTGTGGGCTACGACCCGAAGTTCTCTTATCCCGACATCTACCAGTGGAACGTGAGCCTTGAGCGTGTGTTGACCGGCGACACGCTGGTGCGGCTGACCTACCAGGGGTCGAACAGCCGGCGGCTGTTCCATGCCGCCGAACTGAACCCGGCCATCTTCGGCCCCGGCGCCGACCGCACGAACACGGACCGCCGGCGCGCGCGTCCCGAGTTCACCCAACTGACGTTCTCGGGCACCTACGGCCGGGCGAACTATCATGCCCTGGTGCTGAGCGCCGAACGCCGCGTGGCTCACAACCTCACCTTCCTTGCCGGCTTCGGCTGGCAAAAGACGATGGACCTGCTCTCCAACACGGCGTTTGAGGGCAACGGCAATGCGCATCCGTTCGACCGGATCGAGCGCGACTACGCGGTGTCCAGCTTTCATCGCGCGGCCCGGCTCACCAGTTCGTTCAACTACGTGCTGCCGGCCCTCAAGGGCAACCGGGCGCTTGGCCTGATTGCGGGCGGCTGGCAGACGAACGGCATCCTCACGCTGCAATCGGGCGGGCCGCTCAACATCACGACCGGCGTTGACAACTCCTTCAGCGGTATCGGCCAGGACCGTGTGGACGTAGTGGGCCAACCCAAGCTTGACGCCGGGCGGCCCACCGCGGCACGGATTGCGCGCTGGTTCGACACGGCGGCGTTTCGCGAGAACGCCCCCGGCACGTTCGGCACGCTGGGCCGCAACACGGAGCGGGGCCCCGGGATCGCGACGGTCGACTTCTCGCTGTTCAAGAGTTTCCCGATGCCATTCTCCGAGAAGCACAAGGTGGAATTGCGCGGCGAGGTGTTCAACCTGCTCAACCGGGTGAACCTTGGCAATCCGACCACGTCGCGAACGTCGGCGATCTTTGGACGGATCAACGCGGCGGCGGATCCGAGGATTCTCCAGATCGGACTTCGGTACACCTTTTAAGGCGGAAGCACGAATACCCCGCGATTCGAGCCGAAGCGCAACAACTAGGCGCGGCCATCTATTTTGGCGATGAATCCAGCGTACGGAGCGATTACCATAGCGGGACAACCTGGGGCAAGAAGGGGCAAACTCCAGTGGTGCAGCGGAGTGCCAAACGGGCCAAGGTCAACATGTTGTCGGCCATCACCGCCAAAGGTGAACTGCGCTTCATG
>Ga0194132_10002702_pt1 | contig 32752 bp, 26 predicted proteins | sample TA2KigOf80mmetaG_FD_148612 | JGI IMG/M metagenome (GOLD analysis project Ga0194132, IMG submission 148612) | Freshwater microbial communities from Lake Tanganyika, Tanzania - TA2015054 Kigoma Offshore 80m | ecosystem: Environmental > Aquatic > Freshwater > Lake | place: Tanzania: Lake... | reverse complement strand
GTCGTCGTTCGGTGCGGGCAGCCCGCCGGGCATGCTGCCGCCGTCGACGAGGCACGGCGGTGCGGCGGCGCCGCCGTCGCACACCACGTCGTCGCCGACCACGGTGGTTGCGTTGCCCGAGTGGAACACGGCGGCGTAGACCACGGCGCCGTCGGGCGACACCGCGAGCGCACGGGGCGTGTCGCCGAACAGCGTGACGACGTCGAGCGGCGCGCCGCCACCCGTGCCGGACGCGAGCGCGTCGAACACCCAGACATCCGCGCGGCCGATCCCGGGCGTCGTCAGCTGCGGGTCGCCCGGGCGATGCTGGCCGCGGTGCGCCGCAGTCACGAAGGCCCGGCTGCGGCCTGGTCCGGCGAACACGACGTCGCGCGGCTCGTCGCCGACCAGCAGCGTCGCGGTGACGCGCGGTACGGTACCGCTCACGTCGACGACGCTCACGCTGTCCGACAGGTGATTGACGACCCACACCTCGGCGTCGGTGCGCGCCGCGACCGCGACCGGCTCGAGGCCGACCGGGACCGACGCCACGTGCGCGAGCCCCGCCGCGCCGACGTCGAACACCTCGAGGCGGTTGTCCGGCGTGTTCACGGCGAACAGCCGGCTGCCGTCGGGCGACAGCGCGAGCGGGCTCACCTGCCCGCTCTCGAACGCGACGAAGCCCGCACGGGCCGACGCGGGCGACGATGCGAGCGCCAGCAGCGCCAGCAGGAGCGACGGAATGCGGCAGAGAAAGCGCGTCATGCGGTGCCTCACGAGCAGATTCGGTCCGGGGCGGAAGCGGGCACGGCCGGAGCTGAACGCGCCGGCGGTCGGCAGCGGCCGGTGCCGTGCGTCACGGGACGCGACGGCACCGCCGCTTCCGGGAGAGACGAGACGCCCGCCGCCGCGGAGCGAGCGTGACGGCGAGCGGAGCTCGCACCGCGCGCCGGGGGGACCGTCCCCGGCGCGCGGCGCTCCCGCGACTCAGGGCGCCGGGACGCAGGTATCGTCGGCGGTGCCCTTGCCGTTCGTGGCGACGACGCAGTCGATCTCGCCCGCCTTCGGCCCGGGCTTCATGAGCGGCTCATCGTTGCCCCAGTCAAGCTTCTTGCAGAGCTTCTTGCCGGCCGGTGTGCTGGCGTCCGCCTGCGCGCAGAACTGGGCGCGCGAGCAGCCTTCCTGGTCGACCGGCGTGGTCGCCGGCGTGGCCGCGCAGGTGTCGCTGCCGTCGACGACACCGTCACCGTCCGCGTCCTGCGTCGCGGTCGCAAGGTCCGCCTGGCACTGCACGAGATCGCCCTCGGCCGTCGAGAGATCCGCCTCGCAGGCGGCGAGGTCCGCCAGGCACTGCTCGGGGCCCGTGTACGGCGTCGTCGTGAGAACGACCTCGTACTGCCCTGCCACGCCACCGAGCGCACCGACGATGAGCGTGTACTCGCCCGCGGTGTCGTCGTCGAGCTCGAAGCTCTTGCTCACGGTGCCGCCGGCGGCGGACGCGACCGCGTAGCCGATCAGCGTGAGGCCGGTCGAGCCGAGCGGATTGTCGACCGGGGCGGGCGTGGAGGTGAACGTCTGGTGGCGCAGCGAGCCGGCGTTGCTGTCCCAGCCCTTGTAGAGCGCGAAGGCGAGCCGCGGGCTGACGGCGTCGGACGGATCGTCGGTCACCGTGACTGTGAACTTGACGGGACCCGACGAGAGGATCGGCGCGATGGGCTCGTAGTGAATGAGTCCGAAATCGAGACCGTGCCCCCAGCCCTGGTCGCCGTTCAGAGGATCGGACCACGACTTGCCGCCGACCGCGAGCACCCGGTCGGTCGGCAGGTCGGGATCGTTCGCCGCGTTGTACGAGTTGGTCTGCTGTAGCAGGCTGCCCGACGGCGGCGTCGGTGCGAGACCGGTCTGGATGATGCGCGTCTGGGTGTTGCTGTGCATCCCCGCGTACCACATGACCGGCAGACCACCCGTGTAGGCATTGGTGTCGCCGTTGGTCCAGGTGGCCGGAGGGACGGCCGTCGGCAGGCCGTCGGCGCCGTTGAGGCTGCCGGCGAGGCCCGGGCCGTAGCCCGAGAGGTTGTAGGTGGCGTGTCCGTGGGCAGCGCCCGCGGCGGCCAGCACGCACGCGATGGCGAGCGCGGCCAAAGAGGTTCGGCTGTTGTTCATCGGTCTCCTCGGGTTGAAATCGGGGTCGCGGTACTCGACCCGCGGGAACGTCCGCCGAGTCTGCTAGCCGATCCCGCCGCGGACGGGGATGCGACATGGAGTCGCATCCCCATTCGATCTTGTGCTTGCGGCGCGTCGCGTCAGCGCGGCAGCGCCGGCAGCGCCGGCAGCCGGTAGCCGGTCGCGAAGGTGCCGAGCGACTCGGTGAAGAGCGCGAAGCCGCTCGCGCCGGTGACCTCCGCCGCCTCGAGACGCAGGCGTCCCGCAGCGCCGGAGACACCCGCCCCCGCGAGCTCCTCGAGATGCGACAGCGTGACGCCCGAGACGTCGCGCGCGCCGCTCGCGATCGCGCTACCGTTGCTGCGCGTGGCAGCAAAGCTCCACGAGGTCGTGACGGGCACGGCCGTGAAGCCGCCGTCGTAGCCGTCGGCGAAGGACGCCAGCAGCACCTGGTTGCCGCCGAGACTCGCGGGCTCGAGGGTGGAAGGGTCGTAGTACACCGCAACGTCGTGGCGGGTCGCCGCGATGCGCTGCAGGCGGACCGTCGTACCGTCGATCGGATCGCCGACGTCGGCGTGGACCACCGAGCCGCCGGACGAGCGGATCGCGCCGCGCGCGAGCGCGGGTCCGCCCCAGGCCGACTGCGTGGCGAGGTTCGCCACCGTGAACAGCCCGGCGAGCGCGTGCGACGCGACCGGACGTCCGTCGCCGCCGATCGCCGTCGCGAAGGCGAGGCCGGCGCGCGCCGGCAGGCCGTCGGCGCGCATCGCGCTCGCGTCGAGCGTGCGGCTGCGCCGCGCGCCGAGTGCGAGCGTGGTGCGGAACGGCGCGTCGAGCGCCGCGCCGTAGAGCACGAGCTCGACCTCGAGGTCGTCGTCGCCCTGGTTCGCGAGGTTCAGGAACGTCGTGTAGCCGTCGCGCGTGTCGTAGTAGAAGATTGCCTGGTCGCCGCATCCGGCGGGCGCGTCGAGCGCGGCGCTCGCCGGGTCGCCGTCGGCGGCCGAGGTGCCGACCGGCGGCAGCAGGTAGCCGGTCGCGAACGTGCCGAGCGACTCGACGAAGAACGCAAGCCGGTTCGCCGCGGTCTCGCCCTGCGCGACCAGCGACAGGCGTCCCGACGAGCCCTCGACCGCGTCGCCGGCGAGCGACGCGAGGTCGGTGACCTCGACCGCGCTCGTCACGTGCGCAACGTCGGCCACGGCCTCGCCACTGCTGCGCGTCGCGGTGACGCGCCAGCCCTGCGTCGCGGGCAGGAGGGCCAGCCCGTCGCCGACCGCGTCGGCGAACGACGCGAGTACCACCTGATTGCCGCCGCGCTCGACCGGTTCGAGGTCCAGCGGGTCGTAGTAGACCGCGAGATCGACCGCGCCGGGGCGGACCTGCTGCAGGCGTGCGCTCGCGCCGTCGAGCGGCGTGCCGACCGCGGCGCGCACCATCGCGCCACCCTGCCGGACCATGCCGGAGCGCGCGATCGCCGCCGCACCCCACGCGGAGCTGGTCTGCAGGTTCGCGATGGTGAAGTTGCCGGCGAGCGCGCGCGTGACGACCGGCTCGCCGGCGGCGTCGATCGCGGCGGCGACGACGAGCCCCGCCTGGCGCGGCAGACCCGCCGCGACGATCGCGTCGACGCTGATCGTGCGCGTGCCACCCGCGGGCAGGACCTCGTCGCGGTCGAGCGCGCTACGCAGGTCGACCCCGTAGAAGCGCAGCCGTACCACGAGCTGCGACGCGCCCAGGTTCGCGAGGTTGACGAACGTCGTGAAGCCCGGGCGCGCGTCGTAGTAGAAGAGTAGCTGGTCGCCCGCGCCGCCCGCATGCGGCACCGCGAGCTCGGCCGCGGTGCCGACCGCGATGGCGGCGGTCGGTGTGGGTGTCGCGGTGCGCGCCGGCGTTGCCGTCGGCCGCGGCGTGGCGGTTGGTCCGGCAGTCGGCTTCGGCGTCGCGGTCGGGCTCGCGGTCAGGGTTGGCTTCGGCGTCGTGGTCGGATTCGGCGTCGCCCCGGGCGTGCCGCTCGGGCGCGGGGTCGCGGCGGTCGGCACCGGCGTGTCGTTGGGCGTCGCAGTCGGCTTCGGTGTCGGCGCGAAGGTGGCCGTGGGCTTCGGGGTGATGGTGAGCCTGGGCGTGTTCGTCGGCTTCGGTGTACTGGTCGGAGCCGGAGTCGCGGTCGCGGGCTTCGGCGTACTGGTCGGAGCCGGAGTCGCGGTCGCGGGCTTCGGCGTACTGGTCGGAGCCGGAGTCGCGGTCGCGGGCTTCGGCGTACTGGTCGGAGCCGGAGTCGCAGTCGCGGGCTTCGGCGTCGGGCTCGGCGTCGGCGCGGGGCCGTTGCTCAACATGACGGTGAAGGCGGCGGAATCCGCGTACTTGTTGCCGTTGGGCGTGGTGAGGCGGAAGGTGATCGAGTAGGTGCCGGTGACGCCGTCGGGGAGGATCAGACTCCACTCCGGGTGCACGTCCGTCACGGTGGGCGTCTTGCCCAGCGGCAGACTCTGCCCCGCAGCATTCACGGTGCCGCTTCCGGCGATCTTCACCGAGATGCAGCTGCTCGCCCCCGGGCAGCCGCTGATCGACACTACCTCGAGCTGGAGGTCGATACCGTTGGCGAGCTTGTAGGATCCACCTCCGTCCGCTCCGAGCAGGCTGAAGCTCGGGTAGATCGTGGTGTAGACCGACGTCCCGCCCGCGCTCAGGCTCAGCGTCGGCGACAGAGGAGTTCCGAAGTCGTACAGCGCCACCAGGCTGCCACCGCCGTTCGCGGCCGACGCGATCTCGATGACGTCTTCCCCGTGCGCCCGCGCCCGCGACGGCAGAGCCGCGACCAGAAGGACCGCCAGAGCGCACAGCGCCGCCCGCAGGGGGCCGGCGCACGAAGAGCCTCGCGCACGCATCGCCACGATGCTCCAGAAGTCGTGTGCGCCCGCCCGGGTTGCAACGCGACGAATTGTCGCACGCGGCCGCGGCGCGTCGCGACGGAGGCCTCAGGCCAGCGCGCGGATCGCCTTGGCGATGCCCTCCGGATCGAGGCCCTGATACCCCATCTGCTGCCACAGGCCGCCGACGCCCTCGCGGTGCGTGCCGATGTGGCGGAAGCGGCCCTTGAAGCCGCGCTCGAGCAGCGCGCTGCCGAAGCGGCTGCCGAGGCCGGTCTTCACGTTGAACGCCTCGGCGACCAGAACGAACGGCGCGCCCGCCAGGCGCTTCATCGTGTCCTCGTCCCAGACGTTGAGCGTCGACTTGTTGACCAGACCGACCTTGACGCCGTCGCGCTGCAGGCGGATCACCGCGTCGAGCGCACGGTAGACGGTCTCGCCGAAGGCGACCACGTAGCCGCCGCCCTGGGCGTCGCGGATCAGGTCGTCCTTGCCGGGCGTGAACGCCTTGCCCTGGAACAGGGGCTTGCCGTCCTCGCCGAGGATGTCGGGCACGGGCGCGCGCGTGCTGAACACGAAGCGCAGCCCCGGATCGTCGAACACGCGCTTCACGCACGCCGCGAACTGGTGCTGGTCGACGGGGAAGTAGAGCCGGGTCTCGTCCTCGCCGTGGCCCGGCGTCAAGCCGCCGTCGGCGAACATCGAGTTCACGCCGAAGTGGCAGGTGTTGTCCGCCATGTCGTCGACGCCGCTGTGGCTGAAGTGCGCGAGCACGTTCGAGAAGTTGAGCCGCGCCATGGTGATCTCGCTGACGCACATCTCGAGGAACGCGGAGAACGTCGCGAAGATGCCCTGCTTGCCCTTCTCGGAGCCGAAGCCCGCGGCGGCGGAGAAGTTGCCGCGCTCCATGATGCCGCCACGCACGAAGACCTCGGGGTGGGATTTCCTGATGTGGTGCAGGCCGCACGAGCCCTCGAGATCGTTGTCGAACACGCGCACGCGGGCGACGCGGTCGGCGGGCGACATGCCGTCGAGGATGGCATTCACGATCTTGCCGAAGTCGTCGCGGTTCTTGCCGACGCCCGAGCTGCCCTCGTAGGTCAGCGGGCTCTTGTCGCCCTTCGCCGACTTCAGCATCCCGGCGGCTGCGGCCTGGCCGCGCTGCTCGAGGTAGTTGACGGCGACCTCGGTCTTCAGGACCTCGTGCGCGTGCGGGCTGCCCTCGGCGCCCTCGATGCCCGGCGCCATGTGCCGCTTGATGATCAGCGCGTGCGGCTTCGCCTCGCGGAACGCGCGCGCCAGCACGACGTAGAGCTCGTCGATGTCCTCGCCCAGGACGGTCTCGGGGTTGAGCCCGTGTCCGGTGAGCGTGCGCGTCAGGTCGTAGCCCGGCATGTACTCCTGCGGGTGGCCGGCGATGGTCACGTTGTTGTCGTCGACCAGGATCTTGACGTTGAGCTGCTGCGCGACGGCGAGGCGCGCGGCCTCGGCGTCGTCGCCCTCCATCTGGCTGCCATCGGAGCCGAGCATCACGACGGCTTTCCCCGGGTTCGCCATCGCGACGCCGTTGACGAAGGCCCACATGTGGCCGAGGCGTCCCGAGCTGAAGTGGACGCCGGGCGTGAGCAGCTTCTCCGGGTGTCCCGGCAGCCCGCTGTCGAACTCGCGGTAGTGCAGCAGCTTCTCGGCCGGCATCGCGCCCTCGAGGACGCTCAGCAGGTACTGCGTCGCGACGCGGTGTCCCGCCTCGTCGAAGAACACCGGCACGATCGGCGCGCCGCCCGCGATGAAGCCGCGGACGATCGTCACCTCGGGCACCGTGTCGTAGGCGCCGCCGGTGTGTCCCGACAGGCCCTTCGCGCCGGCGAGCGCCGTGAAGAACACGATCGCGTCGCGGCAGAGCCGGATGTTGTGCTGCAGGTCTGCGCGCTGGTCGTCGGTGAGCGTGTCGACCTTCGGGTCGAGCTTCACCGTCTTCAGCGCAGCGAGGTCGATGGGGAACGTTTCCGCAGGCATGGACCTACTTAGTCGAAGTGGTTCCCCTGTCGCCAGAGAAGCGGCCTCCGTTTCTTTTCGTTCGCGACGTATCGTGCGCGGGTCGGGCGACGGCGGCGAGCTCAGGAATCGGATTCGGCGGCAACCGGCGTGCCCTTCGCGATCTCGGCGAGGCTGACCAGCGCGTAGCGCGCGCCCTCGACCAGCAGCACGCCCTCGACGCGGTCGCCCGGCTCGATGCCCTCGAGCAGGTCGCGCTTGGCCACCGGGAACGGCATCGTCATGCCCTGCATGAAGCCCGCGATGGGCTCGTGCTGCATGACGATCTCGTTGCGCGCGGCCGTGATCGACACCACCTCGCCGCGGATCGGGTACAGCTTGCCGCCGGGCATGCCGCCCGAGCAGCCGGGCGCGCCGCCGAGGACCAGCACCAGCGCGACCGCTGCGATCGTGCGTGCCAGCTCAACCCGCATCGGCCGGCAGGACGGTCAGCGCGAAGCCGCGGAAGGCGTAGTCGCCGTCGTCGTAGTCGACGACGCCGATGGTGAAGGTGTAGAGGCCAGCCAGCAGCGGCGCTCCGGTGAGCTTGCCGCCGTTCGACAGCGCGATGCCCGGCGGCAGGGTGCCCGAGTCGAGGAACCACTGGTCGCCGCCGCAGTCGGAATCGAGCTGCACGAAGTACTCCTGCCCGACGATGCCGTCGGGCAGCTCGCTGGTCGAGATCGAGGTGCTGCATCCGTCGCAGGCCACCGGCCCGCCGAGCGGCAGCGCCACCACGAGCAAGCCGACGACCACGGCGGGGGCCGCGATCCGGCGGAGCACACGGGAGAGCATTTCGTGGACGATAGACGCAGACGGGCCGCGACACCAGCGCGAAGGACCCAGACGGGCCGGACACCAGCGCGAAGGACCCAGACGGGCCGGACACCAGCGCGAATCGCGGACGCCGGCGTCAGGCACCGGGCGCCGCGGGCGGTGCCTGCTGGGCGTCGGCCGGCTGCTCCTTCTTCGTGATGACGCCGATGCGCTCGATGCCCGCCGCGCGACAGTCGTCCATGAGGTCGACGACACGACCGTGCGGCAGGTTGCGGTCGGCCTCGAGGAAGATCGTCTTGTCGGGCCGCGCGGCGTAGATGGCCGACAGCCGGGCGACGATCTCGCCCGGCGGCACCTCGATACCGTCGAGCAGCGCTCGCCCGTCGGCCGCGAGGGCCACGGTCAGCTGCGACGCGTCCTCGGCGCCGCGGCTGTTCGTCGCGAGCGGCAGCTCGATCGGCACCTCCTGCTTCAGCAGCGGCGTCACCACCATGAAGATGATGAGCAGCACCAGCACCACGTCGACCAGCGGCGTGACGTTGATCTCGGCCTTCAGCTCCTCGTTGCTCGTCGCGTTGACCGCCATGGTGCCGCCTACCGGGCCGCCACCTGGCGGCGCTGCGCCAAGCCACGGCGCGATTCACCGAGCGCCGCCACGGCGATCTCCTCGGCGACGCACTCGAGCTCGGCAACCAGACGCTGGATCCGCTGCGTCAGGTAGTTGAAGACCCACAGCGCGGGAATCGCGACCAGGATGCCGAGCGCGGTCGCGACCAGCGCCTCGGAAATTCCGGCCGACACCGCACCGAGCCCGCCCTGCCCGGTGACTCCCATGGTGTGAAACGCCGTGACGATGCCGATCACGGTGCCGAACAGGCCGACGAACGGCGCCGTCGATCCGACCGTCGCCAGCAGGCCGAGTCCCTGCTTCGCGTCCACTCCGGACGCGACGATGATGCGCCGCGCGGTGCGGTCGAAGGCCTCGAGCCAGGCCCGTCCTTCGTCGCCCTCGTCGATCACCGCACTCGCCTCCGCGACGAGGTGGGCGACGTAGCTCCGCGGGTAGGCGCTCGCGGACGCGGCCGCGTGCGTCACGCCGTCGGCCGCCACGATCTGCCGCCAGGCGTCGAGAAACGCCCGCGACTCGCGCGCGGAGCGCTCGAGCTTCACGACCCGCTCGACGGCGACCACCAGCGAAGCCAGCGACATGCCGACCAGCAGCAGCATGACCGCCTTCGCCAGCGGCCCCATCACCGCCCAGAGCTCGATCAGATTGAACTGCATGCACTCCTCCTGAAGCCGCGCGGCCCGGCGCCCGTCACCCGCGCAGCACGAACCGGATCGGAACCTCGAGCAGCACGCGCACGGTGCGCCCCTGCTGGTCGCGCGCCGGGCGAAAGCGCCACTGCCGCACCGCGCTCAGCGCTGCGGCGTCGAGCAGCGGGATCGAGCGGACGACCTTCAAGCTGTCCGCCTCGATGCGGCCGTCGCGGTCGAGCACCGCCGAGACGACGACGAGCCCCTCGACGTCGCGGCGGCGCGCGTCGTCGGGATACGCCGGGGGGACTCGGTGCACGAGCGTCGGCGGGTTCGCTACCCCCGATGCCGGCACGGGCTCGCTGCCCGTGCCGCCGACCACGCCACCGGCGAAGCCACCGACGACGCCACCCGCGACGCCGTCCGCCTGGCCGCCGACCGAGCCCGTCGCGACACCCGGCGCCGCTTCCTGCGCGGCCGGCTCGGGACGCGCCTCGGCGGTGCGCGGGGGCTCCACCGGCGGCTTGCGACGCGGCTTCGGCTTCGGCTCGGGCTTCGTCTCGGCCTTGCGCTTCAGCCGGTCGGGCTCGACGGGAACCGGCTGCGGCGGCTCGGGCACGGGCTCGACCTTCGCGGGCGCCGGCACGGGCTCGACCACGACCGCCGCCGTGCCGGCCCCCCCCGGGGCGCCGAGAGGTAACGCAGGCGGCGGGGGCGGCTCGACGAACACCATGCGCACGAGCGGCAACTCCTCGACCGGCGGCGAGGACGGCAGCAGCGCGAGGCCCACGAGCACCAGGTACGCGACGATCGCGACCGCCCAGGCGAGCGTCCATGGACGCCGCACGAGCGCTGCCGGCAGGATTCCGCCGAGGTCGGGCCGGTCGGAGTCCCCGCGCGCACCGTCGCTGCGCGCGGCCGGCGCGGGGCACCCGCCGACAGGCTCGCGGAACGGCTCGCTGGGCGTCGCTGGAACTGAAATTGACAATCAACGTCACGACTAAGCGACCCCACGGGCGTCGTCAAGCTCCGCAAAAAGCACGCCAGGCCAGATACTTCCGGACACCCCGGGAGCCGGAGCCTTGACAGGCGACCATCCCGTCCGATACCGCGCCTCAATCGAAATCGACTTTCAATTTCAGCCGAAGGCGGGCTTCGCCGCGGCAGGAGGTGGTCATCCGATGAGTCCAGGCAGCACAGCGTCGGCGCGCGGCCGGCGAGCGCTCGAGCGCGGCACGAAACGACGGGTTCTCGCCGTCGTGGGGGCGATCCTGCTCGCCGGGAGCGGGCGCGCCTTCGCCGCGGACGCCGCCGGCACGGCCGACGGCACGCCGGTGCGCCTCGACGAGCAGAAGGTGGAGGGAACCCGCGAGCGAGAGATCCCGCGCTTCCTGCCCGCCGTCGAGGGGGTCGACATCTACGACGGCAAGAAGACCACCGTCATCGACCCGACGGAGCCGCCGAAGATCGTGAACGACAACTACCGCCAGCTGCTGTCGCGCACGCCCGGGCTCGTGCTCTCCGAGGAGGCGACGCCGCTGGTCAGCATCGGCTATCGCGGCCTCGACCCCGACCGCACCCAGTTCACGCAGGTGCTCAAGGACGGCGTGCCGATCGCGGCCGACCTGTTCGGCTATCCCGAGAACTACTACATGCCGCCCCTCGACTCGGTCGAGCAGGTGGACTTCGTGCACGGTGGTGCCGCCCTGCTCTACGGCCCGCAGCCGGGCGGCTCGCTCAACTTCGTGACCAGGAAGCCGAACCCGGACGTGCCGTTCTCGCTGTACACGAACCAGACCTTCGGCAGCTACAGCTTCTACTCGACCTACAACGCGGTCAGCGGCACGGTCGGGCCGCTCGGCTACTACGGCTACTACTACCAGAAGCAGGGGCTCGGCTTCCGCGAGGAGAACAGCGACTTCGGGCTCTACTCGGGAAGCGCCAAGGGCATCTACACGATCGACGACACCAGCAGCATCAAGCTCGCCTTCGACGGCTACAACGAGGAGCACGGCGAGCCCGGCGGTCTGCGCCTGACCGAGGCACCCAACGCGGTGCTCTACCAGGAGGACCGCAGCGCGACGTCGCGCTTCTTCGACCGCTTCCGCCTGCAGCGCTACATCGGCTCGGCGACGTACGAGAACCAGATCGCGACCGACACGTATCTGCGCGTCATCGCGTGGGGCGGCTACGTCAACCGCTGGAGCCGACGCCAGCGCGGCGGCGGCTTCGGCACGCTGCCGAGCGGCGAGGCGGCGCAGTCGAACCAGATCCAGGACCAGGCGTTCAACACGGCCGGTCTCGACGCTCGCGTACGCCAGACGTGGTCGATGTTCGACGAGCAGAACACGCTCACCGCCGGCGTGATGTACTACCACGACGGCTCGCCGCGCGTGGACAAGCGTGGTGCGCGTCCGGACGCGGACGACGGCGCCGTGCGCAACCGGAGCGAGCGCACCACCAACTACGGCGCCGCCTTCGCCGAGAACCGCTTCGTGTTCGGCGACCTCGCCCTGATCCCGGCGGTACGCCTGGAGACCTACTCGCAGTCCGTCGACGAGGCCGTCAACGTCGACAAGACGGCCGAGGGCATCCCGCTCGCCGACGAGAGCAACGTCGACGTGGTGCCGCTGGTCGGCATGGGCGCGACCTACACGCTGCGCCCGACGGTCGAGGTCTACGGCAACGCGTCGTCCGCGTATCGTCCCCAGCTGTTCACGCTGGCCGTGCCGTTGAGCCCGACGCAGCTCGTGGCCAACGACCTCAAGGCCGGCAACATCTGGCAGTACGAGCTCGGCTTCCGCGGCTACCCGACGCCCTGGGCGTACTGGGACACGAGCGTCTTCTTCATGGACTTCGACAACCAGATCGGCAACGTGCAGATCACCGAGAACCTCTCCGAGATCCGCAACGTCGGACGCTCGCGCTACTACGGCTGGGAGGTGGCGACCGAGGTCGGCGTGCTCGGGCTGCTCGACGACGTGAACGGCACCGACTACGCGGAGCGCTTCGGCGAGTTCGCGCTGTACGGCAACCTGATGCTGCTCGACGCCGAGTTCATCCGCGGACCGTTCGACGGCAAAACGCCGGCCTACGCGCCCGACTGGCTGGTGCGGGCGGGCGTCCAGTACACGCACCCGGTCTACGGCAAGGCGAGCCTGCTCACGACCGCCACCGACGACATGTTCGCCAACGACAACAACACGCCGGACTTCTTCATCCCGAGCTACAACGTGTGGGATCTCACGATGGAGACCAACGTGTACCGCGACAACGTCGCGCTGTACTTCGGCGTGAACAACGTCTTCGGCGAGGACTACTGGGCGCGCGTCCGCAGCGACGGCATCGACCCCGCGATGCCGCGCAACTTCTACGGCGGGTTCAAGGTCTACCTCTGACCACGCGCGGATGACCGCCGGCGCGGCACGAGCGTCAGTGCGCTCGTGCCGCGCCGACCCGCTCGACGAAGAGGAAGAACGCCGCGCACGCGACGTAGCCGATCGCCCAGCGCCAGCCGCTCGCCCAGCCGATCTCGTACATGCCGCCCGCCGGGGTGAGCGTACCGGCGTGGGCGAAGCCGAAGAAGGCAACGACGGCGCCGATCAGCGCCCAGGCCGCGGCGGTACGGAACGCGCGGTCGATCAGGTGGGCGCTGATCGCGGACCACACCATGCAGGTGAGCATGAATCCCTGCGACAGGGCGACGAGCCCGCGCAGGTCGAGTCCCGCCATCGCGAACGCCTGCGGATCGGCGAGGACGCGGGCCGCGAGCCCGGGATCGCCGGTCGCGTTGCCCGCGGCCCCGAGCGCCTGCGTCGTCACCAGCGCACCCCACGCGGCGATCGCGGGAAAGAGCCCGACCGCGACCGCGGGAGCGTGCTGCGGCGGCGTCGCCTGGAAGGCCTGCGCGGTGATGATCACGCCGATCCACAGGACGATCGCCATGCCGGCCTCCATCGGCACCAGCGTGTTGATGAAGTACGTCAGGCCGAAGAGCGCCAGCACCGCGAAGAAGAGGCCGTTCAGGATCGAGTATCCCGAGCGCGCGCCGAGCGCCTTCCAGCCGGGGTGGCCGATGTAGATCGCGGTCGGGAAGCACGAGCCGAACAGCGCCGCCGCGACCGAGCCGAGACCGTTCACCGCGAGGCTCGGCATCGTCGGATAGGAGTCGCCCGCGGCCTCCGCCGACTCGATGTTCTGCAGCGAGCCCAGCACGTTGAAGAGCCCCATCGGCAGGATCACCGGCACGAGGTACTGCCCGAACAGCGGATGGGTGAGGCCGGCGACAAGGTCGCCCGCGAGCGGCACCGGGAAGTAGAAGCCGACCGTCTCGATCGCGCCGGGGATGCGTGTCGCATCCACCGGCGTCGGATCGCCGAGCGCCCACAGCAGCCACGCCGACGCCGTGCCGAGACCGAGTGCCCAGGCGCCGCCCGGAATGCGCAGCGGCAGGTGCGTGCCCGAGAAGTACGTCACGAGAATCACGCCGAGCGGCAGCATCGCGACCAGCGGTGCCGCGAAGGTCTTCATCGCGAAGTCGATCGCGACGAAGCTGATCGCGATGCCGGCGAGCGTCGATAGGAGCGCCGCGCGCGGCGTGTAGCGGCGGACCTGCTCGGCGACCAGCGCGCCCGCGAGCTCGAGCAGCGCCGACACGAAGCACGCCGCGATGCCGATTTGCCACGCCACGCGCGCCGCGTCCGCCTCGCTCATCTCGTCGCCGAGTGCCGCGAGCTTGACCGGCAGCATGACGAGCATGACGAATGCGAACAGCGACACGGTGTTGATGCCGTAGGGCAGCGCCGTGACGTCGTTCCGTCCGGTGCGCGCCGAGAGCTGCTGCGCCTGCCATGCGTAGAAGAAGTTGCCGATCACGATCGACAGCGCCGCGGCCGGCAGGATGGTGTGCAGCAGCAGGTCGATCGGGAAGCCGAGGACGCCGGTGCAGAGGCCGAGGATCAGCAGGAACTGCATCAGGTTGTCGATCGCGAGGCCGAAGAAGCCGTCGACGTCGCCATGCTGGAAGAGCGGCTGCGGCGTCCCGGCGCTCCTGCGCGGCGCCGCACCGGCAGCCGAAGTCGTGCTCGCCATCGGCCGTTCCTTGAACAGAATCGTCCTTCCGCAGCAAGAGCGTCTGCCGCTCCCGCCCGGTTGCGTCGATCCCGTCGCTGCACGGGCACATGTCGATTCAAGCGCCCGATTGACAGCCGGAGGCCGGCCGTGGAACGTCGACCACCATGCCCATCCAGTACGCGAAGGACGGCCACGTCGTCACCATCACCATCGATCGCCCGGAGGCGAGAAACTCCCTCGACCTCGAGCACTTCGGCCAGCTCGCCGACTGCTGGGTGCGCTATCGCGACGACGACGACGCCTTCGTCGCCATCCTGACCGGGGTCGGCGACGTCTACTGCGTCGGCGCCGATCTCAAGAAGTTCATCACCATCGTCACCGAGCAGGCGGACAAGCTGCGCGACGGCGGCTCGAAGCAGCAGATGGAGGGCTCGCAGTACACGATGGCGCACAGCCTGATCGCCGTGCTGCGCGACGGCGCCACCCTGCCCGACGGCAGCGAGTTCAAGCTCTACAAGCCGGTGATCGCAGCGATCAACGGCATCTGCGCCGCGGGCGGCATGGAGATGATGTGGAACACCGATCTCCGCGTCGTCTCCGAGGACACGTTCTTCCAGCTCGCCGAGCCGCGCCGCGGACTCTTCCCCGGCGGTGGCTCGACGGTGCACAGCGCGCGGCAGCTCTCGTGGTGCAACGCGATGGAGGTGCTCCTGCTCGCCGAGCGCATCACGCCGCAGCGCGCGCTCGAGATGGGGCTGGTCAACGCGGTGGTCCCGAAGGACCAGGTGATGGCGAAGGCGCGCGAGTGGGCGGCGACCATCTGCCTCAACGGCCCGCTCGCCGTCCGCGCGTGCAAGGAGTCGGCGAAGACCAGCACCTTCATGGACCTCAAGAACGCGCTGGCCAACGAGATGAGCTACTCGGCCGGCGTCTTCATGAGCGACGACGCGAAGGAAGGCATCGCCGCGTTCAAGGAGAAGCGGCCGCCCGTCTGGAAGGGGCGCTGATCCCTCAAGGCGCCTCGTAGGCACCGAGATCGCAGAGGGCGGTGCGCGCGACGCCGCGCTGATCCGCCTGGCGACACAGCGTACCGTTGGTGAGCGCGCCGATCGCCGGACTTCCCGGCGCGAGCGCCTGCGTGTGGGTGGCGCCACCGTTGTCCTGCAGCGGGCCGAGCAGCGGGTCGGCGGTGAGGATCGCGCCGACCCCGTGGAGCGTCGCGGGACAGTCGAGAGACTCCTCGATCAGGTTGCCGTTGAACGCCGCGACGTCCACCGACCAGCAGTCCGCGCCGCCGTTGGTCGCGACGTTGTCGGCGACGATGCAGCCCTTCAGGATCGTGGACTCCCCAAAGGCCGACCGGCCGATGCCGCCGACGACGTAACCGGTCGCGCGCTCGGCGGCCGCCGGGTCCGCCATCGCGGCGCGCTTCGCGCCGATGGCGGCCGCGAGCGCCTTCAGGTCCAGCGTGCAGGCGACCGGGACCAGCGCCACGCCGAGCGCGCCGTCGTCGCGCTCGGCGAGCAGCGTCTTGAACACGCTAGCCGGGTCGAGCCCGAGCGCTTCGGCCGCCTCCAGCCCGTACGACGGGGCACCGGGCTCGTGCCGGTACTCGAGCAGCCGGAACGCGATCCGGGCCCGCTTCGCCGCCGTCACCGCCGGGGTCACGACCCGACCCGTACCGTGCCGCGCCCTGTCGCGTCCATCGCGCCGACGCCGCCTGGACGACCCGACGGGATCGCGCCGCCACGTGACGACGGCGGCCGGACACAGTATGGACGCCGCATGATCGACTACGAGAAGCAGGGCAACGTCGGCGTCATCACCATCAACCGTCCCGACGCGCGCAATGCGGTCAACACCGCCGTCGCGCAGGGCATCGAGAAGGCGCTCGACGCGATCGAGGCCGACGACGAGGTCTGGGTCGGCATCCTGACCGGCGCGCGCACGGAGAAGGGCCACATCTTCTGCGCGGGTGCGGATCTCAAGCAGATGAGCACCGATCCGGGCGGCATGAGCACGAAGCGCGGCGGCTTCGGCGGGCTGGTCACGCGCGAGCGCACCAAGCCGCTGATCGCGGCGGTCGACGGACCGGCGCTCGCGGGCGGTACGGAGCTGGCACTCTCGTGCGACCTGCTGGTCGCGTCGCGCACGGCGGTGTTCGGCATCCCCGAGGTCAAGCGCAATCTCGTCGCCGGGGCCGGTGGGCTGTTCCGCCTGCCGCGCAAGCTGCCGCGCAACATCGCGATGGAGCTGGCGCTCACCGGGCGCCTCGATTTCCCCGCCGAGCGCGCCTACCACTTCGGCTGGGTGAACGTCCTCTGCGAGCAGGGCGAGGCGATCGCCGCGGCGAAGAAGCTCGCCGCCCAGATCTGCGAGAACGCGCCGCTCGCGGTGCGCGAGAGCCGGCGCATCATGCTCGCCGCGACCGACCAGCCCGACGACGTCGGCTGGAAGCTGTCCGGCGAGGGCATGCTCAAGATGTTCCAGGCCGAGGACTTCAAGGAGGGCCTCGCGGCGTTCGTCGAGAAGCGCGCGCCGCGCTGGAAGGGACGCTGAGAGCGGCCTCCTCCCGCGCCGCCCACGCGGACGTGGCCGACGTCGCCGTGGTCGGCGCGGGCGCGGCCGGCCTCGCGGCCGCGATCTTCGCCGCCGAGGAGGCCGCGCACGCGGCTGCGGATCCCGCACCGCGCATCGTCGCGCTCGAGGGCGCGCGGCAGATCGGCGCGAAGATCCTGATCTCGGGCGGCGGACGGTGCAACGTCACGCACGAGCAGGTCTCCGCCGACGACTTCAACGGCGCGCGCAACCCGATCCGCAACGTGCTCGCCGCATTCGACGCGGACGCGGCGAAGGAGTGGTTCGCGTCGCTCGGCGTCGCGCTGAAGCGCGAGGACACCGGCAAGCTGTTCCCGGTGAGCGACAGCGCGCGCACGGTGGTGGACGCGCTGGTCGCGCGCTGTCGCGCGCTCGGCGTCGAGCTGCGCACCGGGGCACGCGTGACGGCGATCCGTTCGACGGCGGCGCGCAACGCGGACGGCGTGCCGGCCGCGAGCGGCGCAAGCGACGCGGACGGTCCGCCGGCGCGCTTCGACGTCGCGTACGAGCGCGACGGCCGCGCGCACGTCCTGCGCGCGCGGCGCGTGATCGTCACCACCGGCGGACGCTCGCTGCCGCGCACCGGCAGCGACGGCGGCGGCTACGCGCTGGTGCGCGCACTCGGACACACGGTGACGGAGACGCACCCGGCGCTGGTGCCGCTCGTCCTGCGGCGCGGCTTCTTCCACGCCGGGCTGCGCGGCATCTCGAACGAGGCGGAGCTGACGACGCTCGCGAACGGCAAGCGCATCGACCGCCGCAGCGGCAGCCTCCTGTGGACGCACTTCGGCGTCAGCGGTCCGCTCGTGCTCGACGCGAGCCGCCACTGGGTGCTGGCGCGTGCGCACGGGGACACCGTCGAGCTGCGCATGAGCGTCCTGCCCGGAGAGAGCGCGGAGCAGGCGGACGCCCGGCTGCAGGCGCTCGCGCGCGACCGGCCGCGCGCGTCGCTCGGACGGCTGCTCGCGGGGCTCGTGCCGGAGCGGCTCGCCGAGGCGCTGCTGCACGCGGCGGAGGTCGATCCCGCGACGCCGGCCGCACAGCTCGGTCGCGACACGCGACGGCGCCTCGCACGGTGCCTCACGGAGCTCGCGCTGCCGGTCGAGCGCGACCGCGGCTGGGACTTCGCCGAGGTGACGGCCGGCGGCGTGCCCCTCGCCGAGGTCGACTTCCGCACCATGGCGTCGCGTCGCACGGACGGCCTCTTCCTCGCCGGCGAGATCCTCGACTGCGAGGGCCGCATCGGCGGCTTCAACTTCCAGTGGGCGTGGGCGACGGGCTTTCTCGCCGGACGCGCGGCGGTGCGTTCGCCGTGATGCGGTGACGTCGCAGCGCGTTGCAACAGGATTGCCGCACTCCAGCGCGGCACGTCCCCGCCTCGCCACGCGTCGGCTCGCCGAGCCTTTGCCGAGGTGAGCGCTCGCCTCCACTCTCGTGGAACAGCGTTGTGCGCAAAGTCGCGACCGGTCTACACGGCCGCACCGTGGGGTGGACTCACACCCCGCGCGCCTCCCGCAGGCAAGGAGACCGCAGCTCACATGACAGCCGTCGATCCGTTTCCGCGTAGCGCCCGCTACGACCCCGCGTGGCTCGAGCAGTGCCGCATGGGCCCGAACGTCCTGTGGCTCTGCGAGGCGCTCTGCTCGAAGCTCACGCTCCGCCCCGGCATGCGCGTCCTCGACCTCGGCTGCGGTCGCGCGGCGAGCTCGATCTTCCTCGCGCGCGAGTACGGGCTCCGCGTGTTCGCGAACGATCTCTGGATTTCGCCGACCGAGAACCTCGCGCGCATCGTCGACGCCGGCCTCGAGGCCGAGATCACGCCCATTCGCGCCGAAGCGCACGAGCTCCCGTACGCGCACGGATACTTCGACGTGATCGTGAGCCTCGACGCCTACCACTACTTCGGCACCGACGATCTCTACTTGAAGAGCGTCCTGCGCTTCCTGCGCCCCGGCGGCGAGATCGGGATCGTCTGCCCGGGCGTCGCACGCGAGCTCACCCCGGACCAGGTACCAGCCCACCTGCGGGACCTCTGGCGCGCCGACTGGCACACCTTCCACTCGGCCCAGTGGTGGGGCTTGCACTGGGCCAAGACCGAGCTCGTCGACGTGACGAACGCCGAGGCGCTCCCCGATTCGCACGCGATCTGGCAGGAGTTCGCCGGACACACGACCGAGGCGGAGCGCGCTGCGATCCAGGCAGATCGGGGAGAGTTCCTCACGTTCGCGCGGACCGTCGCTACCAGGCGCTGAGCCGGGTGCGGGGGCTCGCCGGCCCCGTCGTCTCGTCGTGCGCGGCTCACACCAGCGTGCGGAGCAGCGCTGCCGCCGGTGCCACGCGGATCCCATCCGGCGTGCGATAGTCCTTCGTCCCGACCGCGCTCACCTGCCAGGCCTCCGCTGCCGGGAAGCGCTCGTGGAGGTACCGCAGGCTGCGGTCGATCTCGGCGTCACCCCACTTGCACTCGACCAGGCGGATCGGGCGGCGGCCCTCGACGACGACGAAGTCGACCTCGCGACGGTCCGTATCGCGGAAATATCGCAGCTCGAGGTCGCGCCCGTGCGCGTCCTGCTCGAAGTCCACCCACTTCAGCAGATGAGAGCCGACGAGGTTCTCGAAGCGGGCGGCGTCGTCGGGAACCACGGACCAGTCGAGGTGGTAGTGCTTCTGCTCCTTCTTGACGGCCCGGAGCTTCGGGCTGCCGAAGGGCGGCAGCCGGTAGATGGCGTAGAGGCGCTCGAGGATGTCGAGCCACGACGCCGCGGTCTTGTGGCTGACTGCCAGATCCTCGCGCAGGTTGTTGATCGACAGCGGAGAGCCGACCAGCTCGGGCAGGCGAAGCATCATGAGCTCGAGCTTGCCGAGGTCCTGCACCCGCTCGAGGCTCACGATCTCCTCGTGGACGATGCGGTTGCGGTATTCGCGCGACCAGCGTCGCGCCTCGGTATCCGAGCCGCCGAAGAACGGCTCCGGGAAGCCGCCGAGACGGAGCAGAGCGGGCAATGCGTCGGGCGCGCCGAGCTCGGCGACCGAGAGCGGGTGCAACCGCAGCAGATGGTAGCGCCCCTGCAGCGACTCGCCGCCGCGCCGGTAGGCGTCGAGCCGCGCGCTGCCGGTCACCAGGATCTGCTGACCGCGCGCGCGTCCGTCGAACACCCCCTTGAGAAAGCTCCGCCAGCTCCGGTTCTTGTGCAGCTCGTCGAACACCAGCAGGCGGCTCGCCGGCAGCTCGCCGCGCAGGATCCGCTCGCGGTCGCGCGGCACGTCCCAGCTCAGGTATCCCGCCGACGCACCCGGCAGCGACTTCGCGAGCGTCGTCTTGCCGACCTGCCGCGGACCGGCGACGAAGACCATCTTGCGGCGCAGGTCGCGAGCGACCTGCGCGACGAGATACCGCCGACGTGACATGGCTTCACCGTACAGGCGTTTTCACCCTCAGTCAAAATTACTCACGGGTATTTTCGACCGTGGGCGAAAGTTCCCGCCCCTGGTCTCCGCGGCGCTGGTCTCCTCGCAGGACGCGCAGCGGTGCGGTCGCTGTTCATGACCGAGCTGCTGGCCGTCCTGGCACGGATGCGCGGCGTCACCACGGCCGACGTGACCGAGGCGCTGTCGCTCGTCGAGTCGCTGGGGATTCACCGGATCGCAAACGGCCAAGAGCTGCTCGTCACCGCGGCTGCGCTGGCCGTCGACTGGGGCCTCTCGCGGTACGATGCGACCTACGTCGCACGAAGCTGGTCGGCGGATCCGGGCTGACCGCCGACCGCCGCGCCGCCGGACGCGTTCGCGAGCGGCGGCTGGTCCGCATTCCCGGTTGACAACCTCGCCCGCCCCGCCCTACCTTCGGGCGGCCCGGGACGGACCCGACGCGGCACCCGGAGCGCGTGGCGACATGGCATCCCTCTACCGACGCAGAACGTTTCTCCAGCTCGTCGCCGCCTCCGGCGGCGTCGTAACGCTGCCGTGGCTGCCCGGCTGCAGCGACCGCACCGGCTCCGGCGACGCCCCCGTCGCGCGCTTCTTCACCGCGGACGAGCGCGCGACCTTCGAGCATCTCGCGGCGGCGATCGTGCCGGAGGACCGGACCGTCGGCGCTCTCGGCACCGACGCGATCGAGTACGCCGACCGCTTCCTCGCCGCGTTCGACGCCGAGATCCCGACGATCTACCGCGGCGGGCCGTTCAGCGGCCGCACGCCCTTCCCCGATCCCGCGACCGGCGACCCCGGCGACGACCACCCGGAGAACGCCTTCCTCGAGATCCTGCCGCCGACGCGCATGCAGGAGCTGTCGTTCCGCATCGAGCTGCTCGGCTCGGCGTCGGTGCCGAACGGCGACGTCAACGACCCGATCGTGCCGGCGACGCCCGGACTGCAGTCGCTGTACCGCGACGCCGTCCCCGCGCTGAACGCATTCGCCGCGTCGCGCGGTGCCGCGGACTTCGCGTCGCTCGACGACGACGGCAAGCTCGCCGCCTTCGCAGCCGCCGACCCGCGCTTCCGCGACGCGTTCCTCGCGCTGCTCGCCGAGGGCATGTTCTGCGCGCCGGAGTACGGCGGCAACCGGGACGGCGCCGGCTGGCGCGACTACTTCTACGACGGCGACAGCCAGCCGCTCGGCCACACGCTGTACGACGCGGCCGGCACGCCGCGTGACCGCCCCGACCAGCCGAACCAGACGATCGACCCGAGCCGGCAGAACGACGGGCTCGAGCCGACCGTCGAGAGCTTCGTCACCGCCGTCGCGATCTCGCAGGGCGGCAAGCGCTTCTTCTGAGACGGTCGAGGTCCGCGATGGCATCGCTCCCCAGCAGGGTTCCGAACGTCCTCGGCGACACGAGCCTCGACCGCTTCGACGCGGTGGTGATCGGCAGCGGCGCCGGCGGCGGTATCGCGACGCGCGTGCTCGCGACCAGCGGTCTCAAGGTCTGCGTGCTCGAAGCCGGCAACAACTACTGGCTCGGCCTCGACGACCCGAAGGACGGCATGCCGATCCCGCTGTTCTCGAGCGACGAGGTCAAGATGAGCGCGCGCGAGCTCATCCAGCAGCAGGCGCGCGTCGAGCCGCGCACGTTCCGCGCGAGCCCTGCCGACGGCGACCGCACCTTCGTCGGCGAGGTGAACGGCCTGCCGAAGACGGTCGGCGGCGGCTTTGGGCACGCCGACATGAAGGTCCCGCGTTTCGCCGCCTTCGACTTCCGCCTCGGCACGCTGCTCGGCGACGTCCCCGGCGCGAGCTTCGCCGACTGGCCGCTCGACTACGACGAGCTCGAGCCGTTCTACGCCGCGGCCGAGCGCCTGATCGGCGTGCAGGGCGCGGCCGGCGCGGACCCGTTCGCCGAGCCGCGCTCCGGCCCGTACCCGATGCCGCCCGGCGTGCCGATGTACGTCGCGAACGTGCTGTCCGAGGGCGCACGCAAGCTCGGGCTACACCCGTTCCCGTACCCCGCGGCCGTGACGTCGCAGACGTACCGCGCGCGCCAGGCGTGCAACGACTGCGGCTTCTGCTCCGGCTATGGCTGCCCGATCAATGCGAAGGGCTCGATCGCGCCGCTGCGCGACGCGCTGCTCACCGGCAACGTGCAGGTGCGCTACAACGCGATCGCGACGCGGCTCGTGACCGACGCGTCCGGTCGCCGCGTGACCGCGATCGAGTACCTCGATCCGGACGGCAACCCCGCGTCGGTCAGCGGCGATCGCGTGCTGCTCGCCGCGAGCTCGATCGAGTCGGCGCGCCTGCTCCTGCTCTCGGACCTCGGCGGACCGGGCCTCGGCAACTCGTCCGGGCTGGTCGGCCGGAACCTCATGTTCCACCACCAGACGATCGGCGTCGGCATCTACCGCGAGGACATGCACGGCGAGCGCGGCAAGTCGGTGACGACCGGCTTCTCCGACTTCCGCGGCGTGCCGAACGACCCGCAGCGCCCGCTCGGCGGCATCGTCGAGTTCGGCACCAACTCCGAGAAGATCGCCGACGCCGTCCAGTACATGAACCTCGGCTTCCGCGGTGCGACGCTCAAGAGCTACCTCCGCTCGAGCCCGTTCGGACGCCACATTTCCGTGCTCATCATGCAGGGCGAGGACGCGCCGCAGCTCACCAACCGCGTGGACCTCGACCCCGCCGTCAAGGACATCAACGGGCTGCCGGTGCCGCGCGTCACGTACACCGAGCATCCGTTCGAGCTCGCCGCGCGCGCGTTCTACGGTCCGAAGCTGATCGACCTGCACGGCGCGTCGGGCGCGCAGTTCGCGTTCGTGGCGCCGATCCACGACGGCAACCCGACGCCGTCGTCGCGCCACGTGCTCGGCACGCTGCGCATGGGCACCGATCCGAAGGCGTCGGTGACCGATGCGTTCGGCAAGCTGCACGATCTGGAGAACGTCTGGAGCGCGGACGGCGCGCCGCTCCCGACGGGCTCGGGCTACAACCCGACGCTGACGATCCAGGCGCTGGCGCTGCGCACGGCGGGCGCGATCGTCGATTCGCAGCGGCCGGCCGCGGTGATCGAGCGCGAGGTCACGTAGCGCCTTTCTCGGCGCGAGCGACCGTGCCACCCGCGCGAAGACGTTGCGGGTTGCCGCACGAATGATGCCGTCATATGATGACGGCATGCGAACGATCATCGAGCTCCCAGCCGACCAGCTGCGCGACCTCGCCGAGATCTGTCGGCGGGAGAAGATCTCGCGCGCAGAGGCCGTCCGGCGCGCCGTCGCGGAGTACGCGACGCGCCACAGGACGCCGGATTCTCCCGGGGCGTTCGGCTTGTGGCGTGGGCGCGGGGTGGACGGACTCGCCTACGAGCGGCGGCTCCGCCGGGAGTGGTGAGCCGGCCATGCTCGCCGTGCTCGATACGAACATCCTCGTCGACTTCTTGAACGGCATCGCGCAGGCACGCCGGGAGATCGAGCGGCATCACGACGTTGCCGTGAGCGTGATCTCCTGGGTCGAGGTCCTGGTCGGCGCGCAAAGCGACGCCGAGGAAGCCGTGGTCCGGGATTTCCTCTCGCGATTCCGGATTCTCGACGTCGATCGCGACACCGCGGAGGAGGCGATCCGCGTACGGCGCTCGCACCGGGTGAAGCTGCCGGATGCGATCATCTGGGCGACCGCACGGGCTCGTGGGGCGCTCCTCGTGACGCGCAACACCAAGGACTTCCCGCGCGACGACCCCGGCGTGCGGATTCCCTACTCGCTGTCGAAAGGTCGCGAAGGGTGATGGTCGGAGCGCGAGCCCGGAGCAGCACCGGAGCCGGCACCTGATGCGGTCGACGGGATCGCGAATCGCTTGGCACGGGCCACGTCCCCGGCTCCCGATCGTGGCAACCGTCGCGCTCGCAGCCTCGCTCGCAGCCTCGCTCGCCGCCGCGACCGCCGCGCGCGCCGAGATCCGGCTGCCCGCGATCCTCGGCGACCACATGGTCCTGCAGCGCGGCCGCGCCGTGCTCTGGGGCACGGCGACGCCGGGCAGAACGATCGACGCGCGGATCGCGGGCGCGCACGCCTCGGGCGTCGCGGCCGCGGACGGCGCGTGGCGGATCGCGCTCGGCGACGGACTCGTCGCGGGCGGCCCGTTCGAGCTGACGCTCGGCGGCGACGGGACCCGCGTCGTGCGCGACGTGCTGATCGGCGACGTCTGGCTCGCGGCCGGTCAATCCAACATGGCGCTGCCGGTGCGCACCGCGAGCGACGGCGGGCCGCCGGCGTCCGCCGAGGACTGCCGCGGGCTGCGCTTCTTCACCGTGGAGCGCGCGGCGTCGAGCGGACCGCTGCGCGACCTGGGCGGCGCGTGGCGCGTCTGCACGCCGGAGAGTGCCGCGGACTTCTCCGCCGTCGCGTACTTCTTCGGTCGCGACCTGACGGCCACCCTCGGCGTCCCGGTCGGGCTCGTGGTCGCGGCGTGGGGCTCGACGCCGATCGAGGTCTGGCGTCCGGACCCGTCCGCCGCCACCGGCGCGACCGCCGCCAGCGCCCCGGCGAGCGGTGTCTCGTTCTCGCTGTCGGTCACGGACCTGCAGCTGGTGCCGAGCGACCCGGCGCGCGCGCCGCTGCCCGTGGCGCTCGAGGACGGCGGCGCCGGGCTCGGCGGCGCGTGGCGCGCGTACGCGAAGTCCGGCTCGATCGCTGGCTGGAGCGCGCTCGCGGGGGCGCCGCGCGGCGGACGCTTCGCCGGCGAGTTCGCCGATCCCGACGCCTGGGCGTCGGCGGCGACGCCGCTCCGCGCAGGCAAGGTCCCGATCGACCTGAGCGGCTTCGGGCGCCTCGCGTTCCGCGCCCGCGGCGAGGGCGAGTTCCGCCTGACGCTCGGGCAGGCGTCGATCACCGACGGCGACTTCTTCTCCTCGGAGGTCTTCGTTCCCGGCCCGGAGTGGGCGTCGTACGAGGTCCCGCTCGAGGGTTTGAAGCAGGGCGGCTGGAGCGTCAAGCGGCCGTTCGCGCGCGACGCCGTCACGACCCTGGGCTTCACGATCAGCGCGCCGCCGCCGCGCGCCCGCGCCGACGCGTTCAACGCGATGGTGGCGCCGCTGGCACCGCTGCGCCTGCGCGGCGTGCTCTGGTACCAGGGCGAGGCCGACGTCGCGCGGGCCGACACGTACGCGGAGCGCCTGACGTCCCTGATCGCCGGCTGGCGCGCGAGCTTCGGCGTGCCGGAGCTGCCGTTCCTCGTCGTGCAGCTGCCGGCGTACGGTCCGGGGGAGAGCAGCTGGGCTCCGCTGCGCGCGGCGCAGGCCAGGGCGGCGGCGCTGCCGGCGACGGCGGTCATCGCGACGCTGGACCTCGGCGACGCGAGCGACATCCACCCGAAGCGCAAGGCCGAGGTCGGACGGCGACTCGCGCGCGCGGCGGAGGTCGTCGCGTACGGGCGTCGCGACGCTGCGCCGTTCGTCCTCCCGTCGACGCGGGCCGACGAGCCGGCACCGGCCAGCGAGGCCGCGCCTACCGCACGTACCCCAGGTGCTTCAGCTGCGCCTCGCGCACCGGGTCCACCGGCGGCGCCGCCTGCGAGTTGACCGGGCGCGGCAGCGTCGCGAAAGCCGCGAGGCGCTCGCGCAGCGCCCGCGCCGCGTCGCCGCCCTGCTCCGCGAGCGGACGCTCCTCGCCGGGATCCGTCGCGAGGTCGAAGACCTCCAGGCGCTCGCCGGCGGGCTCGACGTACTGGAAGATCTTGAGCGTGCCGTCGTAGCCGGCGCGCTGACGGACGCCCTTCTCGCTCACGTGCTCGACCCAGACGTCGTGCGGCTCGTCGAGGCGCGGCGCGTCCACGCCCGGCGGTTGCGCCACGCCCGCCGCCCCGAGAATCTCACCGAACAGCGCGCGCGTCGAGACGCGGCGCTCGACCAACTCGCCGCCGCGCCGGCCGTGCGGGTACTTGACGAGCAGCGGCACGTGCACCAGCGGCTCGAACGGCATCAGCACGTGGCCGCCGAGGCCGTGCTCGCCGAACAGCTCGCCGTGGTCGGACGTCACGACCACCAGCGCGTCGTCCCAGCGTCCGGCCCGCTTCAGCGCGTCGAACAGCGCCGCCAGCGAGCGGTCCACGAACACGATCTCGCCGTCGTACTGCGAGGTGAAGTGCTCGACGAGCTCCTTCGTCACGGGGCGCTTGTCGGCGTAGATCGCGCGGGTGATCCACGTGCCGAGCTCCGCGTGCTTGCGCGGGAACAGATCGTCGAGCGGCGGCGGCGGCTCGAAGGGCTCGTGCGGGTCGAGGAAGTTGACGAACACGAACAGCCGGTCGTCGCGCGGCGGCAGCCACCCGGCGAACGCGCCGGCGAGCGCCGGCGGATGGCTCACCGCGCCGTCGAAGAGCTCGCGGAAGCCGCGCCCGAAGCCGAGGCTCGGCGTGACGAACGTCCAGTTGCCGACGAACGCGGCGGGGTGGAAGCCGCTCTCGCCGAGGACCTCGGCGAGCGTCCGGACCTCGGGACGCATCGGCCGCGCGGTGACGCGCTCGCCCTCGGTGCGCTCCGCGCCGTGCACCGACGGCCAGAGCCCGGTGAACATGGTCGCGTGCGACGGCACGGTCCACGTGCCGGGCGCGATCGCGTGCCGGTACTTGACGGCCTGGCGCGCGAACGCCGCGAGGTGGGGCGCCGTGTCGCGCGCGTAGCCGTACATCTTCAGGTGGTCGGCGCGCAGCGTGTCGAGCACGATCAGCACGACGTCGCGCGGCACCGTCGGGTCGGACGACCACGGACCGTCGGGCGCGCGGCGATCGCTGCGCCCGGGCGCGCGCGCGAGGACGACGATCGCGACGACGACGAGCGCCGCGAGCAGAGCCAGCCGATGTCCGCCGAGCCGCATCGCCCTCAGCCCTCTTCTTCCACGGCAGCCGGCTCGCGCACGCGCAGCGCGCGCGAGGTCGCAACCTTCTCGACCGTCTGGTCCACGCCCGACGGCCAGCGCACGCGGACCGTCGCCGCATCGGGGCAGGCACCGAGCCCGAAGTGTGCCGGCACGAGCGACTGCGAGTAGCCGCTCGCGAGCCCGTTCTGGAAGCGCGTCTGCCGCCGGCCGCACGCTTCGACCTCGATCCAGGCGCCGAGGCCCGAGCGGTTCGAGCGCGCTCCCTCGAGCTCGACCGCGAGCCACGCGCCGCGCGGCTCCGTGTCGTTGCGCAGCAGGTGGTACGGCCCCATGTCGAACGGCGGCAACCCCCAGCCGTTGGTGAGGAACAGGTCGAGGCGGCCGTCGCCATCGGCGTCGAGGAAGTGCGCGCCCGAGCCGCGGCCGCCGCCGGAGTCGGGTCCGGCGCCGGCCCGCTCGCTGGCGCGCACGAAGGTCGCGTCGCCGCGGCCGAGGAAGAGTACGTTGCGCCCGCCGCGGCCGTCGATGCCGCTGTCGACGACGTAGAGGTCGAGCGTGCCGTCGCCGTTCGCGTCGGCGAGCTGCACGAGCTGGCAGTTCGCCGCGTGGTCGAGTCCGCTGCTCGTCGCGCGCGAGAAGCTTCCGTGTCCGTCGTTGAGCCACAGCGCGCCGCCGGCTTCCGGATGATGCGTCATGTCCGCGGGCTGCGGGTTCACGAGGCCGCGCGCGTGACCGGTGATCTGGTGGTCGCCCGGGACGTTCCAGCGCACGTGCCAGCGCCACACCGGCTCGTCGGACGCGGCGCGCTCGACGCTCTCCGGATCGCGCCAGACGAGGAAGCCCGCGCGCTGCGGCACGCCGTCGCTCGCGGCGTCCTTCGCGGCACACGCGAAGCCGGCCCCGGGCGGCTGCACGTCCGGGCCGCACCAGATCTGCTTTGCGTCGAGCGGGTAGCCGTTCTCGAGCACCTCGAAGGAGGGTGCCGCGTCGTCGCGCGCCGGCGTCTCGAAGTCGAAGCCGGCCGGCTTCGGGCCGGGCAGGATCGCGAAGCTGGTGCGGCCGTCGTCGCGGACCAGCACCGCGTCGGTGAAGTCGACGCCGTAGCCGAGGTAGACGTCGAGGTCGCCGTCGCCGTCCACGTCGCCGAGCGTCATGCCCTTGATCGAGTGGCCGAGGTTCTCGAGCCCGGCGTCGCCGGTGCGATCGACGAAGCGCCGGCCGCCGTCGTTCCTCAGCACGCGCAGCCCCTGCGGCGTGCCGGCGTAGATCAGATCGGGCGCGCGGTCGCCGTCCAGGTCGCCCCACGCGACGTGTACCGCCGCGGGCTGCGCCACGCCGAACGCCTCGCTGGCGTCGGTGAACGTCCCGTCGCCGTCGTTCAGGAAGAGCCGGTTCGGCGTCAGCAGGTTCGACACCAGCAGGTCGAGGCGGCCGTCGAGGTTCGCGTCGAGCCACGCGACCGAGCGTGAGCGTCCCGCGGGATCGGTCACGCCGGCCTCGGTCGCGACGTCGGCGAAGCGGCCGTCGCCGAGGTTCCGGTAGAGGTGGTTCTTCTTCGCCTTCTCGTGGCCGCGGTTGGCGCCGACCGGGACGTAGAGGTCGAGCCGTCCATCGCCGTCGAAGTCGCCCCAGCCCGCGCCGTGCTTGTCGCCCTCGGTCGCGATGCCCGACTCCGTGACGACGTCGGCGAACTTGCCGGTGCTGTCGTTGCGGAACAGCGCCGCCGGCATGCCGTGCCCGCCGACGAAGACGTCGAGGTCGCCGTCGCCGTCGTGGTCGCCGACGGTGGCGTCGTAGGCCTGCGAGACGCGCGCGATGCCGGCGGCCTCGGAGACGTCCGAGAAGCGCGGCTCGACGGGGGAAGGCACCGGCGGTGGGGCCAAGGGGGAAGCCGGCTCCCGACAACAGCCGGCGAGAACCATCAGGAGCACCACCACGGCGAAGTTCGCGGGCATCGACGCAGCCCATGCAACGCCATCTTCGCCGTGCTCGCTCGAGATCATCCGCGACACGTTAGACGAGCCTCGATCCGACCATCAAGCCGCGATGGTCACAGCCGGCCGAATCCGTTGAGGGGCCCGAGCTTGACGATCACCACATCTCCGTCGCGAAGGACCGAGCGCGGATCCGGCCACGCCGGGATGCGCTCGAGAATCGGCAGCGCGGTCCGGTAGTCCTTCTCCGTCGCGAGCTGGAACGCGGGGAATCCGGCCGCATTCAACGCACGCCGCCGACGCTCGGTCTTGTTCTCTCCCCACGTATCGAACGCGCCGACCCACGAGTCCTGACCCGGCAGCTCGGACGCCAGCTGACGCCGGTACGATCCCGCGAACAGCACCCGCACGGCACTGCCATCGTGGGCGTCGGGAGCGACCTCGTGAATCCGCGCGGCGAGTTCGATTGCGAGCATCTTGTCCGCTTCCCACGCGAGGCTCTCATAGCGAAACACATCGTTCACCGCGGCGGCGTTCTGCAGCAACAGATAGAGCACGGCGCACTTGACGAAGAACGAGATCGGCTGCGGGCTGCGCTCGACCGCGAACGCCGCGGTCCCGGCGACGACGAACAAGAGTCCGGACGTCGCCCGCAGCGGCGGGATCGAACCCAGGCCGTACGCAATCGGAGCAAGACAGACCGCCGCCCCGAGCAGCGCAAGGCCTACGCGGCGCACCACGGAGCCCCGGACAAACAGCCCCAGAAGCGGCAGTGAGACTGCCGTCACGCCGAGCGACAACCGACCCGGAGCGTCACCGGAGAAGTACAGACTGGCAGCGCCGCGCAGCAGCGCCGAGATGCGAGCACCGAGTGTCGCGGCACCGAACCGGCCCGTCAGGTACGTCGGCCGAGAAACTCCCGCGAGCCAAACGAGCGTCCATGCGATGATGACGTTCAACATGACGGACACCGCGAGGACCGCCACGAAGGCCATCGCTCGGCGCGGCAGCATCGTGCGCTTCCCGGCCGCAACGGCGAAGAAAGCCCAGCACAGCGACGCAGCGAGAATCACGCCGTAGTCCTGATAAAACGATGACGCGAGCACCCAGAGAACGAGCGTCTTTACGAGACCTGCTCCGTCTACGAGTGGGCCCGACGTGGCCGCGACGAAGCTCTTTAGCCCCAACACGAACAGCAGGATCGCGAGTGCAAACTCGACCGACTGGAATGAGAACGCCATCGCGTGGGCGAAGGTCGGTAAGGTCACAAATGTGACGCAGAAGAACGCGCGAGCGACGCAACTGGTCGGCAGCAGCCGGGCATAGACGGTCGCCGCAATTGAGAGCACCCCCAAGGCGAGTATCGGGCGGAGCACATGCAAGTTCGCGGGCCCGAGCACCGCGTAGTTGAAGATCACCGTGCCCCAGCGGAAGATCCCGAGATTCCACGCATTCGCGCGACCCAGCGTGCCGAAGGCGGGGGCAATCTGCTCATCGAGATTCAGCGCCGGATCGACGAGGGCATAGCCGTACGCGAGAATCCCGACTGCCATCGAAAGCACAGGCAATCTAGCGTTTTCGCGTGCGAACGCGACAACCGCGTGCTCCGCCCGAGGCCCAAACGTCTTCAGCGGAAACATCGGCCCTACACCGGCAGGTCCAGCGTCCCGCGCGGCACCGGCGGCGTGTCGCGTCGCTCCGCGATCAGAAACGTGTCGTCGCCACGCTCGTCCGCGTCGAGGCCCTCGTCGCGCAGGAAGCGCAGCAGTGCCGGCGTCTGCTCCGGCCGCGACCAGACGTACTCCGTGCCGCAGCGGCGGACGTGCAGGCCCGCCTGCTCGACCAGGATCTGCAGCTCGCGCGGCGTCAGCTCACGGAAGTGGAACGGGTACTGCCACGGCGGCTCGCTGCGCAGCGCCCGGTCGAGCACCAGCAGGCTGCACGCGTTGGGTGTGGTCAGAAACAACGTTCCATGGACGCGCAGGACGCGGTGGATCTGCCGCAGGCAGTGCCGCATTCCCGACAGCCGCGTGGCGTGCGCGTACTCCGGGTCGGCGACGTGCTCGATGACCTCCATCGCGAGCACCAGGTCGAAGCACGCGTCGGGGAACGGCAGCGGCTGTCGCAGATCGGTGTCGTCGCGCACCCAGTCGTTGTCGGGGAACGCCTGCTCGAGGACGAACGAGGCGACGCCGTGGCCGCCCAGCTCGAGGATCTTGCGCCCGCGCGGATCGAGGTCGCCGAGCCAGGCGATGGTCGTCGCGAGCCGCACGACGTCGTGCGGGTGCGAGCGCGCGGCGTGCTCGTCGCCCGGATGGGTCGCGATCCAGTGGCGCATCGCCGCGTCGACGAAGCGCACGCGCGCCTCGTGCGACGCGAGGTCGCCGCCGGAGCCGGGCTGCCAGTAGCCGGGCACCTTGCGATCGCGCCAGGTGCTCGGCGGCGGAGCGTCCCCGACCGGCGCACGTGGCGGCCGGCGCGTCACGCACGACCCCCGCCGCACGCGCGTGTCACCGCACGTCGAAGAACCACTCCGGGTGCTGCTTCCACTTGTCGAGGAAGTAGGCCTCGTTGCGCTTGAAGAGGTCGGAGTACTCGCGCAGCGCGCCGGTCGTCGCGTGCGGGCGGTGGTCGATCGCGATGTGCGGGCAGTAGGCGAGCTCGTAGCCGAGCGCCTTGATCTGGAACGAGATGTCGGTGTCCTCGAAGCACGTCGGGTCGTAGAACTCGTCGAAGCCCTGGGTGCGCGCCAGCACCGAGCGCGGCACCGCGAAGCCGGAGGTCGCCAGAAACGCGACGTCGGTGCGGAAGGAGCGCCCGGCGTGCCCTCCGCTCATGCCGCGCTCCGGGAGGTCGTCGACGATCGTGCCGCCGCCCGAGCCGGGGTGGAACCAGCCGGCGTTCCACGCGATGGCGCCGATCGACGCGTGCTCGCGCAGCGCATCGAGCGCTGGATCGAGCCAGCCGGGGTGCAGCGCGCGCTGGTCGCTGTCGAGGAAGACCACGATCTCGCCGCGCGTGACGCGCACGCCGAGGTTCCGTCCGGACGAGCAGCCGTTGCGCTCGTTGCGCAGCGCCTTCACGTCGCCGTGCTGCGCGCGCTCCGCGAGCCACTCCCACGAGCCGTCGCTGCTCGCGTTGTCGACGATCGCGATCTCGTAGTCGAGGCGCCCCCGACAGGCGACCAGCGACTCGACGCAGCTGGCGATGATGTCGGCGTTGTTGTGGCAGAGCACGACGACCGACACCGTCGGCGGGCTCGCGAGCGCGATCAGCCGCGCGGCGATCGGCGCGGCGTCGGGCAGCACGTGAACCGCGCCGGCACGGGCCGCGGCACCGCCCGATGCGGGAAGCGCGAGTGGGGCGGGCGCGATGACGTCGTCGCTGGTCGCCCATGCGGCGGCGAGCGCGTCCTCCGCGACGACGACGCCGCTCGCGGCCTCACCCGCGTCGAGCACCACCCGCGCGCCGCGCTCGCGCGCCAGCGTCGCGACCTCGACGTCCGACGAGTGCGTCGTCGCGAGCAGCACGCGCAGGCTCTCGTCGCGCCCCTCCATCCAGCGCAGGAACGCGTCCGTACCGGGCGCGATCAGCTCGACGTCACGAGCCGCGGTCGCGTCGCCGGCGTCTGACGCGCCGAACGGGAGTCCGGTGCCGGCGACGGTCACGCGCTCGCCTGCACGCGCGAGCTCGAGCGCGATGCGCGCGACCCGGCGCGCGACCGGCGTCGGCTGCGTGCCACGCGGCGCGAGCACGAGCCAGCGGCG
>Ga0194132_10002700_pt1 | contig 32767 bp, 35 predicted proteins | sample TA2KigOf80mmetaG_FD_148612 | JGI IMG/M metagenome (GOLD analysis project Ga0194132, IMG submission 148612) | Freshwater microbial communities from Lake Tanganyika, Tanzania - TA2015054 Kigoma Offshore 80m | ecosystem: Environmental > Aquatic > Freshwater > Lake | place: Tanzania: Lake... | reverse complement strand
TGACTGTTGCGGCTTGCAATTCCTGCTTCAACCGGCAAATAAGCGCTTCGTTTCTTTCTCCATCATTGCTCCTACTTACGGCAACTGCAGAATAAACTCCACGGCGGCTGTTAACTTAATGCCATTGCCCTGCCAGGGAGAGGGAAGCACGAACGGAGCGAATGCGGGTAAGAGTAAATAGCTGGGGGTAAGACTCTCGTCCTCCGCTCTTGTTTCCATGCCCTACTTCCCTTTGTATTCTGGCGACGTCGGCTTCTCTAGCCAGTCACGCCGTTTCTCGTACGGCAACGCAGTATACGTCTTCATGGCAGCCAGACCATCTTCGGACAACATGGTCTCCAGAAACGCCGCACTCTCAACATCTAATCCAGCCGCGAGATGTGTGTCACTGCCTGCGTAGACCGCATGTTTCGCGCGCGACACCGCGATCGGCGAAAAAGATGCAATCTCCGCAGCAATCTCTTTTGCCCGAGCTAAGGCATCATCAACCACTTCATGAACCAGCCCCATTGCCAAGGCTTCCTCTGGACGTACCACGCGTGAACGCAGGACAAACTCAACCGCACGGCCCGCACCGATCAAACGTGACAAACGTTGCGTGCCGCTACCTCCGGGTAAAATTCCCAGTTTCACTTCTGGCAAGCCATAACGAATATCAGCCTTCTGACCAATGCGAATATCGCAGGACAAACTCAGCTCGAAGCCGCCACCCATCGTGTCACCATTCATCGCGACAATAACCGGCTTAGGCAAATCACGCATACGTTTCAGCATCGCATGATAACCTGTAGTGAGGGCAGTACCAGCAACACGCATCGCCTCACGGTTGCTTGCCAGCTCGACTAACTCTTCCACGCTGTAATGCGTGATGAATTTCCCCGGCATCCCGCCGGTTAAGACGACAGCACGAATATCTGGCTTCCGCCATTGTTCGATAAGTGCGGAAAACTCTTGTGCCCCTGCCGCACAGAAATAATTCATCGGTGGGTTCAGATAGGTCGCTACTACGACATGATTAGCGACTTCGGTTGTCCATAGGCTCATTGCGAACTCTCCTCTTCTTCTTTTTTCCTTGATTCGTCAAAGGCTCATAAATTTCGACTATTTCGGAGACTCCTGCGGCCAACCGGTCGTCAAGGTCATACCGGGTAACCCACGCTACGACCTCTTCGTCCGTTGCATCTGGTGCAAGTGGAGGAATAAAGGGAATCTTCTTTGCTTTCTTCATAGCTCAAGGGATTTTGTGATCACGCATCACGTATCACGCATCACAGCTTATCCGTCCCTTCAGGCATCGGAACAGGCGGATTAAACGTCGGATTGGTACCCGAGAGGATATTTTCCATTCGTGTGCGGACAAACTGCATAAACTCGGGATGTGGGAAAATATAGAACTGTTCGTTGACGATGGCCTGAAAAACTTTCTCTGCCACTTCTGATGGTGGCATGCCGCCCGCAATCATCATCCGTGCCATCTCGGCGAATGCTTGATAGGATTCCGGAATTGGTCGCTCTGGTGTCGTCAGATGCGCGGGGCGGTTCCGAGCAGAGTCGATGATGTTGGTTTTGACAAAACCAGGACACAACACCGACACTTTGATCGGTGAAGCATTCATCAACAATTCGAGATGAAGCGACTCCGACATCGTGACCACCGCAAACTTGGTGACGTCATAGACCGACATAAACGGCGAAGAAAGATGCCCAGCCATCGAGGCGGTGTTGACGATGTGGCCTTCGGTGCCTTGCTGTTGCATGATCGGCACGAAGGTGTGGATACCGTGGATCACTCCCCACAGGTTGACGCCAATGACCCACTGCCAGTTTTCCAGCGTTTGGTCCCAGGTGGTGCCCATGTCGCCGCCAACACCTGCATTGTTGCACACGATGTGAACCGCTCCGAAGGTATCGAGCGTTTTGCGTGCCAATGCATCGACCTGAGCGGCTTGTGACACATCGGTCACAACACTCAATGTCGTTGCACCCTGCGCGCGCATTTCGCCCTCGGTCTTTTTCAGCGCACCTTCTTCGACATCAGCAAGTACGATTTTCATCCCTGCTGTGGCAAAGCGCTCGGCCATGGCGCGCCCAATGCCGCTCGCGGCACCAGTGACAACGGCAACCCGATCTTTGAACTCCTTCATAATGATCCTTTCTGTTCCCCCACGATTACTTCGCCGCTGGAGCTGGCACTTCTGCCATACGCGAAGTGGTATCGTTATCGTACTCAAGGTGTAGCGCACGCACAATCAACCCGTGCATGCGCCACAATCCGATCACCACGAACAGTTCGAGAATCTCAGGATCAGATAAGTGCTTTCGCAAGGCTGCAAACGTGGCATCTTCAACCAAGTTCCGTGACAGGATTTCATCCGCCGCCGCCATCACCGCGCGTTCGACTGGCGAGAACACATCACTGGTTGTCCAGCCTTTAATCGCTGCGAGTTTGTTTTCAGACACGCCAACCATGCGCGCCACTTTCAGATGTTGGGAGTATTCAAATTTTGAGTCACCGACGATGCCGGTACGCAGAATTGCCAGTTCGCGCAGTTTGGGGTCAAGCTTACGTCCTGGTTGTAGCAACCCCATAAGGTCATTTCTTGCCATCAAGAAAAGGTCCGGAACTAACGCAAACGTTGTCCAGTAGTCACCCGGTGTTCCGGTCGTAGTTCCTGGCTCTCTGACGGGGTCGCGGTCACCAAAGAATTGACGATACACTTCCAATACTTCTGGCGGGGCTTCGGCTTTTGATACTTGGCGTAATCGACCCATGAGACGGCTCCTTTCCACGTTGTTGGGGGAAATCCATACCACGAGGCGGACGCAAGCGCCCAGCCCCCTTATCTGCCAGTTGCGTTTGAGGGGCCGTCCGTGCATACATGAACGCGATCAACATATCCGGGGACGAAGATAAAGCGCAGGTAGTGCTGAGTAACTGTAGACGAGCCGGAACCTCCAGATCAGAAATGGATAGAGATATGCAGACAGACTGGTTCTTTCCGCCCTTTCATCTTGACGTCCGTGGCGAGCGCCTCTGGCGCGGGACACAGCTTCTCGAGTTGCGCCCGAAAACCTTTGCGATTCTTCGCTACTTGGTGGAGCACGCCGGAGAATTGATAACGAAAGCGCAACTGTTCGATGCAATGTGGCCCGGGATTGCTGTTGGCGACGCCGTGCTCAAAGTGAGCATCGGTGAATTGCGTGAAGTGTTGGGCGATCTTTCGCACAAACCGCGATTTATCGAGACTGTACATCGACGAGGATATCGCTTCATCGGACAAGTCACTGACAGTCAGCCATCGGGAGTCAGTGCCAAGGAAGCAGCGACAAGCGGGAAGCCGCAGACGAGCCCCCTTTCCCAACCAACCTCTAACCCTCCACCTCTCACCTCCAGCATCGTTGGTCGTGACGCAGAGTTGACTCGGCTACACAACCTGTTTGAGAAAACCTTACATGGTGAACGACAGTTCGTGTTTGTGGCTGGTGATGCGGGGATTGGTAAGACAGCATTGGTTGACACCTTTCTCGCTCAGGTTATGGCATACTCCACAGTCTGGAGTGTCCGCGGGCAGTGCTTTGCTCACTACGGAACGAGTGAGGCATATCTGCCTATTTTAGAGGCGATGAGTGTTCTTTGCCGCGGACCAGCTCGTGAGCGGATCATCGCACTTTTGCAGCAGTACGCGCCAACCTGGCTCGCGCAGTTGCCAACGGTCTTGAGCGCTGCCGAACGCGAAGCGTTATATCGTCGCCGCTTAGGGTCTTCTCAAGAACGGATGCTGCGAGAGCTCGCCGATTTTCTTGAAGTCCTCGGAACGCAAGCCCCGGTGATCTTCATTCTGGAAGATCTGCATTGGAGTGACACTTCAACACTGGACTTAGTGTCTGTTCTTGCTCGTCGAGCCACTGAAGCGCGACTCCTCGTGCTGAGCACGTATCGACCGGTGGAGCTGATTTTGCACAAACATCCACTGAAGCAAGTCAAGCAAGAACTCGAAGGCCATAACAAGTGTGTCGAAGTTGCACTCGAATTGCTTCCTGTTGAGGCGGTTTCTCAATTTGTCAAAAACAGACTTGCCGAGAACCAGTATACGCCACAAGGAGTCGACGATCTGGCGGCGTTTATCCATAGCCGCACCGACGGGCACCCATTGTTTATGACAGCCCTCGTAGACGAGGCGGTGAACCGGTATGTCACTTCTCAGACTCCAGACGGAGAAACACTTCGGGGAACCCTTGCCGCGCTTGACCAAAGAGTCCCGGAGAATATCCGTCACTTGATCGAACGACAGAAAGAGCAGTTAGAGGAAGACGCTCAGCAGGTACTCGAAGTTGCCAGTGTCGTCGGGACAGAGTTTTCAGCGGCAACAGTCGCGGCTGCCTTGGAAAAAGAACAAGAGTGGGTTGAAGAGTGTTGTGACCAATTGGCTCAACAACGGCAATTTCTCCAACCGGTGGGCTTAGTGGAGTGGCCAGACGGAACGGTCGCCGGACGCTATGCCTTTCTTCATGCGCTCCATCAAAACGTCCTGTATGAAGGGCTCACTCCCGTGCGTCAACTGACACTCCATCGTCGTGTAGGTGAACGAGAAGAAGCCGCATACGGGGACCGTGCGAGTGAGATTGCTGCCGTACTAGCGCACCGTTTCGACTGTGGGAAAGAGTATCGTCGCGCCGTGCGGTATTTGCAGCTGTCCGCGACCGCCGCTAAGGGGCGTGCGGCTCCGCGTGAAGGGATTCAGAACTTAACCAAAGCGTTGCAGTTACTGCAAATGTGGCCAGAAGGTGGCGAACGTCTCGGCCAGGAACTCTTGTTGCAGTTGGCTCTCGGACCAATGCTCATGGCCACCCGCGGCTATGCGTCGGTTGAAGTCGAACACGCGTTTGCCCGCGCCCAGGAGTTGTGTCAGCAGCTTGGGAATCCGCCCTTGCTGTTTCCTGCCATCTGGGGAGTGTGGGCCTCACATCTCGTTCGTGGGAACATCTACGCCGCGCGAGAATTAGCTGAGCAAGTTTTCGCTTTGGCACAGCAGACCCAAGACCCTGATCAGTTAGTTGAAGCCCATCATGCACTATGGGTGACAAAGTTTTTTGCTGGTGAATTCGAGTCCGTACTTTCGCACGTTGAGCAAGGCTTATCGTTGTATCGCCCTATCCACCAAGAATTCATTGGGCTCTATGGGCAGGACGCCGCCACGGTAGGGTTATCTTATCGTGCTGTCACTTCCTGCCTGTGCGGGTATTACGACCAGGCGGTCCACGCCAGCGAACAAGCGCTAGCACAAGCGCACGACGTTGCTCACTTGTTTAGCGTGGGGTTTGCCATGCAGTTTGCGACATGGACGTCCTTTTTTCGCGGCGACTCTACAACGCTGCTTGAACAGGCCGACGCACAAATCGCTTTTAGCATAGAACAGGGGTTTCCGTTTTGGCTGGCAGGTGGTGTCCATTTTCGTTCCCACGCCCTGGCTGCGCAAGGTCGTGTAGAAGAAGGGTTGAAGTTGATACGGCAAGGACTCACCGCCTGGCAGGCCACCGGTGCAAAATTAGCCATCCCTTCGTATCTCGCGACCTTTGCCGAATTGTATATCCGTACGCAACGTCTGGAAGAGGCATCCTCTGTATTGGAGCAAGCCTTCGCCTTCATGGAACAAACCGGCCAACGCTACTATGAAGCGGAGCTGTGGCGGCTCAAAGGAGACATTTTGCTGATGCAAGATGTCCAAAGCCCAAAGTCTAACGTCAAAGGTCCAGAGTCGGCAAAGACCAAATCCAAACCTCTCACTCCTAACGCCCTGGCCGAGGCAGAGGAATGCTTTCTCAACGCCATTGAAGTCGCGCAACGGCAGCGGGCAAAGACCCTTGAACTGCGTGCACTGATGAGCCTCGTTCGATTACGGCAACACCCAGCCGCAAAACACGGACAACATCCGGCACTCGCAGATGCACACAAAATGTTATCAGAAGTCTACAACTGGTTTACCGAGGGATTTGACGCGCAGGACCTGCAAGAGGCAAAAACGTTGCTGTCAGAGCTGAGTGGTGGAGCAGCGCCCCCCTCGCGCCAACAGAAACCGACACCGACTAAACGCGCGAAGAAAAATGCCACGCCATTGGAAAAACGATGAACACAAGCGAATTACTTTTTGAACAGCAAGGCGCAGTCGCAATTATTACCTTTAATAGACCGGACGCGCGTAACGCGATTACCTGGGCAATGTACGATGGTTTGATGGAGTCGAGCGAAGAAGTTGACCGCAATGACACAATTCGTGTGGTGATCTTCCGTGGCGCAGGAGGACAAGCGTTCGTTGCGGGCACAGACATCAGTCAGTTTCAGAATTTTCGCACCGAAGACGACGCGCTCAACTATGAACGACGCTTAGATGAGGTTGTCGGTCGGTTGGAGCAGGTCACCAAACCGACGATTGCTGCGATTACCGGTCCTGCTGCTGGCGCTGGGGCGGTTGTCGCCCTCACGTGCGACCTGCGTTACTGCACGCCGGAAAGCCAGATTGGGGTGCCAATCGCACGAACGTTAGGTAATTGTCTGTCAATTGCGAACTATGCGCGACTCGTGGATATGGTTGGTCCGGCACGAACAAAAGAGTTGTTGTTTCGGGCCAGGTTACTTTCGGCGAATGATGCTCTCCAACTTGGTCTCATCAACGAAATTGTTCCCGCAGAGCGTTTGTTCGAGCATGTCGTAACCGTGGCTCAAGAAATCGCAACTCACGCACCAATTACACTGCGAGTGACAAAAGAAGCGATTCGTCGCTTGCAGGTCCATCGGCGGGCAGTTGATGGCGATGATCTCACGGTGATGGCCTATATGAGCGAAGACTTCCGCGAAGGGGTGAACGCATTCGTGGCCAAGCGGAAGCCGCAGTTTCGCGGGAAATAGATAAGAACGAGGAGTGAGACGTCAATGATGAGAGACTATTGAGTCCGCCTTACGTTACTGGCTCTTGGTGTTTTTGTCCTTGTGCACGTCTTCTTGTTGCAAACGAGCATAGTATTCATTAACTGACTGCAACAATTCCGGGCGGTCACTCTGGAATAATGAGCGTCCTAATCGAGTCGCCAGGTAGGACGCGACATAATCAGCAAAGAGATGATACAGCAGCGGCGAGAACTCTTCACGCACCTCACCATAGACAGGTAACACGCTATGCGCATGACGAGTAACGTCGGTGTCATTTGTGTGTGCAACAGCGATGACTCGTCTCCCCAATGCACGAGCCGTTGCCGCTAAGTCACCCGCTCGCCAATACGAGCGACCCGGTGGAGCGACAACGAACACTGGCATGTCAGTAGGATAGGCAAAGCGTTGTACGTGCCACCACTCTTCCAAGTCTTCACCGAGCGTAAAGATCCCCGCTGCCTCGATAACTTTCGCTGCACTGAAGAGGGCAGTCCCATAACTCGGCCCACTGCCGACCATAACCATCGCAGGAGCATCGGCGACGAAGTTCGCTACCTCATGACATCGTTCTTTAATGGCCGCCGAGGTAGTTTCTACGGTATCAGCAAGGGCAACGAGTTCGTGCCGTAAGCGGTTCGCCTCTTCGGGTGGATAACTGTTGCGCATTTCGCCCAACTGAATCGCTACCAACAGCATCCCCAGTACACTCGCCTGATAGGTACGAATCCCTGGAGAACGTTCCTTCTGTGGCAGTTCCACGATGATCGAGCGGTCAGCAGCTTGGGTCACTGCACTCTTCGGGACACCGGTCAGGGCAATTGTCAGCACTCCATGTGATCTCGCACGTTCGAGAGCTTGCACCACACGTTGAGTGCCACCTGACGCTGAAGTGGCGATCACTAAGGTTTGCTGTGGTGTAACCGGGCGCATCCACGCTACGCCATAGTCGAGAAACCGTTGCGCACTCAGCGGTTCGCAGTCGACACCCGCAATCGTCTCAAAGGCCATCTCCGTGGCACATGAAGCGTGATAGGAATCCCCGTCGCCGGTCAGGTACACCTTGCGCACCGACTGCCACTCCGAGGGCGTAAGGATCGTACGAATCTGTTGGGCAAACGGGTGTGTCAACGTACGCAAGTCACCTGCCAGCCCTTCCACTTGTCTGAGCATCACTGCTGGTTTGAGCGGTTCCATAGGCACGCCCTTATCGTTCTAGCCGACGCACGATGTCGACATACGATTTCACTCGCTCAACATCAATTTGTCCTCCCCAACCACCACGTTCGAGGCAGGTGCCCACAAACGCGCCATCCGCTGCTGCCAATAATCGTGCGGCATTGTCGTGATTCGTGTAGCCCGCCAAGATGATGGGCAACCCTGGCACCGCTTTCCGTACAGAGCCGATCATCGCAAGCGTTTTCTCTTCGTCAGGGTCACCTAATGACACGGCGTCTGCGCCCACGTGTTTTGCACTACGCGCTACGTCAGCTGTAGATTGCGGTTCGCCAAACCACTTAAAATGCATGGAGTCGACTTCGGCGATCACTTTTATATCCCATGCGTTGATCTTGTTACGATACTCCATCACTTCGAGAGGATTGGCTTCGACCATGCCGTGGGTCGTCAGGGTCATACCAACTACCGCACCGGCACGAATAAAGGTGCCACCGGCAACTTTTGCGACCGCCAATGACGCTTTGAGAGCGTTACGCATCAGTTGTACACCGACTTGGAACTCTTCTCCGGTTGCTTGCGCAATGGCTTGCACGATAAGGCCCATCGCCGTGGTGCGCGCAGGATCAGACTCGTCTTTTACGCTGTAAATCCGATCGACCGTTTGCACTAAGCAGCCATCTGCTCCGCCTTCATGAAGGGCGCGGGCCGATTGGACAGCCATCTCAAGCGTTTGCGCGAAACTGCGGTCTTTGTAAAAGAGCGTGCCAGGGAGTGGTTGCAGGTGGATCATCCCCAGCACGGCTTTCCGTTGGCCAAGAGTAGAAAAGTCTCTCACAGTTAGTCCTCTACACGATGCGTTCGTCGTAACAGAGCCGACGACTCAATCAGACCTGAGAACATTCATGCACTTTACACTCAAGACTCCACATCGTGCCATTCTGAGCGCAGCGAAGAATCTCTCTGCAAGACCCTTCGTTGCACTCAGGGTGACAGCGCGAGTGCGCCAATCTTTCATGGTCCGATTTAGCGTGGCTGCATGCGAATGGCTCCATCGAGGCGAATGGTCTCACCGTTGAGCATCGCATTTTCGACGATATGACACGCGAGCTGTGCGTATTCTGCTGGGCGGCCCAGTCGTGATGGAAACGGCACCTGGGCACCGAGCGATTGCCGCGCAGCTTCTGGTAGACCCATGAGCATTGGGGTCTCAAAAATCCCTGGCGCGATGGTGCACACACGAATTCCATAGCTGGCAAGATCGCGCGCGATCGGCAAGGTAATGCCGACCACACCACCTTTCGAGGCCGAATACGCCGCTTGCCCAATTTGCCCTTCAAACGCAGCAACCGAGGCGGTATTGATAATCACGCCGCGCTCTCCACCCGCATTCGGCGCATTCTTGGCCATCTTAGCGGCAGCGAGGCGAATCGCGTTAAACGTGCCAATCAGGTTGATCTCGATCGTGCGACGGAATGGTTCCAAGTCGAGTGGGGCCTCACCTTTGCCCAGCGTCTTGCCAGCGGTGGCAATACCAGCGCAATTGACAAGAATGTGGGCTGCACCAAGTGTTTGTGTCGCTTTGTCGATCGCCGCAAAGAGTTGATCGCTGTTGGTGACATCAGCTTCGATGAACGTTCCATTGACTTCTTTGGCAATCGCAGCACCATTCGATTTCGCCAAATCAAGAATCGCGACCTTTGCACCTTTGGCGGCAAAGGCACGGACGGTAGCCTCGCCCAAACCAGAACTTCCACCAGTAACGATTGCACCAGCACCTTGCAGATCCATGTCTTCTGTTCCTCCCAAGAAACGTTGATGGATGCGGAGTGTACCACTCCTCTTCACCACTGACTACTGAATGCTGACGACTGGCACTTGCGCTTGACTACTGACTCCTCTCCCCGTCTCAGTTATAGTCTCCGCCATGATTCGAGCAGGCGATATTACTATTCATTTTCTCAACGCAGGTTTTTGGTGGGACGATGGCGGCGCGCAGTTTGGCATTGTTCCCCGCGAGTTATGGGAAAAAGAGAAACCAGCCAATGCACGTCATCGCATTCGCATGAGCTTAACCTGCCCGCTGATTCTCACTGGTAGAGAGGTCATCCTGGTTGATACAGGGATTGGCAACCGGCTCAGCGAGCGTGAGCAGCAGATTTACGCTCCTGAACCAGGTGATGGATTGGCTGGCGGCTTGCGCAAGCTAGGATTAACACTCGACAGCGTGACTCACGTCGTTTTCTCGCACTTACATTTCGATCATGTCGGCGGAGTGATTGATAAGTCTCCAACGGGTGAGATTCGCTCAATTTTCGCCAAGGCACAGTTCCTTATTCAGAAACAAGAATGGGAGATTGCAATGGCACCGACTGATGAACGGTTAGCTGCGGCGTACCGTCATGCTCCGGAATGTCTCAAAGCATTACAAAATGTCGAGTTATTAAACGGAGACTCGCAGCTCTTTCCCCACGTGCGTGTATCGATCTCCGGCGGGCATGCAGATTTTCATCAATGTGTCATTGTCGAGTCTGGAGGAACGGGCTTGATCCACTTTGCCGACATCGTACCGACAACATCACACTTACGGTTAGCGTGGAACGCTGCGTATGACACGAACCCACTTGGTACTATCGCCGCGAAGAAGCGGTTCTTTGCTGAAGCACGCGCGAAAAATTTGTGGGTGTCGTTCTCGCACGATGATAAAGTCGCGGCTGGGCGCCTCGATAATGAAACCGGCAAAGCGCCACAGTTGGTAGAAACACTGACAATCATGTAACGCCCGCTTCCTATGAATGTCATTCATGACGAAAACTGCTCGAACAGAGCAGCGCATCAACGCACTAAATCAAACCACGCGAGATTGGTGCATCCGGGGGTTTCACTAGAGAGACCGTAGCGTGCGCTGTGCGCACGGGAATCAGAGCTGGCAAGCGCATCGTGCGCACAGCGCACGCTACTCCAACTGTACGAATCTTCTGTGGTACGATTTAGGTGAGCGTCTAGGCCGCGATTCCACAGAGGGCGCCCAATCCCTTGTTGATGGGCCTTCATCGCCTCATTGTACCGTGCTGTGAGGTCATACGCATTTCCTACAACAGAGAAGCAGCAGTCAAAGGAGAAATAGCGGCTTGGCAATTGACCTGTTTCATCTTCTCTAGAGTCTCTGCCTGTTTGTCAAAGGGTGAAGGGCGCTTGTTCCGATCGACCTGGGCAGGATAAGAAAAAGTAGGAGCGTATTGTGCATGAACCTCACGTTTCTTGGTGGAGGTAGTGAGATTGGCGCGTCGAGTGCCCTCGTAGAGATCGGTGCCACACGCGTGCTGGTGGACTGCGGCTTGCGCATGAGCGGCAATGCGCGGCTGCCGGATTTCGGGCTGCTCACCACTGACCAATTCAGCGATATTTCTGGCGTGATCCTTACCCATGCACACATGGACCACAGTGGTGCACTGCCTGTCTTTCACCAACACTTTCCTCAGGTGCCGATCTACGCGACCGCCCCAACCTGCGCTCTGGTTGAAGTATTGCTGCGCTATTCCTTGAACATTGCCAAGAGTAAGTTGGAAAGTGAGGGAGAACTGCCATTGTACCCTCCGGCAGCGGTGGAGTCTTTGTTGCAACATCTCATTCCAGTTCCCTTTGGTGCAGCGACTCCCATTGGCAACTCTGGAGTGACGGTCACCTGGTTCCCTGCCGGACATATTTTAGGTGCGGCTTCGGTAGGCATTGAAGGCGAAGAACAGGGACGAATTGTCCGGGTGTTGTTCTCGGGTGATATTGCTGTCGCTGACCAACTCACTGTTCCTGGAATGTTGGCGACACCGGGCTTTCAACCTGATGTCTTGGTCATCGAATCAACCTACGGCAACCGTTTGCATTCTCCACGTCAGTTGGAAGAGCAACGGCTGCTGACGATGATCACCGAGATCATCGAAAACCAAGGCAAGCTGCTCATTCCTGCGTTTGCCATAGGACGCGCGCAGGAGGTCGCGCTCATCTTGTTACGGGAGATGCGTAACAAGCGGTTACCTCTCTTTCCAGTGTACCTTGATGGCATGGTGAAAACCGTCTGCGGGGTTTACTCGAACTTCCCGGCACATCAGACACCCTATGCCCGTCGTTTGATCGAACGACACGGTAACCCGTTCTTCAATGTGATCGATGAAATTCGTGCGGTGAGTTCGCCCAAAGAGCGTGAGGCGATCATCCAGGGACCGCCCGCCTGTATCATCGCTAGCTCTGGCATGTTGAGTGGCGGTGCGAGTGTGACCTACGCTCACGCTTTGGTTGCTGATGAGCGGAATGGAATTGCTCTCACTGGCTATCAAGATGAAGAAAGTCCAGGTCGGCGGTTATTAGAACTGGCAGAAGGCGCGACGAATACCGTTTCATTAGCTGGCCGGGCAGTACCCGTGCGTTGTCACGTGAGTAAATATGCCCTCTCGGCGCATGCCGACGCGAATGAACTGACCCGCTTGATCGATGCGTTGAACCCACGCGAAGTGGTGCTCGTTCATGGCGATAGCGACGCGCGGCCAGCGTTGGCTGATTTGCTCTATCGCACCAGCACGCGCCATCGACCTGTACATTTGCCGCAAACCGGTGACACGATTCGTGTTGGTCCAATCCGCAAGACGATGCAGACCATTGGACAGACGACCACTCCTGGCATTGGTGGTGGAGTGCCGTTGACGAACGAAACGTTACCACAACTCGCTACCCATGTGCGAAGTTTGCCACGCAAGCAACCATACAGCCCGGCTGCATTGTTGGACCTCTGGTATGGCACGCGGGCGTGGGATGATACCCATTACGCTGCCTTGGTGCGTTTACTCGATGTTCTTGGACATGGTTTTCGCCGACTTCCCTCTCGTCCACATTTGTATCAAGTGGTACCAGCAGACCAATTGCCACAAGCACCTAAAGCTGAGTCGTCGTTTGCTGAACCCAACACGTTACTTGCGCGGGTTGGTGAGTTGCTCGGTCCACACACCGGGCTATACAAACGTGGCTATCATCTCGCGACACATGAGTTGCGACTCTTTTTTGATTTTCCCGACGTTGCGCGTGTTCGGCACCAAGAACTGATCAACCAGGTGATGGCTGGGACAGGCTGGTCGGTGGTTATCAATGACACACCTCAACAAGAGCGGTTGTTTGCGGTTGCGCTTGCCTGTCTGCCTACAGGTGCGAACGTCACCAAAGGTCCGGCTTTACATTTGGATCGCCGTGAAGTCAGCCTCTCGCTTGACGCTGAGTTGTCTGCGCCTGCCCTCCAGAACGCGATAGCCCAATTCCTTGCACAGACCGGATTTACACTTGTAGTGACGATGCCAGGTAAGACTTCATTGGCTGCTCCGCAACTGGCAACCTCTGAGCCTACCGCACCACTTATGGAGATTAACACTGCGTATTGGACAATCGATGAAGCGTTTGTTGACCGTCCTGAAAGCGAGCGACCATACAAAAAGAGCCTCAAGAATGAGGGAGAACGATCCTATATTGAACTTGCCTTCCTCACCCCTGAAGTTGGCGCGCGCCAAAACCAACTGCTGCAGCAGATTGCTGTGGCTATTGGCTATCCACTACGCATCAAACCTGAACCAAACCAAATCGCACTTATTGCGCTGGCTCGGCAACTCATCCCTGCGGCCTGGCAAATTGCCAAACCACCCGGCGTGATGAAAGCGGAGCGTCAAGTTCGCGTGAAATGTTTGAGCTCACCCAACCCCAACACTCCGGAGTGGCAGGAGGTTCACAGTCAGTTCGCTGCCGTGACCGGATACACGCTGTGCATTGAGTCGCGTGGTAAGAATTTAGGGGAGATGTGAGAATCTTGCCGAAGGATGGAATGCAACGTATACACCACCTACTAAAGGAAAAGTTCTATGATCGAACTGAGCCCAACGATTGCAGGTATACAGTTTCCCTTCTGTCTGATGAATGCTGCTGGAGCACTGTCGACAAGCCGCGAAGAATTATTAGCGCTTGCCTACTCTGAGGCTGGCGCAGTAGTGACGAAGTCGATCACGCCAGAGTCGTTTCTTGATCCCGGTGCAAGCTGTGGCATCGAGAATCCTGGTGTTGCGTATTACATTGAGTTGCTGCCTGAACTGAAGCGAGCGGAAAAACCGATTATCACCAGTGTTGCGGGGTTGACTATCGACGAGTTCATTGTCACTGCCCAGGCATTAGCAAGCGCCGGTGCAGATCTCATCGAAGTCAATTTGAACGAACCGCATGTACATGAACATCTCGCTCCGTTTGCCTCGCCTGAAAATTTGCGGATGCTTGTTAGCGCCATCCATGCGGCGGTACAAACTCCACTAGTTGTGAAGTTACCTCCCAGAGTACCGATCGCACTGCCAGTCGTTGCCTCAGTCCTTGTTGATGCCGGAATTCCTGCGGTGTTGTGCCATAATGCGGCACCCAACGGTGGACCAACTCAAGCCGAGACCATACTCCATGCGGCAAAGGGACACCTTGAAGTGATCGCCGTCGGCGGTGTGTCGTCTGGCCATGAAGCACTGTCAGTATTGCGGAGTGGCATGAAAGCTATCCAAATCGCTTCTGTTGTCGTCAAAGAAGGGGTCCGGGCTTTTGCCCGCTTAAAGCGAGAATTACGAGAGCAGCCATCCTGGCAGACGACGTCTGTCAGTGCGCAGTAAGAGGCTGTTGATATATTCCTCAGAGGCCAGTGCCAAAAGCGATATCGTGCTTCGACAGGCTCAGCACGTACGGGTTTATCTCATCCCTTTTTCAGTTCCGTTTCCGTTCACCCTGAGTCCTGAGCCTGTCGAAGGGGCGAAGGGTTGTTCAACAGTTTCTCAAGGTTCATTTTGAGATCAGCGCCGTTTTTTCTCTCATTTTTCCAGTCGTTCGCGAGACAGGCGTATCATGGGCAATGCGGTGAGCCTGTGAGATTGTAAAAATCCGGGGGACTGCCGATACCATACCTCTGTGCATCCAATCTTTGGTAGAGGAGGCCTCCCTGATGTCACCAAAATTCCTTGAGAAACAAAGCGAAATCAGCAATTTTTGGCAGTGGTTTGCCCAACACGAAGAAGCGTTATTGCGCCTCTCACCTGAATCACCAGATGTCCAAGATTGGGTTGATCGCATTCATCAAAAACTTCAGTCGATTGAACCCCATCTCGGCTGTGAGCTGTCTCTTGCGGCTGAACCAAAACGAGAGTTTTTTCTGAGCGCCGGTGGCATTGAAGAAGGGTTCCCTTGGGTCGAGGCAGTACACGCTGCAGCTCCACAATTGACACGTTGGAACATTGTCAAATTCAAGCAACGCAAAGGGAGAGCAGGCGTTATTCAGCTGGGGGGGGGGTAACATTTAGTGATGAACATATCTTTTTTCATATCTTCGATGATGGCGACAAGATCGGGCTCCATTTGTTCTTTGCCGAGTTTGACCCCCGTCTTTTTCAGGTATTTGGCGAAGTGGGATTCATCTTTCTTGACAGCTTGCTCGGCGAGTTCGATGTTGCGACAAAAGTTGGAGAAATCGATTTTCTTGCCCTCGAAGATGGTGCGCCACAGCAACTTCGCCCATTGAAAGAATTGACCCACGTCTTCGACCACTGGCATGAGCGCATGGCTGCGTAAAGGAAACTTGCAACTTCTTGCCGCCCGTTCTACAGTCCGCTGGCGAAGGAGGGCGGCACGCATGAAAATCGGTGTCTCTGCTTTTTTGACCAACAAATCCGGCAATCCTGGCGATATCGCACAAACCGCGGAAAATCTTGGCTTTGATTCTTTCTGGGTCGCGGAACATATCGCAGTACCAACCCAATACAAAACCTACTACCCACGCTCGGCAGACGGAAAGGTTCCACCATTCTATGCCGAGCTGGTTGATCCGTTCATCGCCTTGATGGCGGCAGCACAGTCAACAAAAAAGATTAAGATCGGAACGGCGATCTCATTGTTGCCGCAACATCATGCCATTACCATTGCTAAAACAACCGCCACGCTTGATCTCTACTCTAATGGCCGTCTGATTCTCGGCGTCGGTGCTGGTTGGTTTGCTGAAGAAGCTGAGTTGTTCGGCGTACAATTCAAGCATCGTTGGAAATATGTGCGTGAAGGCGTGGAGGCGATCCGTGCACTGTGGAGTAAAGAGGAAGCAGGTTACAGTGGTGAGTTCGTCAATTTTCCTGCCGTGAGGATTGGCCCAAAGCCAGTGCAAAAATCCATCCCGATCTACCTCGGCGCACACGATCCGAAGTATGCGCTCAAACGAGTGGCACAATACGCTGATGGATGGTTTCCGGCCAACCTCCCACCAGACAAGTTCAAGGAAACGATCCCCCACATTCGACAATTGGCCAAAGAGGCTGGCCGCAATCCAGATAACATCGAGTTTTCTGTCCTGCTCATGGCTCAACAAGACGGACCAAGCCTTGACCTGATGAAGCAGTACCAAGATGCTGGTGTCACGCGCATGATTACCCTGGCGTGGGCTGCTGCTTCTGGGAGCGGCGTCGAAGCTGTGAAAAGCCTGGCGCCAATCGTTGAACGAGGGCAAAAGGTGTAACTCTCCAATTGAGGGATTCGAATTTAGGAGAATGTCAGAATGCCGCGTCGGGCTATTGAGCGGATTCGAGACGCGATACGTACAGCGGCATATGATATGACCAGTCATGCAGTCGAGGAAATGGCAGAAGACTCGTTAGACTTTGCTGATATTGAAACTGCAATCGGTCGCTTTACTGGAACTGGTCGCTACCTCATCATTACCGTCTATGAAGTAACGGAGCCTGAGCTATGACAAGATCATTCGGATATCGCTGTGAATATTGCGAAGGAATCGTACAAGCAAAGCGAGTCGAACGTGAAGCTTTTGAGCACAAGACCGGGTTCGTGATTCTTGAGAATGTTGAGATCGGTATATGTAACAAGTGTAGCAATCGTTATTACAGGGCAGAAACGCTGAAGCGAGTGCATGCAATCGCCTCCGGCCAAGTTCGTCCCGAACGTACAGAGCAAGTACCCGTTGCCCATGCTTAACAAAGCCGAAACAGCACTCCCACTCAGAGGAGAAAGTTCACAATCATGGAACTCAAACAACTCGGCAACACCAAGGTGCAAGTACCAGAAATTGGCCTTGGCGTGTGGAAGTATCGTGGTGGCGTTGAGCCGTTACGTCGCGGGGTTGAGCTTGGTGCGTTTCTCATCGATACCGCAGAGATGTACCGCACCGAAGACGTTGTCGGCCAAGCTGTCAAAGGCATTCGTGATAAGGTGTTCATCGCCTCGAAAGTATCAGGCAGTCATCTCCGCTACGACGATGTGCTCAAAGCCGCAGAGGCCAGCCTGCGGGAGCTGAATGAGAGCTGCATCGACCTCTACCAAATTCATTGGCCGAACTCCTCGGTCCCGATCAAAGACACCATGCGCGCGATGGAAACCCTGGTCGACCGTGGGCAGATCAAATACATCGGCGTGAGTAACTTCTCAGTTCGTGAGCTCGAAAAAGCACAGGCTGCTATGCGCAATCATCCGATCGTTGCCAATCAGGTTTTATATAACCTCAATGCCCGCGAGATTGAGCACGACTTGTTACCTTATTGTCAGAAACATGATGTGACTATTCTCGCATACACACCGCTTGATGATGGTCGACTCGCAAAGCCGCCGAAGTTCTGGCGTGGGCGCAGCCAAGGGATGAAGACTCTCAGCGAAGTTGCCACGCAAACCAATAAAACGCTGGCGCAAGTTGCGCTCAACTGGCGCATTACCCGACCCAATGTCATTGCCATCCCCAAATCTGATAGTGTCACACGAACAGAAGAGAATTGTGGGGCATCAGGGTGGCGGTTATCGGCAGAGCAGGCGAAACGGTTAGACGAGGCGTTTGCATGAGACGTGAGGCGTGTTGTGTAGTACGTCGTTCAGAGTTTAGTCCGGAAGCTCCCTGTATGAGTTCACGCAACACGCAACACGTCACACACATTACTCTTGCAGTTATGCACGAGGCACAATGAACAACCCCTGTACTCGTCGCGAGTTTTTCAACACGATGACTGCGCTCATGGCTGGGGCCGCAGGGATTAGTTGTGACACTGCTCAGGGCAAAGAAAACAGCAGAAAACAGGAGCAACGCATGGCGCGTTTCGGTATTCAGATCGAACCTCAATTTGGTTTTACTTTTTCGGATATTGCAGATCTCGCTAAAGAGGCCGAACGTCTCGGTTTCACGGCACTCTGGGCATCAGATCACTTGCTGTGGGATGCAAAATCTGAGCGACGCAATTGCCTTGACGTGTGGGCACTGATGCCAGCATTGGCAGCGGTGACCACTAAGCTGCGCCTCGGTACCCTTGTCACATGCAACTCGTACCGTTTACCTAGTGTCCTGGCAAAGACCGCGGCAAGCGTCGATCACATCAGTAACGGACGGTTAGAATTTGGTCTTGGCGCGGGGTGGAAAGAGATCGAATACAAAGCCTACGGGATTCCGTTTCCACCAGTCGCGACACGACTCGCGCAGCTAGAAGAAGCCGCTCAGTTGATCAAACTCCTGTGGACAGAAGAAAGAGCGTCTTTTAACGGCAAGCATTATCAGCTCAGTGACGCGACCTGCGCGCCCAAGCCAGTACAGAAACCATTGAAAATGTGGATTGGCGGAGCAGGTGAAAAAAAGTTACTGCGTATGGTCGCACAGCATGCCGACGGCTGGAACATGATCTTCGGCTATCAGTTACCGGCTGTGCAAAAGAAACTCGACGTGCTGAAACGTCACTGCGACGATGTCAAGCGCGATTTCACTACGATCGATAAATCGCTGTTTATCGTCACCGCAATCGCGGAGAGTGAAGCAGAGATGAAGAAACGCGAGGCAGACACCGCAGCCGCTTTGGGTACTGGACGCATCTTTAAACTGGCCCGCGATGCTGGCACCATTGGCACCGCAGAGCAAGTCGCTGAGGTGTTGCGTGGGTATCAGGACATTGGCTTCGACTACTTCATTGCCATGTTTCCCTACACGCAAGATAAGGAAATGCTCCAACGGTTTGCCGAGACAGTCATCCCGAAGTTGCGCTAAAGGAGGACCTATGCCACGTATTCATGACCGTGGTGGCTGGCCTGACGCTGGGCCGATCAATAAAGAGGAACATCATTACGCACTGTGGGAAAAACGGACGGATGCTTTGTTGATGCTCCTCGTCAGCCCCGCAAAGAAAGTCTTACGTGTCGATGAACTTCGTCGTGCCATCGAATCGCTCCCACCAAAGGCATACGAGACAATGAGTTATTACGAGCGCTGGATCTCAGCGGTCGAAACGCTGATGATCGAGAAGGGGATTTTGACACAAGAGGAAATTGAAAAAAGGATAGAAGAAAGGCCATAGGCTTCAGGTTAGAGGGAGAACTCAGATTCGCTCATCGACGTTTTTCTCTAAATCGAACCACCCGAGATTGGTACACTTTGGGTTGTCACCGGAGAGACCGTAGCGCGCGCCATGCGCACGGGAATCAACGCTGACAATCGCATCGTGCGCACAGCGCACGCTACCCCAACTGTACGAATGTTCCGTGGTCCGATCTAGAGTCCAGAGTCCGGTTTCGCTCTCTCTAAAGCCTATAGCCTATAGCCTGTTTTGAGGTCTTCCATGTCAGCAAAATTCAAACCTGGTGATCAGGTTCGTATTCGAATTGGTTCTCCTCCGGGTCATTTTCGCACTCCCAGTTATATTCAAGGGAAAATCGGACGAATAGAAGGCGTGCATGGCGCATTTCGTAATCCGGAAACATTGGCGTACGGCCAAGACGGATTGCCGAAACAGTTCCTCTATCTTGTTTCTCTGGCCCAAACCCACATTTGGGATACGTACGCTGCTGCCCCACGAGATCGTCTGTTCATTGATATTTATGAACATTGGCTGGAACCGCTTGAGGATTAGCGATTGGGAGCTAGGGATTAGTAAGAAAAGAGGGAGTTATGAACGACCACGATCATGGCCATCCACACCATTCACATGAAGATGCCCACGCACCGATTACCGAGACACCCGGAGCATCACACTACGAGAAACGCGCAACGGCGATTGTCTCTTTATTGATCGAGAAAGGGCTCGTCACTGCCGACGAAGTTCGACACACAATCGAGCAAATGGACGAGCGGACACCAGCTCAGGGTGCCAAAATTGTCGCTCGGGCCTGGGTTGATCCGGCCTTTAAAGCCCGACTCCTTGCGGACGCGAAATCGGCCTGTGCGGAATTGGGAGTGGACACTGGCACGTTGGCCAACATCGTTGCAATCGAAAACACTGAGAGCGTCCACAATGTAGTCGTCTGTACGTTGTGTTCGTGCTACCCACGGTCAATTCTTGGTCTGCCGCCAGATTGGTACAAGAGCCTGAGTTATCGCTCTCGCGTAGTGAAGAATCCGCGCGAGGTATTGCATGAGTTTGGGCTGGACTTGCCACAAGATGTCGAAGTGCGTGTCTACGACAGTACAGCAGATATGCGATATTTGGTAATTCCTGCACGACCTGCGGGAACAGAAAACCTGAGTGAGGCTGAGCTCGCCGCGTTGGTGACACGGGACTGTATGATTGGTGTGGCGAAAGCACGAACTGTCAGAGAACCAGCAACTGTTAAGGATTAAACCCCAGGGAAGTGTCTCGTGTGTTTGGGACTGGGGGCAAGAGGCTTGGGGCTTGTTAAAAAAACGAGTCCCTAGCCCCTAGTAGATAGTCCAGAAAGTTTTGATGGATAACTCAAGGAACGTCATTCCCGCGAATGCGGGAATCCAGGCGGCTTAACGACAGGCCACGGCTGAATTTCCCTGGCTGCCCGCCTGCGCAGGCATGACGAAGCCCTATCCCTCAAAATTAAATGGACTGACTACTAGCCCCAAGACCCTTAGTACTCTGGCAATTTAATTTTTTGGTATTTTCGGCACCCTTTCCTTCTCACGTCTGGTACGCTTAACGCAGATGGGAGACGAAAGAGTTCCGCATCCAGAAAGCCAGGAATACCTCTTAACTTAATTGCCAGAGTACTTAGGCGATTTACAGGAAAGATTATACCATCTGCGCATTGACCAAAGTATTCCCTAAACCTTAATAGATTAGACGGATATTGAGGATTTTGATTGCTTGAGCTTGGGATACTCTTTTCAAGAACTCTCCTTAGTCTTTTTACTGATGACTTTTTGCCGTTACTGCGCGGCAGGCAATCGCATAGTCTTCACCACTTGCCCTGATTTTCCAGCTGGTGGCAACTCCTGCCCATCAAGGTTGAGTGTGACTCCACCCGCATTGCCCAGCGACAGCATAAAGCCACTCTCCGCTGTCCACTCGCGCGATTCTCCAGCTTTGAGAATCATTTCTTTCCCTGGTTGGCTATCGACAACGACACGCATCCAGGTCTGAGCATTAGCTAGAATCGTCAGGCGGTGCCCACCGGCAGGAACCGCAGTTGTCGTTGAGGGAACAGCCGCGACTGCCGGAGTCCCTGCTTGCGGAACTTCTGTAACCGCTGTCGGAGGAGCGGCTGAACTCGTCGCCTGCGTCCCTTGACTGGTTGGCATCGATGAGGGTGGAACCACGGCAACTGCTGACGCAGGAGAAGTAGGAGGTGCTGGAGCAACATCGGTTGCCGATTCTTGGGTTGGAGCACTCCCTGCTGAAGTGACAGGAGAGGCGACATTGGAGCCTGAAGTGTCAGAAGGGGGAGGAACGACTGCAACTGGAGATTCAGGAATGACAACTGCTGCCGTCGGAGAAGAAGCTGTAGAGACAGGAGACTCAGAATTCCGTTCCTCGTTCGCGGGTCCAGCTTGCCACCAGGACAGCAGCGTTTGCCAGTGGCCTTGTTGCCACAGGTACGATCCAATGACCAACACAACCAACAAGGATAAAAAGGGCACAATCCATGCGGCCAGGCGCGACGGGCCAGAACGAGGTCGAACGACGGGCGGGCGATGCTCAGGAGGTGCGACCGTCGCTGCGTCCTGCTGTTGGAGTTCCGTCAAAAAGCGAGTCACTGCCTGATTTGCATCTACACCGAGGAAGTTGGCATACGAACGCAAGAATGGAATGAGATATACCTCATCAGCAAGGAGGCCGTTTTCCGACTCTCCTTCAAGCGCCTGGAGGTACTTCAATGGAATTCGCGTCTTGCCCTCGACGTCTTTTAGGGAAACGCCTTTATGTTCGCGTGCTTGCCGCAGTATCGTTGTGATAGTTTCCATACCCTCGGTTCTTTCCCCTCGCCGCCCACTATCCTCTGGTGCTGTCTGCTGCTGCGTCCCCGCTTCCATGAGTAACCCCACCTGAGACTTTCCTCTATCTAATGGAATGTACCCGAGATTTTTCCTGAAAGCGAGCGGCAGTTCTCCTTTCTCCCCCGAAAAGCCCCGTTTACTTCGTGCGTTCCCTAGGGAAAACTGCAGAGCAGCTCGGTGAGAACTCAGCCGCCATCGTGGAAAGGGATTTCGCCACCCATTGTAGCCCGAGCGTCGATACTAAGAGAAAGGGAGCGACCTATGGCAAAAGACGAATGGAGATTGCCATTTCCAACACAGCTTTCACAAGAAGTCGATCGTTTATTCGACGAGATGATTCACCGACCGTGGAGGTCGGTCCGCACAACTGTCGAAGAATGGAGCCCGCAGATCGATCTCTACGAAACTCCGAACGCTTTTATCTTGGAAGCCGATCTTCCCGGCGTACAAGAGCACGAAATGTCGGTGACAATAGACAACGGTGACCTCCTCCTTCAAGGCCAGCGTACGGTCACTCACAGAGTATCACATGGAAGCTTTCACTATAGTGAGCGTCGTTCCGGCAGTTTTCTTCGTCGGGTCCGGCTCCCCTCTTCGGTCGATCAGACCGCCGTCAAAGTAGAGTTCTCCAGTGGCGTGCTTCGCGTCACGCTGCCTAAACTCCCGCAAGAACGGAGGGACGTATGACACAAAACATGGAGACCCGCCCGGACGCGCAATCTGGACTCCATCCAGCCTCGTCTCCGGTTGAACTGGCTGCCGAGCAGCTTCGTTTTCATGTGACATTGCCAGCGCAGTTCCGTACGACGGAAGAACTCACGCCAGGGCACGATTTCGTTGGCCAAGAACGAGCGCGGGCAGCACTGGAACTAGGGCTCGGCATCACGAGTAGTGGGTTTAACATCTTCGTCTCAGGCCTCACTGGTGCCGAGAAGCTTGGAGCTCTGCATGGTTGGGTTGCACCACAAACCACGAAATCACACACTCCACAAGACTGGGTGTACGTACAAAACTTCGCTCACCCTGATGCACCACGAGCCATTCCACTTGCCGCCGGGCAAGGCTGTCGACTGAAACATTTCATGACCGAGATGGTCAAGACGTTACGCGAGGAATTGCCCAAAGCGTTTCGCCAAGAGGCGTTCGACAAAGAGAAAGGCCAGCTCAAAGAAAAATATGCCGCTCAAGCCCAAGCGCTGAATGAAGCACTTGAGGCACGCGCTCGTGAAAAAGGCTTTGCCATTCAATCTGGCCCGCAAGGGGGGATCATTCTCATTCCCATAATCAATGGCAAACCGCTCGAAAGTCCGGAAGAATTCGCTCGTCTCCGCCCAGAGCAACAACAGGAAATCGAGAAAAACCAACGCGAATTTGCCGAAGAGATGTCCGCCTTCCCTGGGAAACAGCAAGAAATCATGCGCGCTATGGTAGAAGATGTCCGTGCGATCGAACGGCGCTTTTGTGATGCACTGCTCACTCCGATACTAGCCACTATCAGTCATGAGATGAAGAGCGAGGAAGTCGATGCCTACCTCACTGAAGTGAAAACCCATATCGTCGATAACCTCGACAATTTCAAAGAGCCCGAGCGCCCAACGCCGATGTTGCCGTTCATGCCGATGCCATCACCACAAGATCTCTTTCTTGAGTATGAAGTGAACGTGGTTGTCGACAACAGCACCACCAAAGGAGCACCGGTACTGATCGAAAGCTCGCCGACGTATCTCAATCTGTTCGGTACTATCGAACGGGTAGTCGACCGGGCTGGTCGCCTCGTCACCAACTTCACACGGATCAAAGCAGGCTCGCTATTACGCGCGCATGGTGGCTATCTCATTTTTAGCCTGGAAGATGCACTGACCGAACCAGCAGTGTGGAAGATGCTCAAACGCACCCTCAAAAGTGGCCGCATTGAGATGGAGACGTATGAGCCGTTCTCTATGTTTTCCACTTCCGGTCTTAAACCAGAACCGATTCAAGTACAGGTCAAAGTCGTCACGGTCGGGAGCCCGTATCTATACCACCTGCTCTACAGCATGGACGAAGAGTTTCGCGAGATTTTCAAAGTACACGCTGATTTCCGTCGCGTGATGGAACTCGACGCGCAACACTTGCTTGCCTATGGCAATTGGACAGCGCAAATTTGCCGTAACGAAAGGCTGCCACACTTCGAACAAGCGGCAGTTGAACGTCTGGTAGAATTCGGTGCACGCAAAGCTGGGGATCGACAAAAGATTTCCGCCGCTTATGCAGATGTCGCCGATCTCATCCGTGAATCAGCGTACTGGGCTCGCAGAGATAACAGCACGGCCGTCGCTGCACGACATGTGCAACACGCCTTGGAAGAACGAGTCTTTCGCGCTGATCGTATCGAGCACGATATTCGTGAATTGATCACACAGGGAACGATACTCGTTGACATCGACGGGCGCAAAGTTGGGCAAGTCAACGGACTTTCAGTCTTGCAACTTGGCGAGCATAGCTTTGGTCAACCGTCACGTGTCACCGCTAGTGTCGGCATGGGGCAAGCTGGAATTGTCAATATTGAACGCGAGTCGCGACTCAGCGGCCCGATCCACGACAAGGGGCTGCTGATTTTGTCAGGCTATCTGCGCAACCGCTACGGACAAGATAAACCCCTGGCGCTCTCTGCCAGTCTCTGTTTTGAACAGTCGTACTCTGGAGTTGAAGGTGATAGCGCCTCATCGACCGAATTATACGCCATGCTTTCTCGACTCTCAGAACTGCCCATTCGTCAAGATTTGGCGGTGACAGGTTCAGTCAACCAATGGGGTGAAGTACAAGCCATTGGAGGCGCCAATGAGAAGATCGAAGGCTTCTTTGATGTCTGTCGCACTCGTGGCTTGACTGGAACACAAGGAGTGATGATTCCGATCGCGAATGTGCGCAACCTCGTCCTGCGTCCTGACGTGATCGAAGCTGTGGCCCAAGGCAAGTTTCATATCTATCCAATCCGCACGATCGATGAAGGAATTAGTCTGCTCACCGGTGTGAGCGCAGGAACCATTGAAGAGGAAGGAACCGTCAATTACCTCGTCAATCGCCGCTTGCTTGATCTCGCCTCCAAATTAAAGAGCTTTGGTAACGGTGGACAGGAAGCAAAGAAACCGCAGCCAGAAGAGGAGAACGACAAGAAAACCGAAAAGGGGGAAAAGGCGAAAAGGAAATAAGAAAGGCTGTAGGCTTCAGGCTATAGGGAAAGACCAAGACTATAGGAATTCGTATGCGCGCGATGATCGTCCGTCAACCAGCGCCAATTACCCAACGGCCATTGGCGCTGGTTGAGCTCCCCATCCCTGAACCTGCCCCAGGTGAGGTGCTCATTCGCGTCGAAGTCTGCGGCGTTTGCCGCACCGATCTGCATGTAGCCGAGGGCGATTTGCCACCGCATAAGAGTCCAGTGATTCCGGGCCATGAAGTCATTGGCACGGTCGCAAAACTTGGCCCAGGCACCACCAGCTTGAGAGAAGGCGATCGTGTCGGTGTGGCGTGGCTGCATACGTCATGTGGAAAGTGCGCGTATTGCCAGCGTGGCGCAGAGAATCTCTGTATCGCCCCACGCTTTACTGGTTATGATGCCGATGGCGGTTATGCCGAGTACATCGTCGCACCGGAAGCCTTTGTCTATCCGTTGCCTGCAGGGGTAAACCTCATCGAATTTGCCCCATTCCTGTGTGCTGGCATCATCGGTTATCGCGCCTTACGTCAGAGCGGCGTGAAACCAGGAGAACGGTTAGGTCTCTACGGTTTTGGCGGCTCGGCACACATTGTGATGCAGATTGCGCGGTATTGGAACTGTGAAGTGTATGTCGCGACCAGAGGGAATAAACACCGCAACTTAGCTAAGCAGATGGGAGCCGTGTGGGTTGGCGAAACAACTGACCAACCACCAGAGAAATTACATGCTGCGATTATCTTCGCTCCGGCTGGTGAACTCGTGCCACAAGCACTCACCGCACTTGATCGTGGTGGAACGTTAGCGTTGGCTGGTATCTATATGACTGATGTTCCGGCCATGAACTACACGACCCATCTCTTCTATGAACGTACAGTGCGGAGTGTGACTGCGAATACTCGCCAAGATGGCAGGGAATTGCTTGCTTTAGCGAAAGAGATTCCCCTCCATAGTCACACCGAAGAGTACCCTCTCGATGCTGCCAACGACGCCTTATGGAAGCTACGCCACGATCAGATCAATGGCGCGGCTGTTTTGCGGGTGGCTCACTCATAGTTTTTTCTGAATCGACTCTGCCAGGGTTTTTCCTTCTGCCATGTGCAAAGGCTGCGCGGGCCAGCGTACGCCTAAACCAGAGCCATCGGCATGTTTCGGGATGATATGGAAATGTACATGCATCACCTCCTGATGCGCGGCTGCGCCGTTATTCTGCAGCACGTTGAATGCCGTCGCACCAGTCGCTTGCATAATCGCGCGGCTGATACGCGGCAACACACGACCAATCGCTGCCGCAGACTCATCAGAAAGTTGATCAATGGTTTCCGCGGGTTCCTTCGGAATCACTAATGTATGCCCGTGACTCAGCGGGTTGATATCAAGAAACGCAAGTACTTTGTCATCTTCATAGACACGGAAACAGGGAATCTCACCGGCAATGATTTTGATAAAAATGGTGTTGGCCATAGGGATCTCCTTCGCAGGTTATGAATTTCACAGTTAGTAAGAGACTTTGCGGCTGGAGGCTAGAGACTAGAGGCTTGGGTGGGGAGGACAAGTCTCTAGCCTCCAGCCTCTAGTCTCACCATGTTGCTAGAAACACACCCCTTACTCCGGCCTGCCTTCCTCCTCCAGTGGCCGTACATGCCGAAACTGCCACAATAACAACAGGTCATAGACGATCTTCATGGTGCCAGCAAGAAAAAATGGCATGTTCATCAATGAAGCATTGAACATCGCCCCTGCGGCAATAGGCCCTAGTGCGCTCGCGCCTGTTCGTGCCAGATTGATAATTCCAGATGCTGCCGAACGTTCATCAGGAGCAACAACGGCCATAATAAACGCTTGACGCGTAGGGACATCCATCTGCGCGGTGGAAAAGCGTAACAGCACCATGGCCACGGCCAGGTGAAACGTTGGCATCAGTGGCGTCAGCAAGAGAAACACGTTGGCCGAGAGGTGGGTAAACACCATGGTATTAATCAAGCCAATGCGCGCGGCGATGCGTGCCGCCACCAGCGCAGAAAAACCAGCCAGCAGATTGGTCCCGAAGAACACACTCCCCAGCGCAGCAGGCTCAACCCCAAAGCGTACATGAAACCAGTACGCCATTAAGCTCTGCACAACCAGTGTCCCGGCAAAGGAGTCAATAATAAATAACAACGAGAGTTTCTGAATAATACCACGAGAACGATGCAGGCCAAAAAATCGACTCGTAGTGCTGCTCACTACTGGTTCGACTTCGATATGACGCGACAGAAAAAGGAACAACACCGCCAGCAGCACCCCTAGCCCGGCATACAACGCAAACAGCGCTTGATAGCTTCCTAACGGAGTGTGACCTGCGCGTTGCAGGGAGGTTGCTAACGTACCACCACTCCACGAGCCCAGTGCCGCCGCAAATGACCCAACGAGGTTATACCAGGCAAACACATGGGTGCGTTGCGACGCAGGAGTCAAATGGGCCAAGGCCGATTGTTCGATGGCAAGAAACGGCCCGACTTCGTGCCCGGTTGGGCTTAAGGTACCGATAAACGCAGCCAGAATAAGAAACAGCGGATTGGTCGTCAGCGCGAACACCACACCGGTCAACACCATAAACCCAGCACTAACCATGAGCATCTGCCGTCGTCCGATACGATCGGCAACCTGGGTAATACTAAGCGAGAGCAGTGCGTCACCAAGCAGCGTAAGCGTGAGCAGAAATCCAATCTCACTCTCTGTCATACCGACCGCAGCTAAATGCAATGCGAGAATGATGGAAAGAAAACCATACGAAAACAGGCGGATGATCCGTCCGCTGAAAAGAAGCCAGCCATCACGCGATAAATCTACTCCCAACATGCGCATCTCTTCCCCACTCTCGCCAAACGAGGCCGAACCACGTACATTTCATATCGCTATGTGAAGATAAATGTGGGCGACAAAAGTCGCCCACAAAAATTCCAAGGAGTTCTTCCATGCCCAAGATGAAAGCGGTGTTGTTCGATTTTGGTGGGACATTGTTCGATTACGAAGCGGTCGCTCCAGGGGAGCGCGAGAGTGTCGTTGGTATCGCGCAGTGGGCAGGTGCTGAGGTTGAACCGCGCGAAATTCTTCGTGCCTACCGTGGTGCGCTCAAGCGCGTCTTTTATGAATACCTGCCTCGCCCCTATTATCTCCATCGCGACCTATTCCACGATATCTTGCAAGCGATGGCGCGAGATCTTGGTATTGCCTTGGCTGAAGAGCACTTTGCCCGTTATCGTCAGGTCCAGTGGCAACGCCGTGAACGTGACTTCACGTTACGCGAAGGCGTGTTCGCTACACTCATGGCACTGCGTGACCGCGGCTATCATCTCGGCATTGTCAGCAATATCGACGATGACCAACTCGAACACATGGTCGAACTCAGTAAGATCAAGCCATATTTTGACTCAATCTTGTCGAGTGAGTACGCGCAATCCTGCAAACCAGATCTGCGTATTTTCAAGGAAGCCGCTCGTCGTGCCGACTGCACGCCACAGGAAGCCTTCTTTGTCGGCGATTCACTGCAACAAGATATTCCCGGTGCCAATGCGATGGGGATGCACTCAATACTCATCTGGGACCGCACCGATAGTGACCCACCCGAGAAAGAGGCAGTGCCGAAGTCAGTGATTCGCAAGATTCCGGAGCTGCTCGACTTGATGCACCAGGTCGAATCATGACATAAGACAGAAAACGCAACACGTAACACGTAAGAAGGAGGTTCCTATGAGTACAACCAACGAGAAAACTATCACCGATTTTTGCAACGCTCTGCGCGAGCGCAGCATGGACAAGCTCGTGTCGTACCTGACCGAGGATGTGTATTACCACAACATGCCGTGGGACCCAGTGCATGGGCATGCTGGCGTTCGCAAAGTGCTGACGGCCTTTGTCGAAGGCAGCAAGATTACGTTAGAAAAGATGGACATCAAGAACACAACCTCGGCTGGCAATGTTGCGATGAACGAACGCATTGAACACTGGGCCGCAGGTAATCTGAAAGTCCAGCTGCCCGTGGTCGGCGTGTTTACCTTCAACGACAAAGGAAAGATTGCCCACTGGTGCGACTACTTCGATGCCAAGACCATTCAACCGCTGATGGATGTGTTGAAGTAGGAAGAGCAACATAAAACGTGATTCGTAATGAGTAACGACCTCTCCTCCCCTATTACGGATTACGTTTTGCGCATTACGTTTTGAGGTACGCATGAAATTCGGCCTCCACTACCAGTTACCATGTTCCCTTAATCAATCACCCGTCCAGCGTTACCGCGATACGATCGAGCAAGCGGTTCACGCTGAACAACTTGGATTTGAATCGATCTGGCCTGTGGAGCAACATTTCAATGCTGACTTTTCTATTCTGCCCTCGCCATTGCTTTTTCTCTCGGCAGTCGCTTCCCGCACGACCACACTCCGTTTAGGCATCGCCATCATCCTTCTACCCTTGTCACATCCAGTAAGAGTTGCCGAAGATGTCGCGACACTTGATGTGATTAGTAATGGGCGAGTCGAGTTTGGCATTGGACGGGGCGTGTTCCCCACTCACTTCGCGGGCTTTAGTGTTCCGCAAGCCGAAAGCCGCGAGCGTTTGCTGGAAAACCTGCATGTGATCCTCCAAGCCTGGACAAAAGAGAAGTTTTCGTTTCATGGCCGTTTCTTTGAGATCGAAGATTTATCGGTTGTTCCTAAACCCGTGCAGCAACCCCATCCGCCAATTCTGGTTGCTGCGAATACTGTCGAAACCTACGAACAGATGGGTAAACTGGGCTATGCGATTCTCACGGCGTCGCAGATCAGCACCTATCCAAAGCTTCGCGAGTTCATCCCATTGTATCGTCAAGCACGAGAATCCGCAGGCCACGGTCCTGCTCGCCCTGAACACATCACCCTGTTGTCGCCGACCTACGTTGCTGCTGACGCCGCGCAGGTTCGGCGTGAGATTGAACCGAGTATCAAGCACTTCCTGCAGTCGCTCATTAATGCCTTTCCTCCAGTCACTGACAGCAAAGGCGTCACAAACAAATTATTACAAGAAGCAGCGGATCGCTTACGTAAGACGACCTACGAGCAAGTCAATCAGGTGATGGGCATCTTTGAAACGCCAGAGGTCTGCGTGGAACGGATCAAGAAACTACAAGAAGAGTTCAACATGGGCCGCATGCTATGCTGGTTCAACCCCGGTGGTCAGGTGCCGCATGTGCAAGTGATGCGCAGTATGGAATTATTTGCCGCCAAGGTCATGCCGCATTTTGCGTAGCGCGAGTTGGCAGATATTTGCAATGTCGTTTGTTGGGAGACAATATGCAAAGAAATCTCACAACACTTCTCTCTAACGATGAGCCGAGTTTTTACGCTGCGGTGGTTCGACCACAATGACCAAGCTTCGTTTGCCCAGGCAGGAGAAATTGCGCTCGCGCAACATCACGTTGAGCTACACACTCCTGGCACACTCGTGCCGGAGCCACGACGGAACGGCAAAGCATTTATCTATTGGAATCGCTATACAGCAGACGGCAAGCTGGAGAAGCGCTACGTCGGATCCCAAGGGGGTGTTGAAGAAGCAACAGCAACACACCAATTACACGAGTTGCAACTCTTGCGTGAGACAACGCAAAAGCTGCGCAAGCTCGAGTTTGCTGCAGTCGATAATTCCACAGCGCTCACCCTGGCAGTTTTATACAACGCCGGGGTATTCGATCGTGGAGCCGTGCTGGTCGGCATCCACGCGTACAGCGCCTTACTCAATGGTCTTGGGGCTCGCGTCGTGCCTTCTCCACTTACGGAGGATGTCGACATCGCAACACGACTCGAACTGGCGACTGTGCCGAACCGAGGCCTCTTCGATATTCTCAAGGAGACAGGCCTCCCTTTCGTGGAAGTGCCCAGCTTGAAGCGGACAGAACCACCAACCTCTTTCAAGGTTCGTGGACAAAAACTGAAAGTGGGCTTGCTCGTCCCAGCTCAAGGTGAGCCCTATCGAGCAGTTGCCGTTCCCGTACTTGGTGCCTATGCGATCGGCCTTCCATACCTGAACTACCTCCTGCACGAGCCGATCCGATCTATAGTCGTTGGTAAGGATCGACTTATCCCTGTGGCGCTTCCTCACCCGGGACGTTACTGTGTAAGCAAACTAGCAGTGAGTGCCTTGCGTTCGGCTGGTAGTGCCAAATCCGACAAGGACATCTTGCAAGCGGCAGTGATGGCGGCCGTATTATCGACCGCCCGGGATTTTGTATTAGAAGAGGCCATCGACGAAGCCTCGCGGACGCTAAAGCAAAAGGCCCAGCGTGGAGCGACACAAGCTGTGCGTCTCCTTGAGAACCATTATCCAGAAGCCGTCAGATTGCTGGAGCACCTCATGCATTGATCCACCAATCTAAACCACCCGGCAAATCATGCGCCGAGTATTCGACGTGGATGACACGTCGTCGCTATGGTCGCGTTGCTGCCGCAGAGCTGTGCAGCAATAACGGGCGCATCATCAACAACGATAAGGGATACGACCGAGAGGATTCCCAGTGCCCCAAGCATAATTCCCCATGTAATCAGCGGATACATATCGCGCTGGTACACGGCCGCTAGCAAACACAAGACTCCCCCCCAATCTCATAAGGATAGGTTTTTTATCCAAGCCTCAATTGGCGCGGATTTCCCGTCGTGAGGATCTGCCTGTTCGTCATGCCCGCGCAGGCGGGCATCCAGGAGCTTCACCCCTGAACGACTGCGTATTCTCCCTGGATTCCCGCATTCGCGGGCATGACGTCTCGTCTTTTCTCAGCGTAAAAGCCTACCCCTAAAAGCCCCCCCCAATGGGAAGAGCGAAGAAAGAAGAGGTTACAGCCTTCGGGTTCTCCATACCTCATGACTGTACGGCCCCCCTTCCGCGAAGTCCATCTTCCTGGCAGTGAAAAGGCAGCTCTTCACTAAGAAGGAGGCCTCGCCATGCCAGTCAAGACACCGAGCGTTGATGATCTCGCCCGTATCGCTGCAGATTTTTCACTCAGTGTGACTACTCAAGACTTGGAATCGTTTCGCGGCCTGATGGCCAACGCGATTACGTCTTAGGCGGTGGCAGGAAACAACTTACCGCAATAGTGATTGACCGGAGTGGAGAGCCTCTGCACAAGAGCAGGGATGAGAGACGAGACCATTGTGTGCTGGCTTCGGTCTAAGTATCGAAGTCTGGTCGAAGAGCTGGATGAACGCGGGCGAC
>Ga0194132_10002699_pt1 | contig 32768 bp, 25 predicted proteins | sample TA2KigOf80mmetaG_FD_148612 | JGI IMG/M metagenome (GOLD analysis project Ga0194132, IMG submission 148612) | Freshwater microbial communities from Lake Tanganyika, Tanzania - TA2015054 Kigoma Offshore 80m | ecosystem: Environmental > Aquatic > Freshwater > Lake | place: Tanzania: Lake... | reverse complement strand
AGCAGATGATCCAGTTGTGCGAGGCGCCGGTGCTCTTCAAACAGTTGTTCAACGTCGGCAGTTTCGATGCCGTCGAGTTCCTGCAGCTGGTAGGTGAGCAGGGCAATACGGTCGGCCTGCTGTTCACCGCTGGTGCGCAGCTTGTCCGCAGCGCGTCGGAGCTGTTGCCAGCTTCGCCAGATTTCCGTGACATGTTCACGGTCGGTCGTCGCCAGCGCGAAGTCATCGAGTAGCGCGAGTTGCACATCTTTGCGCGCGAGGCGCACGTTTTCGTTCTGGCCATGTATATCCACCAGGTTCTCGCCGAGTTCGCGCAGCACCTGCAGCGTGACCGGGATCCCGTTGACGAACGCTTTCGAGCGCCCGTCGGCGCTCATGGTCCGCCGCAGCAGGCAGGTTCCCGGATGGTCCGTATCCTCAAGTTCGAGGCTGACGAGCCGATCCTTGAGTGCAGGTGTCAGGCTGATGTCGAACTCGGCCGAAACGTCGAGGCGCGTTGCACCGGGCCGCAGCAGTTCACTGCTGGCGCGCTCACCGAGAACGAGTGAAAGGGCTGCGAGCAGGATGGATTTGCCCGCGCCAGACTCCCCGGTGATCACCGTCAACCCCGGGGCGAACGAGACTTCGAGTCTTTCGACGAGTGCGAGGTCTTGAACTGTCAGTTGTTTAAGCATTACAAATCACGATGCAACCCATTCGCCACCTAACCGGGCAAGAGCGTAATCTCACGCCACGAGTGTGAACGATCTTCCCTGACAAACCCAAACTTCAAACGATGAGCCGAAACATTGTTCGCAGCGGTCTTGGTGGAACCCAGGACGCAGGCCTCGATCTCAGGGCGCAGCAGCTGCTCAGGCTCGTTGTCGAACATTACCTCGGGGATGGTCGACCGGTCGCATCCAAGCTGCTTGCCGAAGTGCCGGGAATCGCAGTCAGCTCAGCCACGGTTCGCAACATCCTCGCCGATCTCGAACATCTCGGCCTCGTGCGATCACCCCACACGTCAGCGGGAAAAGTGCCCACGGTGCAGGGGCTGCGGCTCTTCGTCGATACGATGCTGTCGGTGGAGCCGCTCGACCATCAGCAGCTACATCACCTGCAGCAGGAGCTGGATCCAGAGCTTTCGCCTACGGAACTCGTGTCGCATGCGAGTGAAATGCTCTCACGGCTGACGCACATGACCTGCGTGGTGACGACGCCGCAACGGGAAGGCATTGCCCTGCGTCACGTGGAGTTCGTGAAGCTCACCGAGACGCGGGTACTGGTGGTGCTGGTGATGCAGGACCGCGAAGTGCAGAACCGCATGATACATACGGAACGCAGTTATTCGGAAGTGGAACTCATTACCGCGGCCAATTTTCTCAACCGTGAATACGCAGGCCGGCCGCTGGAAGAAATTCACACTGAGCTGCTCCTGTCCATGCGCCGCGACAAAGACCGCATGAATCAGCTGATGGAAGCTGCGTTGACGGTGGCCTCCCGTGCGTTTGAACAGGACGTGAGCCCACCGGGCCGTGATGTTGTGGTTGCCGGTGAGAGCCGGCTGCTCGATGTGACTGGTGACCTCGGTACTGTTCGTGGTCTCTTCGAGACGTTCTCCTCCAAAGGCGTGATCCTGCATCTTCTCGATCGTTGCCTGAAGTCTGACGGCATCCAGCTGTTCATCGGTCAGGAGACCGGCTACGCGCACCTGGACGAGGTTTCGTTGGTGACCTCGCGTTACGAGGTCAATGGCAAGGTGGCCGGTGTACTCGGCGTGATCGGGCCGACGCGCATGGCTTACAAGGATGTGATTCCGGTGGTGGATGTCACCGCAAGACTTCTGGGGGCAGCCCTTCGTTACGCCTAGGGGTGGGAACGTCGCGGGCCAAGCGCTGGGGAGGCGCGCAGCTTTCTTTCTTCGCAGGTCGTGCCGGGGTTGAATCCCGGGCAATGCGCCCTTATCTCGCGCCCGTCAAAGAAAGACCGTAGGGAATCGGCATGTCTGAACCCACTGATGTTCCGGGCGGTGCCCCGGAGCCTGCCGCTGCAGCGGAAGCGAATTCTCCGACGACGGATACTTCCGAGAACCCGCTTCAGGCGGCGCTTGCCGCCGCTGAAACCCAGGCTGCAGCGCTCAAAGACCAGCTCCTGCGCGCTCATGCCGAGATGGATAACCTGCGCAGGCGCAGCCAACGGGATGTGGAAAACGCCCATAAATTCGGCGTTGAGCGCCTGCTCGGCGACATGTTGCCGGTACTCGACAGTCTCGAGAAAGGGCTCGAATCCACCACTGGGCTGGAAGGTGATGCCGCCAAAGCCGTGGTTGAAGGATTGCAGCTTTCCCACAAGCTGTTTCTCGACACCCTGGTCCGGTTTGGTCTGATACCAGTGGACCCTCATGGTGAGCCGTTCAACCCGCAGCGCCACGAGGCAATCGCCATGGTTCCGAACAAGGACATGGAACCCAATTCCGTGATGGACGTCATGCAGCGCGGGTACGTGCTGCATGACCGACTGCTCCGGGCCGCGAAAGTGATCGTCACCCGGGCGCCCGGCTGATGTTGCAGACCTGAAAAACACCCTCGGTCTGCGCTTGAACCCCTTCCGGCCGGCCACATATAGCCAGCGTTGAGACAAGCGCCTCTGGCGCAAATGGAGAACCCTGATGGGCAAGATCATTGGAATCGACCTCGGTACCACCAACTCGTGTGTCGCGGTAATGGACGGCAACGAGGCCCGGGTCATTGAAAACTCGGAAGGCGATCGCACCACGCCGTCGATCATCGCCTACACCGATGATGGCGAGACCCTCGTCGGGCAGAGCGCCAAACGGCAGGCCGTCACCAATCCGCAGAACACGCTGTTCGCCGTAAAGCGGCTTATCGGCCGCCGGTTCAGTGACGACGTGGTGCAGAAGGACATCAAGATGGTGCCTTACCGCATTGCCGCTGCTGACAACGGTGATGCGTGGATCGATGTCAAAGGCAAGAAGCTCGCACCGCCGCAGGTCTCTTCGGAAGTGCTGAAGAAGATGAAGAAGACCGCCGAGGACTATCTCGGCGAGCCGGTCAACGAGGCGGTGATTACGGTGCCAGCCTATTTCAACGACTCGCAGCGGCAAGCCACTAAAGACGCCGGTCGTATCGCCGGTCTTGAGGTCAAACGCATCATCAACGAGCCGACAGCCGCAGCGCTTGCCTACGGCCTCGACAAGAAACGCGGTGACGCCAAGATCGTGGTTTACGACCTCGGTGGCGGCACGTTTGACGTCTCGGTGATCGAGATCGCCGAAATTGATGGCGAGCACCAGTTTGAAGTGCTTTCAACCAATGGTGATACGTTCCTTGGTGGCGAAGACTTCGACCTGCGGATCATTGATTACCTTGCTGATGAGTTCAAAAAATCGAACGGGATCGACCTGCACAACGATCCACTGGCGCTGCAACGGCTTAAGGAAGCTGCGGAAAAAGCCAAGATCGAGTTGTCTTCGAGCCAACAAACCGAAGTGAACCTGCCGTACATCACTGCGGATCAAACCGGGCCAAAGCATCTGGTGATGAAGCTCACGCGGGCCAAGCTCGAATCGCTCGTTGAAGATCTTGTCAACAAGACTATCGAGCCGTGTCGCATTGCACTGCAGGATGCAGATATCAAGAACTCCCAGATCGACGATGTGATTCTCGTCGGCGGCCAAACGCGTATGCCAATGGTTCAGGCGAAAGTAAAGGAGTTCTTCGGCCAGGAACCCCGTCGGGATGTGAACCCGGATGAAGCCGTTGCGGTTGGTGCGGCCATTCAGGCGTCGGTACTGTCGGGTGAGCGCAGCGACGTGCTGCTGCTGGATGTCACGCCGCTCTCGTTGGGGATTGAAACGCTCGGCGGTGTGATGAGTGTGCTCATCGAAAAGAACACCACCATTCCAACCAAAAAAGCCCAGGTGTTTTCAACCGCAGACGACAACCAGGCGGCGGTGACCATTCACGTCCTGCAAGGTGAACGCAAACAGGCTGGTGCGAACAAGTCGCTGGGTCGTTTTGATCTCGCTGGCATTCCACCGGCACCGCGCGGCATGCCGCAGATCGAAGTGAGCTTCGATATCGACGCCAACGGCATCCTCAATGTGTCGGCGAAGGACAAGGCGACAGGCAAGGAGCAGTCGATTGTCGTCAAGGCCAACAGCGGCCTCTCCGAAGATGAAATCCAGAAGATGGTGCGTGACGCTGAAGCACATTCGGCAGAAGACGCGAAGTTCGAGGAACTGGTGCAGTTGCGCAACCAGGGTGATGCGCTGGTACACAGTGCACGACGGGCTGTGACAGAAGCGGGTGACAAGGCAACACAACAGGAAAAAGATGCCATTGAGTCCGCAGCCAAAGATCTTGAAGCGGCGCTCAAGACAGATGACAAGGACGCAATAGAAGCGAAGGTTCAGGCATTGTCAGCAGCATCCGCTACACTCGCGCAGAAGATGTACGAGTCCGGTGCCGGCGGTGGAGCTGCTGGTGGCGGTAATGGGGGCGCCGGTGGTGCGGAAGGCGGCAAACCCGGAGATGACGCGCTTGATGCGGAGTTCGAAGAAGTGCGGGACAAGGACAAATAAATCCTTGTCGCTGCCGACCCGGCGGGACGGACTGCCTCCAAGGGGTTTCTGACAAAAATGTGCACGTGAGCTCCGCCGGTGTGGAAAGACCTTTCGCACCGGCGCTTTGCTGCTAGGACTATTAAGCGGCGGGATTATGGCGAAGCGCGACTACTACGAAGTGCTAGGTGTGAACCGGGATGCCGATGGTGATGCCATCAAGAAGGCGTACCGGCGGCTTGCCATGAAGTATCACCCGGACCGCAACTCCGATGACCCCGCAGCTGAAGAGAAGTTTAAGGAAGCCTCAGAGGCCTATGAAGTCCTGAGCGATGATGAGAAGCGCTCTGCTTACGACCGGTTTGGACATGCGGGTGTGGATCCGAGTTCCGGCGGTGGCTTCCAGGGTGGTTTTGAAGGTTCGTTCAGCGACATCTTCGGCGATGTGTTTGGCGACGTCTTCGGTGGTGGTGGCGGGCGAGCGCGGGGCGGACCACAGCGTGGCGCAGACCTGCGTTATTCCCTGCAACTTGATCTTGAGCAAGCGGTTCGTGGCGACAAGATCGAAATCCGTGTACCGATCCTAGCCACCTGCGACGACTGCAAAGGGAGCGGCGCCAAACCCGGCAGTTCACCCATCACTTGTCCGGACTGCAAAGGTACGGGCCAGATCAGGGTTTCGCAGGGTTTTTTCACACTGCAACAGACGTGTCCACGTTGCCGGGGACAGGGTCGGATCATCACCGACCCCTGCCGGACATGTAACGGCGCCGGGCGGGTTGAGAAGCGCAAGACCTTGTCCGTCCGCATCCCGCCGGGGGTCGATACCGGTGACCGCATTCGCCTGAGCAGGGAAGGTGAGGCAGGGCCCATGGGCGGCCCGCCAGGCGATCTTTACGTACAGGTGGAAGTGCGCACCCACGCAATCTTTGCCCGCGACGGGCGCGACCTCCACTGTGAAGTTCCGATTTCTTTTGCCGACTCCGCACTTGGCGGGGAGCTCGAAGTTCCCACACTGGATGGCCGGGTGAAACTGAAAATCCCTGCCGGTACCCAGACCGGCAAGCTCTTCAGGTTGCGGGGCAAGGGTGTGGTTCCTGTCCGTGGTGGTGGTCCGGGCGACCTCTTGTGCCGGGTGGCGGTGGAGACACCCGTCAATTTGACCAGCCGGCAGCGGGAGTTGCTGGAGGAGCTGCGCAACAGCATGAAACAGGGTGGAGAGAAGCACTCGCCAAAAGAAACCTCCTGGTTCAAAGGTGTGAAGGACTTTTTCGACGGCCTGACTTCCTGATAGCGTGCGGTCCTGACTGTTTAGGACCTTTGTACATGTTACGCATCGCAGTGACCGGCGCCGTCGGCCGCATGGGTCGCACCCTGATTGAATCCATACACGGAGCGGAAGATCTGACCCTCGGGGCTGCCATCGAGAGGGCGGACTGTCCACTGCTGGGTGCCGATGCCGGCGAGGTGATCGGTGTGGGTCGACTGAACGTGCCGGTGGTGGCGGACATTCGGAGTGTGATCGATCACTTCGATGTCCTAGTGGATTTCAGCATTCCCGCGGCAGCGCTCGAAAAGGCTGATGTCTGTGCGCGGAGCGGCAAAGGCATGGTCATAGGAACTACCGGCTTTGACAGCGCAGGCCTCGAACGCATTCATACGGCCGCCAAGCAGATCCCAGTACTGATGTCGCCGAACATGAGCGTTGGTGTGAACCTCGTGTTCCGGCTCATCGAACTCGCAGCGCAGGCCCTCGGAGATTCGGCGGATATCGAAGTCATCGAAGCGCATCATCGCAACAAGATTGATGCGCCGTCGGGAACGGCAATCCGCATGGGCGAGATCCTGGCAAAGGCGACGGGCCGGGATCTGGGCGGCGTGGCGGTCTATGGACGCCAAGGCGTGACTGGCGTGCGCGACCGCAAGACCATCGGTTTTGAGACCATCCGGGCAGGCGACATCGTTGGTGACCATACGGTGATGTTTGCCGCGGCGGGTGAACGAATCGAGATCACCCACCGTGCTCACACTCGCAGCAATTTCGCCGAAGGCGCACTGCGCGCGGCCCGTTTTCTCTCAACAGCGCGACCTGGCATGCATGCCATGAAGGATGTGCTCGGTTTGTAACAGGCGCTGTAAAACGCCATTCGGGGGTTAAAAAAAAGCCTCGCTGCGACTAGACTACGCGCCCCAGCACAGGCGGGATCGAACCGGACATCGGCCGCGATCCTGCCTGTTTCACAAGTGGGCAGTCCTTTTTTGTTCAAACGCCCACACCGCACTGTTGGGGAACCAAGTTGATACCCGCGTTACTAGCGCTTGCAGACGGCACCGTGTTCCGTGGCCAGTCGATTGGTCGCCACGGACAATCGGTTGGTGAGGTCGTTTTTAATACGTCGATGACCGGCTACCAGGAGATCCTCACCGATCCCTCGTACGCTGAGCAGATCATCACGTTCACTTATCCGCAGATCGGCAATACCGGCATCAATCCTGAAGACATGGAGTCTGACCGGGTGTGGGCGAAGGGCATGATCATTCGTCAGTTGCCACGCCGGATCAGCAACTGGCGCGCCACGGAGTCCCTGCCGGATTTTCTGGTGCGGCAGAATGTCGTCGCGATCGCAGATGTTGATACACGTCGGCTGACCCGCCACATCCGCACGCATGGTGCCCAGGCCGGCTGCATTCTTGCCGGCAAGGACGCGACCAATCGTGTAGATGAAGCGACTGCGGCTGCACGCGCCTTCCCCGGACTGGCTGGTATGGACCTCGCCAAAGAGGTCACCGGGCTGCGGCGTGAGTGGACGGAAGCGGACTGGACACTCGGCAGCGGCTATGGACAGCTCGAAGATCCCGAGTTTCATGTGGTCGCGTATGACTTCGGTGTAAAGCGCAACATCCTGCGGTTGTTGGCGCAGCGGTGGTGCCGCCTGACCATCGTGCCGGCCAAAACCACCGCCGATGAGGTGCTCGCACTTCGCCCTGACGGCGTCTTTCTGTCGAACGGTCCCGGGGATCCGGATCCATGTGACTACGCCATCACGGCCATACGCAAGTTGCTCGATGCGGATCTGCCGATATTTGGCATCTGCCTCGGGCATCAGTTGTTGTCGCTGGCGAGCGGTGCGCGCACCGTAAAGATGCCGTTTGGCCATCATGGCGCCAATCATCCGGTGCAGGATCTCGAGTCCCGTGCCGTCATTATCACGAGTCAAAACCATGGTTTTGCAGTGGATGCCGAGTCGCTGCCCAACTGCCTGAAGGCGACACATGTTTCGCTCTTCGATGGCACGCTGCAAGGTGTGGCGCGGACGGATCGCCCAGCTTTCAGTTTTCAGGGCCATCCGGAAGCGAGCCCTGGTCCGCAGGACTGCCAGTACCTCTTCGACCGTTTTGTTGACTCGATGCGGGAGCGTAGCCGTGCCTAAACGTACCGACATCAAGAACATTCTGATTATCGGCGCGGGCCCGATCGTCATCGGTCAAGCGTGTGAGTTCGACTACTCCGGCGCGCAGGCTTGCAAAGCACTTCGTGATGAGGGTTATCGCGTTGTACTGGTGAATTCGAATCCTGCCACCATCATGACCGACCCGGCCATGGCGGATGCTACCTACGTCGAACCGGTAGAGTGGCGAACGGTCGCCCGGATCATCGAGCGGGAGCGACCGGATGCGTTGCTGCCGACGATGGGCGGCCAGACCGCGCTCAACTGTGCGCTCGATCTGGTTCGGGAAGGCGTGCTCAAAAAGTTTGGTGTCGAGCTGATTGGCGCCAAGAAAGAAGCCATCGACATGGCCGAAGACCGCGAACTCTTCGGTCGTGCCATGAAGCGAATTGGCCTTGAAACACCACGTTCAGCCATCGCACACAGCATCGAAGAAGCCGTGCAGGTGCAAGCCCGGCTTGGATTTCCCTGCATCATACGACCGTCGTTCACACTCGGTGGAAGTGGAGGCGGAGTCGCCTACAACCAGGAAGAGTTCATCGAGATCTGCGAGCGCGGCCTCGATCTCTCGCCGACCCGGGAACTGCTGATCGATGAGAGTCTGATTGGCTGGAAAGAGTTCGAGATGGAAGTGGTGCGGGATCGCAAGGACAACTGCATCATCATCTGCGCCATCGAGAACGTCGACCCGATGGGTATCCACACCGGCGACAGCATTACGGTCGCGCCCGCTCAGACACTCACGGACAAGGAATACCAGATCATGCGTAACGCATCGATCGCGGTCTTGCGTGAGATCGGCGTAGATACGGGCGGTTCAAACGTGCAGTTTGGCATCGACCCGAAGACCGGCCGCATGGTGGTGATCGAGATGAATCCGCGCGTGTCGCGGTCATCTGCGCTTGCCTCGAAAGCAACTGGGTTCCCCATTGCCAAGGTGGCCGCGCGCCTCGCGGTCGGCTACACGCTGGACGAACTTGCCAACGACATTACCGGGGGGATCATCCCGGCCTCGTTTGAACCCTCGATCGACTATGTGGTTACAAAGATCCCGCGGTTCACCTTCGAGAAGTTCCCCAAGGCCGACCCTCGACTGACGACGCAGATGAAGTCTGTTGGCGAAGTCATGGCGATTGGTCGCAGTTTTCAGGAGTCGTTGCAGAAGGCGTTGCGTGGCCTCGAAACCGGCAAGACGGGATTTGATCCCGTGTACCGCTACAAACCCGGTACAACCGATCACCCGCGTCTGCTAAGTGAACTGCAGACCGCCGGTGCTGAACGGCTCTGGTATGTGGCGGATGCCTTCCGCCTTGGCATGACGCTTCAGGAAATTTTCGACTGCACCAATATCGACCCCTGGTTTCTTGCCGAGATCGAAGACCTCATCCGAACGGAGCGCTCACTGGGCGGAATGGCGGTCGAAGCGCTTTCCCGAAATGAGTGGTATCAGCTCAAGCGCAAGGGATTCTCCGATGCACGCCTCGCGATCCTTCTCGAAAGTGACGAAGAGAAGGTGCGCAGCGCACGCCAGGCACACGGCGTCCGTCCGGTTTATCGACGGGTGGATACCTGCGCCGCGGAGTTTCCTGCGACCAGCGCCTATCTCTACTCAACCTACGAGGAAGAGTGTGAGGCCAATCCCACGAACCGGCGCAAGATCATGGTTCTCGGTGGCGGCCCCAACAGGATCGGTCAGGGGATCGAGTTTGACTATTGTTGTGTTCACGCCGCACTCGCCATGCGCGAAGACGGGTTTGAAACCATCATGGTCAACTGCAATCCGGAAACGGTTTCCACGGACTACGACACGTCGGACCGACTCTATTTCGAGCCGGTGACGCTCGAAGATGTGCTTGCGATCTGCGATGTCGAACAACCGGCTGGGGTGATCGTCCAGTTTGGCGGGCAGACGCCACTGAAGCTGGTTGAACATCTGGAACGTGCGGGCGTGCCAATCATTGGCACCAGTGCGGATGCCATTGACAGGGCCGAAGACCGCGGGCGTTTCCAGGTCATGATTGAAAAACTGGCCTTGCGGCAACCAGCCAACTGCACGGTGACCAATATCGAACGAGGAGTGGCCGCAGCGCAGGAAATCGGTTATCCGCTCGTGGTTCGTCCGTCCTACGTTCTTGGTGGCCGAGCGATGGAGATCGTCTACGACGACGATGAACTGCGCGAGTACCTGCTGCGTGCGGTGGATGTGTCCAACGATGCGCCTGTGTTGCTCGACCGGTTTCTCAACCAAGCCATCGAGATCGATGTCGATGCCGTGAGCGACGGGCGTCAGGTGGTGATCGGCGCAATCATGCAGCACATCGAAGAAGCCGGCGTGCACTCGGGAGACTCAGCGTGTTCATTGCCGCCCCGTGATCTATCACCGCGACTTCAGGATGCAATCCGGGAGCAGGTCAAGGCGATGGCCGTGGAACTCGGTGTCATCGGTCTGATGAATGTGCAGCTAGCGGTGCAGGATCAGCAAATTTTCGTGCTTGAAGTAAATCCGCGTGCATCGCGCACCGTGCCGTTCGTTTCCAAGTGCATCGGCCGGTCACTCGCCAAAGTGGCGGCGCTGTGCATGGTAGGCAAGTCACTCGAGCAACAAGGCTTCACACACGAAATTCTGCCGAATTACGTCAGTGTCAAAGAATCGGTGTTCCCGTTCACCAAATTCCCGGGCGTTGACCCGATCCTCGGGCCGGAAATGAAATCGACCGGTGAAGTCATGGGTGTTGGCACGACCTTCGGCGAGGCTTATGGGAAGAGTGCACTCGCGGCCGGTGCACCCGTGCCTGTGGGTGGGAGGGCCTTTCTCAGCGTGAAGCACGCAGACCGTGAAGCGGCGATCGTTGTTGCGCGTCAACTAGCGGGGCTCGGTTTCAAACTCGTGGGCACGAGAGGAACAGCACGTGTCATCAACGAATCAGGAATCGAATGTGCCGTGATCAAAAAGGTCGGTGAAGGTCGTCCGGATGTGGCCGATCTGCTCAAGAACGAGAAGATCGATCTCATCATCAATACCACAGAGGGCCGCCAGTCCATCGAAGCATCTGCGGTGATCCGTCGGCTCGCTCTCGCCAAGAAGGTTTGTTATACGACCACCATCGCCGCAGGGGAAGCGATCTGTATCGCGATCCGTGAAGGTGTCAGCGACGATGTGCGTTGCCTTCAGGAACTTCATGCCCGGTTGCCGGTTTGGTAAAGCCCAAGGCAGAATTCAGGACACCATGCCAGTACCCATGACAGTTGAAGGCGCCGAAGCGCTGCGAGCAGAGCTGCAGAATCGCAAAGGTGTTCTGCGCCAGGAAATTTCAAAGCAGATTGGTGTCGCCCGTGAACATGGTGATCTGCGCGAGAACGCCGAGTATCACGCTGCCAAGGAAGAACAAGGGCTCAATGAGGCCCGCATCCGTGATATCGAGAGCAAACTGGCCGAAGCACAGGTGATCGATATCCGCAAAATCCCCGCGGGTGACAAGGTGATATTTGGAGTGACTGTCCGCCTGCTGGATGTTTCCACAGACGAAACCGTATCCTACAAAATAGTTGGTGAGGACGAGGCAGACCTCAAGGCGGGCAAGATCTCAGTGACGTCTCCCGTCGCGCGGGCCCTCATCGGCAAAGTAGTCGGAGACAGCGTGAAGGTTCAGGCGCCGGGTGGGCAGCGCGAATATGAAGTGGACGAGGTCCAGCACTTCTGAATCCGAGGTTCACGACAGGCGCTGCCCGGAACGGGCGATGTTCGAAAGTTCCGGTTTGGCATCGGGATTGCCCCGATAGAGCACCACAATCCGGCCGATGGTCTGTACAAGCTCGCCATTACTCGCCGTGACCAGTGACGTTATGAGTTGCTGCCTCAATTCCCGATCTATCTGGTTGATCCTGACTTTGATGAGTTCGTGGTCAGCCAAGGCACGGTCAAGTTCGGCGGTGACCGCATCGCTGACTCCGGTGTTGCCCACCGTTACCACCGGATCGAGATGGTGCGCGATCTGACGCAAGGTACGAAGGTTGCGTGAATTCAAATGGCACTCCGGCTGAAAGCAGACAAATCGAGCCGGGCATTCTAGCTGGCAAGCTGGCCCATCCGGCGACAGGTGAAATGGGGAAAAAAGGCAACTCTTCCGGTCGCTGGCTGGATCGACAGCGACGCGATCCTTATGTGCGTCGCGCCCACGACGAAGGCACGGTGTCGCGGGCGCATTACAAACTGGAACAGCTGGATCGAAAGTACCGCCTGGTTTTCCCCAATCAGCTGGTGCTGGAACTCGGGGCGGCTCCGGGTGGCTGGACTCAGTATCTGTCTGACCGGATCGCCAACGGACTGATTATCGCGGTTGATCCTCTGCCCGTTGCGGGTGGTGCGAAGGTCGAGATCATCACCGGGGAGTACGGTGAAGACAGTGTTGACGAGCGCATCGGAGAATTGCTCGGCGACCGCCGGCTGAACCTTGTTTTGTCCGACATGGCCCCCAACCTTAGCGGTATCCGGGTGGCGGATCAGGCCGCCTCTATCCATCTGGCGGATCTGTGTCTGGATGCGGCGGCGCGATGGCTGCGGCCGACGGGATCGATGGTCGTCAAGGTCTTCCACGGCGAAGGGCTGGGCGGCTGGCTCGCTGAGGCCAAGGGACAGTTCCGGCAGGTGCGATTGGTCAAGCCGGAAGCGTCCCGAAAGGAATCTCGGGAGGCCTATGTCGTCGCTACAGGCTGGTCCGGCGGCAATCAGGGCCATTCCGCACCGAATCCGGTGTGATTCCTGCCCGGCGGAACACGGAAAGCAGGTGTAAGCTTGCGGGTAGTTTCCAGTCTGGTGGTTGCGAGACAAATCGTCCGCTCAGTCGCTGGTTAAACGAATGAGGTAAGTCACTTGACTGACATGGGTAAAAATCTGCTGATCTGGCTGGTCCTGGCAGCGGTGTTGCTGACGGGCTTCAACAACTTCAACCCGCAGCAGGAACCCGGAGAAATCAGCTACTCCAACTTCCTGGAAAAAGTCCGATCCAGTCAGGTTCGGGCGATCCAGGGTCGCGACCGGGTGGTCATCGGCGAAGACAAGAATGGCGGTCAGTTCAAGGTCGTGCTGCCGCAGATTCCTGATCCCAAGCTGATTGATGACCTTGAAAATCATGGGGTCGAGCACACTTGGGCGCAGCCCGAAAAACAGGGATTCTGGACGCAGCTGCTTCTCGCCAGCTTCCCCATCCTGATCATCATCGCGGTGTTCATGCTCTTCATGCGGCAAATGCAGGGTGGAGCGGGCGGGCGCGGTGGTCCCATGGCATTCGGCAAGTCGAAAGCGCGCTTGCTGTCTGAAGATCAGATCAAGACCACTTTTGCGGATGTCGCAGGCGTCGACGAAGCAAAAGAAGACGTGCAGGAGCTCGTCGAGTTCCTGCGTGATCCGAGCAAGTTCCAGCGACTCGGTGGCCGGATTCCCCGGGGCATTTTGATGGTGGGGTCGCCGGGAACGGGCAAGACCCTGCTCGCCAAAGCGATTGCCGGCGAAGCAAAGGTGCCGTTCTTCTCAATCTCCGGCTCCGATTTCGTGGAAATGTTCGTCGGTGTCGGTGCGTCGCGCGTCCGCGACATGTTTGAACAAGCCAAGAAGCAGTCACCCTGCATCATCTTCATCGATGAGATCGATGCCGTTGGCCGGCATCGGGGCGCTGGCCTCGGTGGTGGGCATGATGAGCGCGAACAAACACTCAACCAGTTGCTGGTGGAGATGGATGGTTTCGAACCAAATGACGGCATCATCGTCATTGCGGCAACTAACCGCCCGGATGTGCTGGACCCCGCTCTGCTGCGCCCAGGGCGATTCGACCGGCAAGTCGTGGTCAGCCTGCCGGACATCCGGGGTCGCGAACAGATTCTCAAGGTGCACATGCGCAAGGTGCCTCTGGCCGATGATGTAGATCCCAGCATCATCGCGCGGGGTACACCCGGTTTCTCCGGGGCGGACCTTGCCAACCTGGTGAACGAAGCGGCGCTGTTTGCGGCACGTGTAAGCAAACGTCTTGTGGAAATGGCCGAATTCGAAAAGGCCAAGGACAAGATCATGATGGGCGCTGAGCGTAAGAGCATGGTCATGTCCGAAAAAGAAAAACGGAATACGGCCTACCACGAGGCTGGACATGCAATCGTCGGCCGCCTCGTTCCGGATCATGACCCGGTCTACAAGGTAACAATTATTCCGAGGGGCAGAGCATTGGGTGTGACGATGTTCCTCCCGGCAGAAGACCGTTACAGCTTGAGCCGGCAGGCCATTCGCAGCCAGATTTGCAGCCTCTTCGGTGGCCGGCTGGCGGAGGAGGTGATTCTCGGCCCGGAATATGTGACGACTGGAGCATCCAACGACATCGAGCGGGCGACCTCATTGGCACGCAACATGGTGACGCGTTGGGGACTGTCTGACCGGATGGGCCCACTAAAGTACGACGAAGAAAACAGTGAACCGTTTCTGGGCATGTCGGCGGGAGCCCGATCCAAGCCGATTTCTCCGGATACGGCGCATGCCATCGATGAAGAGGTACGCAAGATCATCGACGGGTGTTACGACGAGGCCAAACGTTTGCTCGTGAAAAACATGGACAAACTCCACACCATGGCCGATGCGCTGATGGAGTTTGAAACCCTTGGCCCGGAGCAAATCGAGGACATCATGGCCGGAGGAAAACCTCGGGCCCCATCAGATCCATCCTCTCTACCCAGTCGAAGCTCGGACGGCGATACCGCCATCGGCGATCCCGCCGAGACCTGATACGGCAAATGCCGCCAGCAGCAGAAGGAAGCCAGCGAGTCCGGTGTAAGGACCGCTGGCTCGACCTGACTCGTCCCGCCATCCTCGGAGTCCTCAACGTCACACCGGATTCGTTTTCCGATGGCGGGCGGTTTGGTGATGGCAAGGGCGGATTTGACCTGAGTGCGGTAGAAAGTGCTGCGCGGCAAATGGTTGCCGATGGTGCAGCCATGCTCGACATCGGGGGAGAATCGACTCGCCCAGGCGCTACACCCGTCAGTTTTGATGAAGAAATCAGGCGTACCTTGCCAGTCGTCTTGCGCCTCGCCGGGCTCGAAACGTTGTTGTCAATTGATACCCGCAATTCTGTCGTTGCGCGCGAGGCGATCACCGCGGGCTGCCACTTTGTGAATGATGTCTCTGGTGGCCGTGACCCGGACATGTTGCGACTGGTTGCTCATTCCGGAGCGGGCCTGTGTCTCATGCACATGTGCGGAGAGCCGGCGACAATGCAGAAGAGCCCGGATTACCAGTCCGTTTGCGACGAGGTTCGGGTTTTTCTGGAGCAGCAGATCGAAAGAGCACTGCGCGCTGGTGTGCGGGAGGATCAGATCGTGGTGGATCCCGGTATCGGCTTCGGCAAGCGGCTCGAACACAACCTGGAACTGCTCAGGGGAATCGAGCGTGTTGTCGCGCTGGGATTCCCGGTGATGATCGGGGTTTCGAGAAAGTCGACCATCGGCCAGATTACTGGTCGCGATGTGCAGAACCGTGTTTACGGCAGTGTTGCGCTCGCGGTGCTGGCGGCAGAGCGGGGAGTGAGCATCATCCGCGTGCACGACATCGCGGCGACAGGTGACGGATTGGCGGTGCAACAGGCGTTGCAGAGAGCGGGTGGATTCCCGGAAGGCCCGCGAAGTGGAATCCGGACGGGACGTTGACAAGGAAACAAACAGAGGATGAGCAGAACACACTTTGGTACGGATGGAATTCGCGGGAGGGTTGGTCAGTTCCCGATTACGCCGGAGTTCTGTCTTCGACTTGGATGGGCGGTGGGGCGGGTGTTTGCGCAGCGCGGGGGCAGAAGCCAGATTCTGATCGGCAAAGACACGCGGATCTCCGGTTACATGCTCGAGTCCGTTCTGGAATCGGGGCTGGTCAGCGCTGGAGTTGATGTCGGTCTGATCGGACCGATGCCCACCCCGGGTATCGCCTATCTGACCCGCACTTTGCGCGCGGATGCGGGGGTCGTGATTTCAGCATCGCACAACCCTTACTACGACAACGGCATCAAGTTCTTTGATGGCAACGGTAACAAGTTGCCCGACGAAGTCGAACTTGAGATAGAGGCCATGCTTGACTCCAGGATGGTATGTGTTTCATCGGAACAGCTTGGCAAGGCTGCTCGACTTCTGGATGCAGCCGGTAGCTACATTGGATTTTGCAAAGCCACCGTCGATCGGGGCTTTCACCTCAACGGTCTGCGAATCGTCGTGGATTGTGCACACGGGGCGACCTACCACGTCGCTCCAGGAGTCTTCGAAGAGCTCGGAGCCGATACGATCGTCATCGGCAATGAACCGGATGGCATGAACATCAATGAAGGCTGCGGCTCGACGCACACGGCGCTTCTGGCTGAAAAAGTTCGTGAGCACCGCGCTGATCTCGGCATTGCCTTCGATGGCGATGGCGACAGGCTGATGATGGTTGATGAGGCGGGCCGCGAAGTTGATGGTGACGAGCTGTTGTACATCATTGCCAGGCACCGTCAGCAGTCGAATGAACTCACTGGAGGTGTAGTCGGTACGGTGATGTCGAATTTTGGGCTGGAGCGCGCCTTGAGCGCAGCGTCCATTCCGTTCGAAAGAGCGTCGGTCGGGGATCGATACGTGCTCGAGCGCATGAAAGCACGGTCGTGGCAACTCGGCGGCGAGTCCTCCGGACACATCGTCTGTCTGGATCGAACAACCACCGGAGACGGGATCGTCGCGGCGCTCCAGGTTCTCCGTGCTGCCAAGGACAGTGACCGCAGCCTCTCGGAGCTGCTTGATGGCATGCACAAGACGCCCCAGAACATGATCAACGTGAAGGTCAGCGATCCGAAACTGGCCGCTGCCCATCCGGAAATGAAAGCCGCCGTTGCGGAAAAGGAACAGATGCTTGGAGGAAGGGGTCGAGTTCTCGTTCGTCCGAGCGGCACCGAGCCGGTGCTCAGAGTTATGGTCGAAGGTGAGGACGCCCTCGAAGTGAAGTCAATCGCTGAGGAACTTGCCTGGGTTGCCGAGAACCTGGGAGCGGCGAGCAGCGGGCTGAGTCATTGACCGCGGCCAACGGGTCTGAGCGGGTGCTTTTTCAGATGTCCGCGATTACCATTGCCCGCCCTCGGCCCGGCGGGCGATGACGTGTCTGATTCAATGAGCCGGAAGATTGTTGCGGCAAACTGGAAGATGCACGGTTCACGGGCGATGGTTGAATCGTGGATCAGGCTGATTCGGCCCATTGAAGGGGTTGAGTTGGTACTGTTCCCTCCGGTCGGATACATCGGTCTGGCCAATGAGATACTGAGCCGGCATGCACCTTTTCTGGCACTCGGTGCCCAAAACGTCCATGAGGCGGCTGCGGGTGCGTTTACCGGAGAGGCCTCCGCTGAAATGGTTGCGGATCTCGGTGGCCGGTATGTGATTGCCGGGCACTTGGAACGAAGAAGGTACTCCGGGGAGAGCGATGCTCGGATTGCAAACAAGGTCCGTGCTGCTTACCGGGCAGGCCTGCAGCCGATCCTCTGTGTTGGTGAAACGCTGGCAGAGCGGTCCGCCGGAGAAGCGGAAGCTGTGGTGGCGCGTCAGCTGACGGCGGTGACGGCCGGATTGAACGGGCCGGAGCGAACGACCCTTATTGTTGCCTATGAGCCGGTGTGGGCTATAGGTACGGGAAAGAGCGCCAGCGCTCTCCAGGTTGAAGAGATGCATAACTGTATTCGCGGCATCCTTTCGGCGGCGGGTGATATCGGGAAGGACAAAGAGATGACGGTGCTCTACGGAGGCAGCGTCAGCGAGACAAGCGCCGATGGACTTTTTCAGGGTCCATCTGTCGACGGCGCGCTGGTTGGTGGAGTTGCGCTCGATGGAGCCAGGTTCATGAAGATCGGCGAAAGTCTGCGCCGCGCCAAACGCCTGTGATGGCGGGACAGGTCGGCCTTCGTAAGTGTTTAGGTTTGGTTAACGTTTGAACTGATCGGGAAAACTGGAAGAGTCTGTAGATGGACGCCATTGAAACGGTACTGCTGATACTGCTGGTTGCCGATGCCATCGCCTTGACTGTGCTCGTGCTGGTACAACAAGGGAAGGGCGCTGAAGTAGGCGCCGCATTTGGCAGTGGATCAGCGAACACTGTATTCGGCAGCGCGGGTGCGAACTCCTTCATGACGAAACTGACCGTGTGGCTCGCTATCGGTTTCTTTGCCATCACCTTTGGACTTGCCTACACCGCGAAGCAGCGCGCGGGCAACGTAGAGATTGAAGGGCTGCCGCAGCTTCCAGCAGAGGCCGCAAGTGAAAGCGCGCCAGCGGTTGAAGCTCCATTGGGTGAAGAAAGTACCGACAGTCGATTGACTGAAGAACCACAAAGTGTAGATTCGCGCGTTCCTGAGGTCTGACCGACGGATCAAACTTGGTATGGGGCGGCTGAAAAACAAAGCAGCGCCCGTCTTTCTCGACTGATTGCCGAAGTGGTGGAATTGGTAGACACGCTATCTTGAGGGGGTAGTGGGCCTAGCCCGTGCGAGTTCGAGTCTCGCCTTCGGCACCAGAATCAGTTCATCGAACCCGGCCACGGGAGCTCCGAGCCAGAGGATTGTCCTCTTGCGTGGTTGCGCAGGTGGAGGGACCCTACCTATAATGCCGCCCCTTGCTGATGCGGGGTGGAGCAGTCTGGTAGCTCGTCGGGCTCATAACCCGAAGGTCGTAGGTTCAAATCCTGCCCCCGCTACCAATTTTGGCAAGTCCCTGAATGGGCTGCCGGATCAGGTGGAGTGCGTTTAACCGTGTGATTCACACGGCGAACAGACCGTAGTCAGCGGGGTCGTCCGTGGCTTTAGGAAATGTTCGCAGGCAACGACACCTCATCTCCTGAGAAGCTCAGGATCTGAAGAAGTCTGGCAAGCGAAAGTGAATGGGCGTTCTGCCCATTTTTTTTTCCCGCAAGCAAGGGTCGAAACGGCGGCGTCATTCGGACGTAGTCGGGCGATGGCGCATGCGCCTCGAATCGGGTTTTCGAATTGAATCGAAAAGAGCAGGAGATTGAGAGATTGCTTGCACCGGCTGTTGCCGGGCAAGGCTGCGAGATCTGGGGAATCGAGTTTGTTTCCCAGGGCAGGCATTCGCGACTGCGGATCTACATAGACCGGGAAGCGGGTGTGACGGTAGAGGATTGCGAGAACGTGAGCCGTCATGTCAGTGATGTTCTGGATATCGCTGACGTGATTACGAGTGCCTATACGCTGGAAGTGTCTTCGCCGGGTATGGATCGCGTTCTATTCAAGCCGGAACAGTACGGCCGTTCAACCGGTGAGACAGTGGATGTTCGGCTGCATCAGGCGTTTGAAGGGCAGAAGCATTTTGTTGGTGTACTTGCGGCGTTCGAAGACGGTGAAGCGTATTTGCATGTAGACGGGGCTGAGTACGTCTTTCCGGTAGAAAACGTGCAGCGGGCGCGGATTGTCCCGCAGTTTGATTGAGCGAGACGGGAGAAACATGAGCAAAGAAGTGCTGACGGTAGTCGACTCCGTTTCCAATGAGAAAGGTGTCGCCAAGGAAGTCATTTTCGAAGCGCTGGAATCAGCGCTCGCCATGGCGACGAAGAGGCGTTACGAAGAAGGTGCCGAGTTCAGGATCAGCATCGACCGCCATACCGGCGAATACTCCACTGTGCGTCAGTGGACGGTGGTCGATCTTGCAGAGGAGGAAGAGCCGAATCCGCACGCACAGGTGGACATCGCGAAGGCGAAGGAGCGGGACCCCAACCTGCAGATTGGCAGCGTGATCGAAGAGCCAGTCGAGTCCGTCGAATTCGGCCGCATCGCAGCGCAGACAGCGAAACAGGTCATCGTGCAAAAAGTGCGTGAGGCCGAGCGCGCCAAGATCGTCGCTGAGTATCTCCCTCGAGTGGGCGAGCTCATTGCCGGCACGGTCAAGAAGATCGGTCGGGACAACGTGATCATCGACCTTGGCAACAACGCCGAAGGATTGCTCAAGCGTGAGCACCTGATCCCGCGCGAGTCCTTTCGAATCAATGATCGCATTCGTGCGCTGCTGCTCGAGGTACAACCGGAGAATCGTGGGCCTCAACTCATGCTAACGCGTACATCGCCAGCCATGCTGATTGAGCTGTTCAAGCTGGAAGTGCCGGAGGTTGCGGAGCAGGTTATCGAGATTCGTTCAGCGGCACGCGATCCGGGATCCCGGGCCAAGATTGCGGTGAAGACGAACGACGGCCGAATCGACCCCGTCGGGGCCTGTGTGGGCATGAGAGGTTCGCGGGTTCAGGCAGTCTCTGGAGAACTTGCCGGTGAACGTATCGACATCGTGCCGTGGGATGAGAATCCTGCGCAGCTCGCCATCAACGCGCTCGAACCCGCACAGGTTGCTTCCATCGTCGTGGACGAAGAAACCCACACCATGGAAGTGGCTGTGTCAGAAGAAAATCTGGCACAGGCCATCGGCCGGGGAGGCCAGAACGTCAGGCTGGCCAGCGAGTTGACCGGTTGGGCCCTTAACATCATGACCGAGAATGAAGCGGTCGAGAAACAGCAGGCGGAAGCGGGCGGCCACATTCAGAACTTCATGGATGCCTTGTCTGTGGATGAGGATGTGGCGGCTGTTCTTGTGGAGGAGGGTTTTACCACACTCGAAGAAATCGCCTACGTACCTGTAGAAGAGATGACTGCGATCGACGGTTTTGATGCGGAAATTGTCGAAGAGTTGCGTAACCGGGCAAAAGACGCGTTGTTGACGCGTGCCATTGCATCCGAAGAGCAACTCTCAGGAGGCACGCCAGCCGACGATCTGCTCGAAATGGACGGCATGGATCGACAGCTCGCGTTCAAACTTGCGGGCCATGGTGTCATCACGATGGAAGACCTGGCCGAACTGGCGGTTCCGGACCTGCAGGAAATCGTTCCTGACATGAGCGAAGAACGGGCGGCGGAATTGATCATGGCGGCACGCGCCCCGTGGTTTGAAGATACGGACGACTAACGGGTTGCTTAAGTGTTACTCCCAATGAGCAGGGCGCGTGGCGCAGGGTGTGAAATGCGCCGCCGAGGCTTGGAGAACGGATAAAGACTATGGCCGATGTCACGGTTAAAAAGCTTGCGATTACAGTCGGAGTTCCGGTGGAACGGCTGCTTTCGCAGATGCGGGAAGCCGGACTGCCGCACTCGGGCGAGAACGAGAGCGTTTCCGAAGAACAGAAACAGACGCTGCTCGCCTGGCTGCAGAAATCCCATGGTGCAGACGCGGCTGCACCGAAGAAGATCACGCTGACCCGGAAATCAGTCGGCACGCTGAAGACAGGTCAGGGCAAGACCGGGCGCAGCGTGACGGTTGAAGTTCGCCGCAAGCGGGTGTTCGTCAAGCGCAGCGAAGCTGAAGGCGGAGATGCGCCGGAAGCCGAAGCACCCAGCACACCGCAGGCCGAGCTCGAAGCGCGGCGGATACGCGAGGAAGAGGCCCGACGCGCTGAAGCGTTGCAGCGCGAGGAAGTGCAACGTCGTGAAGAAGAGCGGCGTAAAGATGAGGCACGGCTCAAGGAAGAAGAGCGGGTGCGCCTTGAGGCGCAGAGGGTCGCGCGCGAAGCCGAAGCGATGAAGCAGGCAAAGAGGGAACCCGCGCAGGCTGTCGATGCGGGGGCAAAGATTGCGGATGCACAAGCCCGGCCAGCGTCGGATGACCGAAGTGGCAAACGGGGTCGCGGCAAGGAAAAAGATCGCGATCGCCGCCGGGAAGGTGGAAATGAGGAAGAGTCTGAAAGTGGTCGGGTAGAGCTGAAGCTGAAAGGTGGCCGCAAGCAGCGACACCGCGCCGGCCCGCATGGGCTCCATGTCGATCAACAAGGCGGCGAGTTCCGACCGACTGAGTTCATCTCCCGTGATGTCGACATTCCGGACGCGATTACAGTTGGTGAACTTGCCAGCCGGATGACGGTAAAAGCTAGTGAGGTCATCAAGCAGCTGATGAAGCTTGGTGTGATGGCGACCATCAACCAGGCGATCGACCAGGACACGGCGATTCTTGTTGTCGAAGAACTCGGACACAAGCCGAAGCTTGTTCGGGATGATGCGATTGAAGCGGCCCACACTGAATCGTTGCAGATCGAAGGTGAGCAGGTCTCACGACCACCGGTTGTAACCGTTATGGGCCATGTCGACCATGGCAAGACTTCGCTGCTGGATTACATCCGCAAGAGTCATGTGGTCAAAGGCGAGGCCGGGGGCATTACGCAACACATCGGTGCGTACAGCGTCAGTACCCCCAAAGGGCAAGTCACCTTCATCGATACCCCCGGACACGCCGCATTTACGGCGATGCGGGCACGTGGTGCCAGGGTTACCGATATCGTGATACTGGTGGTTGCGGCCGACGACGGTGTTATGCCGCAGACCGAGGAAGCCATTCAGCACGCCAAGGCAGCAGGTGTGCCCATCATCGTAGCCATCAATAAGATGGACCTTCAGGGCGCTGACCCCGAACGTGTCACAAGTGAACTTGCGCAGCGCGATGTTCTGCCAGATACGTGGGGCGGCGATACCCAGTTTGTACCCATTTCAGCGTTGACCGGCATGGGGATCGACAGCCTGCTCGACGCGATTCTTCTGCAGGCAGAACTGCTCGAGCTGAAGGCGGTTCCGAAAGCACCGGCGCGAGGGGTTGTGGTCGAGTCCAAGCTTGATCGCGGTCGCGGTCCGGTGGTCACGATTCTGGTGCAGAACGGCACCCTTCGTCGAGGTGATGTGGTCATTGCCGGAGAGTACTTCGGGCGCGCTCGCGCGATGCTTGACGACCAGGGCCAGCAAGTTGATGAAGTGCTTCCTTCCATGGCTGTGGAACTGCTTGGCCTCGGTGGGATACCGGGCGCCGGTGACGATTTCGGCGTCGCCCCTGACGAGCGAACTGCGCGGGAGCTCGCCGACTTCCGTCGTGCAAAAACTAACGAGAAGCGTCAGGCAACCCAGCAGGCAGCGAAACTCGAAAACCTGTTTGCAAGCCTCGGTGAAGGCGAAAAGCGGGTCATGAAGCTGGTTCTGAAGACGGACGTGCGCGGCAGCCTCGAAGCAATCACGCATGCACTTGCGGATATTGGCAATGACGAGGTGCAGGTCAGCGTGCTGGGCTCGGGTGTCGGTGCGATCACCGAGTCCGACGTCAACATGGCCATCACCTACGGTGCGGTGATCTTTGGATTCAATGCGCGGGCTGACAGTGCGGCCAAAGCGATCATCGAACGTGAGGGTGTCGAACTTCGTTACTACAGCATCATCTACGAGCTGATCGATGATGTGAAACAGGTCCTGACCGGCATGTTGGCGCCCGAGATCCGGGAAGAGATCGTTGGTGTGGCTGAAGTCCGAGATGTCTTCCGGTCACCCAAGTTTGGTCAGATCGCCGGCTGTATCGTGCTGGAAGGTGGTGTGTTCCGTAACAAGCCCATTCGTGTGCTGCGCGGTAACGTGGTTATCTTTGAAGGCGAACTCGATTCTCTGCGTCGCTTCAAGGATGACATTGCCGAAGTTCGAAGTGGAACTGAATGTGGCATCGGTGTTCGCAACTACAGCGATGTGCGGGTTGGCGACGTTATCGAGGTGTTTGACACCAAGGTTGTCGCTCGTGTGTTGTAAGTCAGTTGGAACCGGATAAAGCGTGGCAAGGCACCAGAACCATGGCGGTGATCGCACGCAGCGGGTCGCGGATTTCATTCGCGACGAAGTGGCGCTGATCCTGCAACGGCAAATGCGCGATCCCCGGGTCGGCATGGTGAGCGTCAACGATGTCCGAGTCAGTCGCGACCTGTCTTATGCCGACATCTATGTGTCATCGCTGGATCACGCGGATACCGCTGATCGAATGGCTGTTGTTGCAGCATTGAATGGCGCTGCTGGCTGGGTAAGAACCGAACTGTCCCATCGGCATTCCATGCGAACCACGCCAAGGCCCCGATTTCATTACGACGAAGCCGCAGAACGCGGACCTCGGCTTGAAAGGTTGATCGAACAGGCTGTCGCTGCGGACAGCGCCCAACATGAGCCCGGTGAATCACCGTGAGGCGAAGTCGGGGACGGGCATTGAACGGATTCCTGGTGATGGACAAACCCGTCGGCATGAGTTCGAACCACGTGGTCCAGAAGGTCAAGCGACTGCTTGATGCTCAAAAAGTTGGTCACACAGGCAGCCTTGACCCGCTTGCTACCGGCGTATTGCCGCTGTGCCTGGGTGAAGCAACCAAGTTCTCTCAGTACTTGCTAGACTCGGATAAACACTACTGGACACGGATCCGGCTTGGCGTCACAACGACGACCGGAGATGCAGATGGAGAGGTGGTTAGTACCGCGTCTACGGAATCGTTGTCTGCAGAGCTCATCCGGCAGGTGGTCGGCGAGTTCATCGGCAGCATGCAGCAGATTCCGTCCATGTACTCTGCCATCAAGCATCAGGGCCAACCGCTCTACAAACTGGCACGTGCAGGCGTAGCGCCGGAGCGCAAAGCCAGAGATATCACCATTCACTCGAATCGGCTGATCGCGATTGAAGGTGACTGCATCGAAGTCGAGTTTCGCTGCAGCAAAGGTACCTACATCAGGACTATCGCTGAGGACATAGGTCTGCGGCTCGGTTGTGGGGCGCATGTCGAGGCGCTTCGGCGTTTGGGTGCCGGACCGTTCCGGGAAAGTGATGTGGTGTCGTTCGAGACGCTCGAGCGGGCCTGCGAAGCGGCCGATGGCGAGCAGTTCTTGAGGCCCATATCGAGCGCTGTCGAAAACTGGCCTGAAGTAAAATTGAACGAAGCGTTGGCCTGGTATCTGCGCCAGGGCCAGGCGGTTCAGGTGCCACATGCACCGACCGCAGGGTGGGTCCGGCTGGCGGTTGATCGGGATTCTTCACCGGCGGCTTTCATGGGCGTCGGCGAGATACTGGATGACGGGCGTGTTGCGCCGCGTCGTCTGGTTGTGGGCGGGTGACTGCAGGTATGCGCGGTCATTCCCGAGTTACATCAAAGTTGTCTTTAACGCATATTCAGCAGGAGTAAGAAAATATGGCACTGAGTGCAGCGGCGAGAGCTGAGATCATCAACAACTACAAACAGGGTGATGGCGATACCGGTTCGCCAGAAGTCCAGGTCGCACTGTTGACGCACAACATCAATGAACTGCAGGAACACTTCAAGACCCACCGGAAGGACCATCACTCTCGTCGCGGACTGATCCGCATGGTCAACCAGAGACGCAAGCTCCTCGATTACCTGAAGAGCAAGAACACAGATCGATACACCAATCTCATTCAGCGGCTGGGCCTGCGTCGTTAGCAGTACCTGTAGCGCCGATTCCGGTCGGAACCCGGTCAGGCGCAGTCTCCGCAACACACATGAAAGGAGCTGATTTGAAACCCATCATCAAGGAAATACAGTTTGGCGAGCAGAAGCTCACCCTCGAAACCGGTCGGATCGCACGTCAAGCGACTGGCGCGGTGCTAGCATCAATGGGCGATACGACCGTACTCGCAACGGTTGTTGGATCGAAGTCTGCCAACCCCGGACAGGACTTCTTCCCGCTCACAGTGAACTACCAGGAAAAAACCTATTCCGTCGGCAAGATTCCTGGTGGTTTCTTCCGGCGTGAAGGTCGACCCAGCGAAAAAGAAACGTTGACATCACGGTTGATCGATCGTCCGATTCGACCGCTGTTCCCGAAAGGCTTCATGAATGAAGTGCAGGTCATCGTGACTGTGATGTCTGCGGACAAGGATCAGGATCCGGATATCGTGTCCATGATCGGCGCATCGGCAGCATTGGCGATTTCCGGCATTCCGTTTGCTGGCCCTATCGGCGCTGCCCGGGTGGGTTACATCGATGGTAACTACATTCTGAACCCCGGTTTTGAAACGCTGAAGCAGTCCATGCTACAGATGGTGGTTGCTGGAACCCGCGACGCGGTGCTGATGGTGGAATCGGAAGCGGACCGCCTCACCGAAGATGAAATGTTGGGCGCAGTCCTTTTCGGCCACCAGGAAATGCAGGCTGTGATCCAGGGTATAAATGAGCTTGCGGCCGAGGCGGGTAAGCCAAGATGGGAATGGCAGCCGCCTCCGTCGAACAGCGAACTCAAACAGGCCGTCGAACAAGAGGTGCGTCCGCAGCTGGGTAACGCCTACAGGATCATGGACAAGCAAGCGCGCCAGGATCGTGTTGCCGAGCTGCGCAGTTCAACCATCGCCGCACTTTCCGGTGGTGAATCACCACGCTTCAGTTCAGGCGATGTGGCAGGGGCATTCGGAAAGCTCGAGAAGAACATTGTCCGCGAACGAGTTCTCAATGGTGAGCCCCGGATCGATGGACGCGATCTGCGAACTGTACGGCCCATCACCATCGAAGTCGGCGTTTTACCGAAGACTCACGGCTCTGTCCTCTTCACTCGAGGTGAAACGCAGGCGATCGTCGTGGCGACGCTGGGAACCCAGCGCGATGCAGCGATGATTGATGCGCTCGAAGGTTCGCGCAAAGAACACTTCATGCTGCATTACAACTTCCCGCCCTACAGCGTAGGAGAAGCCGGTTTCATGGGTGGCCCCAAGCGTCGTGAAGTAGGTCATGGCAAGCTTGCTCGCCGTGGTGTTCAGGCCGTGCTGCCGACCGTCGAAGAGTTTCCTTATACCGTGCGAGTGGTTTCGGAAATTACAGAGTCAAACGGCTCGAGTTCGATGGCGTCGGTTTGTGGCGCGTCACTGTCCTTGATGGACGCGGGCGTGCCGGTGAAAGCCCCGGTTGCTGGTGTAGCCATGGGCCTCGTCAAGGAAGGCAACCGTTACGCTGTACTCACGGACATTCTTGGTGACGAGGATCACCTTGGCGACATGGACTTCAAGGTTGCCGGAACCGCGGATGGCGTCACAGCGCTGCAGATGGACATCAAGATTGAAGGCATCACCGAGGAGATCATGGAAGCTGCGCTGCGGCAGGCCCTCGAAGGCCGACTGCACATCCTTGGTGAAATGAACAAGGTGCTGGCAGCTTCTCGTCCGAACCTTGCGGCCAATGCACCGGTCATCACCACGCTTAAGGTCAATCCGGAAAAAATCCGCGAGATCATTGGCAAGGGTGGAGCGACAATCCGTAGCATCGTCGAGGACAGCGGTGCCGAGATCGACATCGAAGACGATGGCACGGTCAAGATTTTCGCCATGGATGAAAAGTCCAGAGCGATCGCAATGGGCAGGATCCAGGAGATCGTCGCTGAGGCAGAAGTTGGCAGAATCTACGAAGGGACCGTCGAACGTATCGTCGACTTTGGCGCCTTTGTATCCATCCTTCCTGGCAAGGATGGGTTGCTGCACATTTCGCAGATTGCGGATGAGCGCGTGGAAGCCGTAAGCGACTATCTGAAGGAAGGGCAGAAAGTTCGCGTGGTGGTTCTGGATGTCGATCAGCGTGGACGGATCAAGCTGTCGATGAAGGAAGTGAAGAACTACGAGGCCGCGTAAGGCGGTTGTCAGGCGCTGGCGGGCAGAGTCTGGCTATTCGAAGGACCGAATGGATCAGAACTTCCTGAGCGGGGGATGTATCTCTCCCCCTCAGGGCTGCTCCCGTCTCTGCTGCAGCATCTGGTGCCTACGGGTCAACGAAGTCGATCGTCCCGCTCACCGTAGTGCCGTTCGACGAGTTCGTGGCGCTCCTGCGCTTCAAGGCAGAGCGTCGCTATGGGGCGCGCTTCCAGTCTCCGAAGACCGATTTCTTCACCTGTTTCTTCGCAGTAACCGTAGGATCCGTCCTCGATGCGCTCCAGAGCCGCACCGATTTTCTTCAACAGTTTCCGCTCCCGGTCCCGTGCTCGGAGTTCAAGACCGAATTCTGACTCCTGAGTCGCCCGGTCGTTCGGGTCAGGAAAGTTGGTGGCTTCATCCCGGAGGTGGTGAATCGTGCGGTCCACTTCCTCCATCAACTCCTGTCTCCAGTTGTTCAGGATTAGCCTGAAGTGTTCGAGCTGACCTTCGCTCATGTACTCCTCACCAGACTTTGGCTGGTAGGGCGGAATGCCATGGATAGGTCCGGTTGAAGGGATATATGCAGGTTCTTGCAGCTCGATGGCTCGAGCAGTGTTCTTTGCCAAGATCGTCTTGGTAGCCGTTTTCTGAGCTTTGCTGATGACGTCCTGCTTCACACCGGATTTTCCTGCAGCCTTTTTTTGAGATTTGGCGGCTTCAACTACAGGGCGATCTACCAGGGTGATCGCAGAGGGCTGCTGTTTAGCGGGTTTCGTCGGCTCTTTGGTGGCGGTGCTCTTCCTTTTTACAGATGACTCCTTCTTTTCAGCTGGCTCCTTGGCCGCTGACACTTTTGCCGAGGGCTCCTTAACTGAAGGCGCCTTCGCTGAGGTCTTTTTTGCCGGTGAGCGTGTGGCAGATGTCGGCTGTTGATCGAGTACGACGGCGGACTTTGGCCGACTTTCAGTGGCAGGCTTCTTTTGGGCACCCACTTTTTTTGAGCTGGCTTTGGTTGCAGATTCGGTCACGATGGAAGCGTTTTTCACAGACGTCGTTTGGGCCGTGCTTTTCTTGGCTTTGCTGACGGGCTTGAACTTTGGTTCAGGTTTTGTTGCCGCCTTGGGTACAGCCTTTCCGCTTACCTTTGGGGTAGTCTTCGAGGCCGCTTTGCTTTCAGGCTTTGCAGTCGTCTTTGGAGCTGGTTTCTTGCTTGGCGCAGCAGCTGATTTCAGTTTTACTCCGGCTTTTGGCGCCGTTTTCTTCTTTGCAGCCATTTTTTATAGCCCCGCCGTATCGAAGAGCCGCGTATCATAACGAAACGTTGCCAACGTGCCAGAGCTCTTTAAGCAGGTTTTTTCGCGGCTATTTCTCGATCCGGATCGATGACCCCGTAGTGTGATGCGACTTCTGCAACAGTGAGGATCTGTCCGGAGCGCTGCATGATGGCGGGATCTGCTGCAAGAGCCGCGATGCATCGGCCCGAAAGTCGAACGGATTGGGCGGTCGCCGGATCGAGCTGCATTTGGCCTTTTGCGACCATGTCAAGGATGAACTCGGTTTTCACCTTTGAAGGTGAAAGTGAAAGTGCCGCAACGTTGTAGGCGCGAAGTTCCAAAGCCATGTCCTTGGCCATTCGATCAACACCTGCTTTGCCAACTCCATAAGAAGCACTGAAGACGTACTCCCTTCCACCGCGTGATGAAATGTTGACGATCAGTCCGGAACGGGCAGCGACCATGAGAGGCGCGGCGTAGTAGGCGGCAGAGTAATAACCGCGCAGACCCACACCACACTGAACGTCCCAGATGGAAAGCGGGTGCTCCCAGAATCCACCACCGAGCACCGGAGGGTCAGGAATCTGGTAGGCGTTGTTGACGAGGATGTCGAGCCGTCCTTGTTCTTTCTCAACCCTTGCAAAAAGGGCTTCGACTTCCGCATCGCTGCAGTGATCCACGCGACATGCAATGCCATGACCGCCAAAAGCACTCACACTCCTTGCAGTCGCCTCGATCGTCAGTGGTGATGTCGTGTCTGATTCGCTGCTGCGACCCGTGACGTACACAGTCACTCCAGCTTCGCCCAGCCCTTCAGCGATGCCCTTGCCAATGCCGCGGCTTGCACCGGTAACCACAGCGATGCGGCCATTCAGCGATATCGTTGTCATGACTTGCGGTTTCGAACCAGTTCGTCGACCACGGAGGGATCTGCCAACGTCGTTGTATCACCCATGTTATCGAGCTCGTTGGCGGCCACCTTGCGCAGAATCCTCCGCATGATCTTGCCGGACCGCGTCTTGGGCAGCCCCGGGGCCCACTGGATCACATCGGGTTTGGCGAACGGGCCGATCTCCTTGCGAACCAGATCGATGAGCTCGCCTTCGAGGCGTGAACGTTCATCGTTGTTGCCCGACATCAACGTGACATAGGCGTAGATGCCTTCGCCTTTGATCGCATGTGGGTAGCCGACTACCGCAGCTTCTGCGACGGCCGGATGCAATACCAGCGCGCTTTCAACTTCCGCGGTACCGATCCGATGACCTGAGACGTTGATGACGTCGTCAACTCGACCGGTGATCCAGTAATACCCATCCGCATCACGGCGTGCGCCATCGCCAGTGAAATAGAAGCCCGGATAGGCCTTGTAGTAGGTATCGACGACACGCTGGTGATCGCCATAGACCGTCCGGATTTGCCCGGGCCAGGAACCGGCGATTACAAGGTTACCGGTGGCTTCAGTGGTGGTGATCACCTGGCCACCGGCATCAACGAGCGCAGGCATGACGCCGAAGAAGGGTCGTGTGGCAGAGCCAGGTTTGAGATCGGTCGCACCAGGCAGTGGTGTGATCATGATTCCGCCGGTTTCGGTCTGCCACCAAGTGTCGACGATGGGGCAGCGGCGCTCACCAACCACGCGGTGATACCACTCCCAGGCTTCGGGATTGATGGGCTCCCCGACCGAGCCAAGCAACCGGAGTGTTTGTCGGCTTGTTGACATGACCCAATCGTCGCCTTGCGACATGAGCTGCCGCAGCGCGGTGGGTGCCGTGTAGAAGATGTTGACGCCATGACGATCGATCACCTCCCAACATCGTGCTGCCGTCGGCCAGGTGGGTACACCTTCGAACATTAGGGTTGTTGCGCCGTTCGCAAGCGGACCATAGACGATATAGGAGTGGCCCGTGATCCAGCCGACGTCTGCGGTGCACCAGAAGATATCCCCGTCGTGATAGTCGAAGACGTAGCGGTGGGTCATCGCGGCCATCAACAGGTACCCACCGGAAGAATGCTGGACACCTTTGGGTTTGCCGGTTGATCCGGAGGTATAGAGAATGAACAGCGGATCTTCAGCGGACATCGGCTCCGGAGGACAAGCCGCCGATACCCGCTCCGTTGCTTCGTGATACCAGACGTCACGTGAATGCTGCCAGAGCACGTTTGCACCCGTGTGGCGAACCACCAGGACCGTATGCACGTTTGGACAACCGACGAGCGCTTCCTCCGTATTCGCCTTGAGTGGGACGACCTTGCCTCCACGTATCCCTTCGTCCGCAGTGATCACCACACGACAATCTGAGTCGAGGATCCGATCACGGATGGATTGCGGAGAAAAACCGCCGAACACCACACTGTGGATGGCTCCAATGCGCGCGCAGGCGAGCATCGCGTATGCCACTTCGGGAATCATCGGCATATAGATGCAAACCCGATCACCTTTGCCAACACCGCGTGCCTTGAGCACGTTGGCGAGCTTGTTGACCCGTTCGGATAGTTCCGCGTAAGTTACATGAGCTGTATCCGCGGGATCATCACCCTCCCAGATGATCGCCGTTTGTTGTGCCCTCTGCGGCAGGTGTCGATCGATGCAGTTGACGCTGACGTTGAGCACACCGCCATCGAACCATCGAATATTGCCGGCTTGCATCTCTGCCGATTTCACGGTGTGCCATGGTTTCATCCATGTCACGAACTTGCCGGCCTGCTCGGCCCAGAACTCATCATTCTTCTCGATGGAATGACGATACATGTCCTGGTAGATCGACTCATTAATGAATGCGCGCGCTCTGACGTGTTCGGCTACTGGATAGATCGCACTCACAGCGGAGTCCTCCCGGTTTTCCTCAGGACATGGATAAGGTGGCGGGTTGATGCATCCTGGGCATCTGCGGGCGCACCGCCGAGTTGTTTGTATACGGGTGTCGCCAAGCGTTTGCCGAGTTCGACTCCCCATTGATCAAACGGATTGATACCCCAGATGCCCGCCTGGGCGTAAACCTTGTGCTCGAACAGGGCGAGCAAACTGCCGAGGTGAAACGGGTCAAGACGATCGAGAATCAGGGTGGAGGTTGGGTGATTTCCCGGCACCTGTTTCTCAGGCGTTGTTTCACGTTCGCCCTGCATCATCGCCTGGCCCTGTGCAATCGCATGCGCGAGCAGCCAGTTGTGATGGTGTCGTAGTGGAGAACCCGGCTCGGCGCAGAATATGAAGTCGGCGCTGAACGCCCGTGTGCCCTGATGCAGTAACTGGTGATATGCGTGTTGCCCTGCCGTACCTGTGCCACCCCACAGAATTGGCATGGTATGCAGGTCTACAGGCTCGCCACTCGTGTTCACCCGTTTGCCGTTGCTTTCCATTTCGAGTTGCTGGAGATAGCTGGGTAAAAATGCCAGCCGTTCGTCATAACAGAGCATGGCGTGACTCGCGGCGCCGAGAAAGTTGGTGTTCCAGATCGAAATCAGTGCCAGTAGCAGCGGCAAATTCCCGGTCGGCTCAGCGCTCGCGAAGTGGCGATCCATTGCACGTGCGCCGGCGAGCATTTCTTCGAAGGCTTCGAATCCGGAGGCAAGGGCGACAGGCAAGCCCACCGCACTCCAGAGGGAATAGCGGCCCCCGACCCAGTCCCACATCGGAAAAACGTTGTCTGGATGAATGCCGAACTCTTGCGCCGCAGAAACATTGGCAGAGATCGCGACAAAGTGCTGGGGGAGTTTTTCAGGTAACCCCGTACGTTCCAGAAACCAACTCCGGGCGGAACGAGAGTTTTCGAGTGTCTCGAGGGTCGAAAACGATTTCGAAGCCGTGATGAACAAAGTGGTTTCAGGATCTGCACCTTGAAGTGCCTGAGTCAGTGTAGTGCCGTCGATGTTGGCTACAAAACGCAGCTGAAGTCGGCCGTCACTTCCGATGGCGCGGACTGCAAGTTCAGGACCGAGATGTGAACCCCCGATGCCGATGAACACTATAGTGTCAATGGCCCTGCCACTGAGACCTTT
>Ga0194132_10002698_pt1 | contig 32770 bp, 33 predicted proteins | sample TA2KigOf80mmetaG_FD_148612 | JGI IMG/M metagenome (GOLD analysis project Ga0194132, IMG submission 148612) | Freshwater microbial communities from Lake Tanganyika, Tanzania - TA2015054 Kigoma Offshore 80m | ecosystem: Environmental > Aquatic > Freshwater > Lake | place: Tanzania: Lake... | reverse complement strand
ATAATTCGTTCCCTCAAAAACGCACCCGTAGCGCGGGGCGCGTCCCGCAAGGCCAAGTAGCTCAGTTGGTAGAGCAGAGGACTGAAAATCCTTGTGTCGGTGGTTCGATTCCGCCCTTGGCCACCAACAATCAATGAGATCCAAACTTCCGGGTCTCATCCGGGCCTTACCCAAAACACCAAAAAAACAGCCCGCGAGTTGGACAAGAGGTGGACAGAACCTCTCGCACTGCATCCCCTCCCGCGTGCCTGCGTCCTGATCTGATCTTAGCGCCTAAGCGCGGTCCGTCCCCATACGGGCGCGCATTCTCGATTTGTGACCCCCACCCTGGGGGCCCCGCCTTAAGCGGCCGGGTGCTTTTGCAGCTGGGTGAAGATCAGAGTTCCGCGAACTCTTGCCAAACACTGCGAGGAGGAGTCCAATTTTTGACATGCGGCGAAGTGCCCATTTTTTTCCGCTATCCGGATCCCCACCGCCGGGGCACTCCCCCGCTTTTCGGGCAATACATCCCTATCTACCCTTGCAGCCGGTTTGGAGGAATGGCGTCATTCATTGAGGATTTCTCCTCCCTTTGTTATATGGTGAGTGAGACCGCTACTGAAGCAGCGCGTAAGCTCCCCCGAAATCTAGACACCCGAGAAGTAGGGCTTTCTGGCAGGATTTTATGTCGAGGAGGCTCGAATGAAGAAGTCGCGGTTTACGGAGCAGCATATTGTCGGGGTGTTGAAGCAGGCTGAGGCCAAGGTGCAGGTGAAGGACCTTTGCCGCAAGCTTGGGATCTCGGATCAGACGCTCTAGAACTGGAGGGCAAAGTACGGAGGGCTGAGCGCGTCGGTCCTCGAGCGCTCGAAGGAGCTGGAGGCCGAGAACGCGAAGCTGAAGAAGATGTACGCGGACCTGGTCCTTGAGAACGAAGCGCTCAAGGGCGTGCTGAACCGAAAGCCGTAACGCCGTCTGAACGCCGGCATGCGGCGGGAATCATGGTCAGGGAGCATCGGTTGTCGATTGCCCGGGCCATGCGCGAGGTGCGAGTGCTCGACCGGCTGGCCGCATTCCGGGGATTCCCGGCGGCGCTACGCATGGACAACGGCCCCGAGCTCGTCGCACAGGAGCTGCTCGACTGCTGCGAGCACAACCGCGTCAATCCGCGCCACATTCAGCCCGGCAAGCCCAACCACAACGTTTACGTCGAGCGCTACAACCGCAGCTTTCGCGATGAAGTGCTCGATGCCTACGTGTTTGACGATCTCGGGCAGGTGCGCGAGATCAGCGCTGGCTGGCTCAGGATCTACAACGAAGAACGCCCGCATGATGTGCTCGAAAGCCAGCCTCTGGCCGTCTGCCGAGCGCTTATAGATTCAAAGCCAACCTCTACTTCTGAACTGTCTACTTGACGGGGCAGCTTACGATCGCTTACCTCACTTTTTCTTCTCGACGGTTTGTTCCTCGATTTCGTAGAACACCTCCAGGCCGACGAGGTCCTCGATCTCCTGGCGCGCAGCGACGCATTGCGGGTGGGTCAGGCCGGTGTAGCTGCCGGTGCGCCGGATCTCGGCATAGGCGCGCTTGGCGAAGTGGAAGCTCGCCAGCAGGTAGGTCATCGCGTCGATCGCGGCCTTGTAGCCCATGTCGGCGAGCTGGGTGGATGTCGGGACGGGCCGGCCGTCGCGGTTGCCGCGGCTGACGACGTAGACGAGGGGGATGCAAGTCTGCTTCGGCGCCTTCTTCATCTCCGCATCGTTGCGCGGAAAGATGAGGCCCAGGTCGGCGCCGGCGTCGGCGGCCATGTTGATCCGCGCGACGGCTTCCTTCAGCCCTTCGAACCGGCAGGTGTCGCTGCGCGCGATGACGACGAAGTCGGGATCAGACTTGTCACGTTGCTTGCAGGCGAAGCGGATCTTGTCGGCGAACTCCTTGCGCGGTACCGCGTGCGCGACGTACTTGTGGTAGTGCGCCCGCTTCGGATAGAGCTGGTCCTCGATGTGGGTGCCGGCAATGCCGGCGCGGATGCATTCGCGCACGGTACGCATGGCGTGCAGGGGTTCGCCAAAGCCCGCGCCGCCGTCGACCACGAGCGGGATGTCGATCGCCGCCGCCACGTCGCCCGCCGTGCGCAGCTGCTCGTCCATGGTGAGCAGCGGCTCGGAGGTGCAGCGCGAGGCGCCGGTGACGAAGCCGCCGGTGTAGACGCACTCGAATCCCAGGCTCTGCAGAAGCCGCCCGCCGAGCGCGTCGTAGGCGACCGGCATATATACGAAACTCTTATTCTTCAGCAGGCGGCGCAGCACGGCGGCTTTGTTCATGGTTTATATTCTAGGCATGAACGACGCGTTTGACGTGATCGTGGTCGGGGCCGGGAACGCGGCGCTGTGCGCAGCGATCTCCGCCAAGGAGCAGAGCGCGGCGAGGGTGCTGGTGCTGGAGAAGGCGCCGCTCGAGGAGCGCGGCGGAAATTCGCTGTTCACCGCGGGCGGCTTCCGCTTCGTCCACGGTGGACTCGGCGACCTGCGCCGCGACATCCTCGACGATCTGTCGCAGGCTGAGGCGGACCAGATCGTGCTGCCGGTGGTGACACAGGAGGGCTACCTCGAGGACCTGCGGCGCGTGACCGAAGGGCAGACCGACGACACGCTCTCTGAGCTGCTGGTCGGCCGCTCGCGCGACACCATGAGCTGGATGAGGCGCAACCGTGTGCGCTTCATCCCGATGTTCGGCCGGCAGTCCTTCAAGGTCGAGGGCAAGCACCACTTCTACGGCGGGGTCAACATCGAGGCGGTCGGCGGCGGCTGGGGCCTGGTCGACCAGCTCGTAAAGCAGGCCGAGCGCCTCGGCGTCGAGATCCGCTACGCCACCGGCCTGAGGCGGCTGCTGCAGGACCGCTCGGGCGCGGTCACGGGCGTGCAAGTCATGGGGCCGGAGGGCTACGGCGACATCCACGGGCGCAACGTGGTGCTCGCCTGCGGCGGCTTCGAGGCGAACCCCGAGATGCGCGTGCGTTACTACGGGCCGGGCTGGGAGTCCTGCCGCGTGCGCGGCACGCGCTACAACACCGGCGACGGCCTGCGCGCCGCGCTCGAGATCGACGCCCAGGCTTTCGGCGGCTGGTCCACCTGCCACGCGGTGCAGTGGGACATCAGCGCGCCGCCCTTTGGCGACCGCGTGGTGCTCGACAACTTCCAGAAGCACTCATATCCCCTCGGCATTATCGTCAACCTGGACGGCGAGCGCTTCGTCGACGAAGGTGCGGACTACCGCAACCACACCTACGCCAAGTACGGGCGCGAAGTGATGAGGCAGCCCCGGCGCACCGCGGTGCAGATATTCGACGCGAAGACCATCGCCATGGTGCGCGACGAGTACCGCATCAAGCAGGTGACCAAGGCCGAGGCGGCGACCCTGGAGGCGCTCGCGCAGAAGGCCGGCATCGACCCCCGGGGCCTTGCGCGTACCGTGCGCGAGTTCAACGCCGCCTGCCGGCCGGGCAAGTTCAACCCCGCGGTGCTCGACGGCGTGTCGACGCAAGGCATCACGCCGCCGAAGTCGAACTGGGCGCTGCCGATCGACCGGCCGCCCTACACCGGCTTCGTCGTCACCTGCGGCATCACGTTTTCCTTCGGCGGCCTGCGCATCAACGAGCGCTGCGAGGTCCAGGACACGAGCGAGCGCAGCATCCCCGGGCTCTATGCCGCGGGCGAGATCGTGGGCGGCATCTTCTACGAGAACTACCTCGGCGGCGCCGGCCTCATGTCGGGCGCCGTGTTCGGCCGCATCGCGGGCGCGAGCGCCGCGCAGCGCGTTATTCCGGCTTGATGTTGGCGGCGCGGATCACGCGCGCCCACTTGTCGATCTCGCGCTGGATGTGGCTCGCGAACTGCTCGGGCGTGCCGCCGACCGGCGGGCTGGCGAGCGCGAGCAGGCGGTCGCGTACCTCGGGCAGCGCCAGGCTTTTCTGCGCGGCGGCGTTCAGCGCCTGGATGGCTGCCGGCGGTGTGCCGGCGGGGGCCACCAGGCCGAGGAAGCCGCCGGCCTCGAAGCCGGGTACGCCGGACTCGTCGATGGTCGGCACGTCGGGCAGGCCCTCGAAGCGCTTCGCCGCGCCGATGCCGAGCGGCTTGAGCTTCCCGGACTTGAGGTGCGAAAGCATCGCCGCGACATCGGCAAAGATGATGTTCACCTGTCCGCCGAGGAGGTCGTTCACCGCCGGCGCCGCGCCCTTGTACGGGACGTGCAGGAGGTCTATGCCGGCCACGAGCTTGAAGAGCTCCGCGGTCAGGTGCGCCGAGCTGCCGGTGCCGTAGGAGGCATAGGTCACCTGTCCGGGCTTCGCTCTTGCGAGCGCCAGCAGCTCGCGCACGTTGCTCGCCGGGACGGAGGGATGCGCGGCGAGGAGGTGGTTATTCACGACCATGAGCACTACCGGCGCGAAGTCGCGCGGGAAGGACCAGGAAAGGTTCGGCACGAGCGTGGTGTTGATCGCCGTCGAAGCGCTCGCTACCAGCAGCGAGTAGCCGTCGGCCGGCGACTTCGCGACGGCGTCCGTGCCGATGTTGCCGCCGGCGCCGGCGCGGTTCTCGATGACGAACTGCTGGCCGAGGATCTCCGCCATCTTCGGCGTGACGGTGCGTGCGACGATGTCCGTGCCGCCGCCGGGCGGGAAGGGGACGACCACGCGGACCGGCCTGGCGGGATAGGTCTGTGCGAGCGCGCCGGCTGAAACGATCAGGGCGAGGGCGGCAAAGAGTCGTTGCATCTAGGTTCTCCGGTAGAACTCGCGGGCGTGGTCGAGGACGTCCTGCGGCGGCCGCGCGTGGAGGTAGCCGCGGCGGGTGACCGAGATGCCGAGCTTGTTGAAGTCCGCCATGACCTCGGCCATCTTCACCACCGCCGCGAGTCCGTCGACGATCGGCACTTCGTCGATGCGCGTCAGCCCGGCGCGCACGATCGCCTCGCTGAGGTAGAGCTGCCCGGGGATGATCGCTTCGGCGCCGAGCGCGATGGCTTTCCTCGCCGTCGCGGAGAAGGACTGGACGATGTCGGTGGCGTCGTCCAGTCCCTTGCCCACGTCGGCGAAGGTGGTGCGCTCCATCAGCATCGTCGGCAGGGCGCGCTCGGAAAGACCGAGCCGCTTGATCCGCAGGTCGAGCATCTGGTCGAAGCGCTCGCCGAAGGCGATGATGACGAAGCGGCTGCCGAGCAGGCAGGCGAAATGCATCGCCGCCTCGCCGTAGCCGACCACCGGGATGTCGACCAGCGAACGCGCTTCCTCGATCGCCGGGTCCTGCACCGAGCTAAGCGCGAACACGTCGTAGCCCTCGGCTTGCGCGCGCAACGCGTTGTCGAGAATGAACTGCGCGTGCAGCGACGCGATGTAGGGATAGATGACCACGTCGGCTGGCGTGTGCCCGCCGTAGACGCCTTCGGGCATGCCGTGCAGGTGGACTTCCGTGCCCGAGCGCGCGACCTTGCCGACTCTCTTGCGCACGCCGTCGAAATAGGCCGGCACGCGGCCGGCGTCGAACAGGCTCTGGTACCAGATTTTCATTCGTCCACCACGGCGATGCAATCGATCTCGACGTCGAACTTCTTCGGCCAGGAGCCGACCACGCAAAACACGCGCGCCGGCTGGTCCTTGCGGAAGTACTTGCGGTAGACCTTGTTCACCTCGTCGAAGTAGGCGGTGTTGGTGATATAGACGGTGCACTTCACCACGTTATCGAGCGACGAGCCCGCCGCCTCGAGGCACACCTTCATGTTCTCGAGCACCATGCGCGCCTGCTTGTCCACGGTGACGAGCGGAATCCTGCCGGTGCGCCGATCCATCGGCGTGAGGCCCGAGACGAAGACGAAGTTGCCGGCGCGGATCACCGGGTTGAGCGGGATGCCTTCCTTCTTCAGGTGGAGGCTGACGCCCGGGACGACGATGACTTCTTTCTTCACTTTTCTCATGGGGCTTGCCTTGGGAGCTTCGGGCTGTCGCCCCCGCGAAGGCGGGGGCCCCGTTTCCCTAAGAAAACAAATGGGGTCCCCGCCTTAGCGGGGACGACAAGAGGATCAGTATTCATAGAACATCTTCTGGATCGCCGCGCGCTCTTGCGTGATCGTGAGGGCGAGCATGAGAAGGATGCGCGCTTTCTGCGGCATCAGGTCGTCGCAGGCGATGAAGCCCTCGGCGTCCTTCTGCGGCGTGGCCACGACGCGGCCGTTCCAGGAGCGCGTGGCGAGCACGACCGGGATGCCGGCCTCGACCGTCCGCTTGCCGGCGTCCAGGAACGCGGCGGGGAAGGAGCCGCCGCCGAAGCCCACCAGCACCATGCCGGCCGGGCGGCGCTCGGTGAGCGCATCGACCAGTATTCCGTCGGCGCCGGCGTAGGAATAGACGATGTCCACGCGCGGCAGGTCCTTGCGGCCGCGCACGTCGAACGGCGTTGCGGTGGTGTGCGCTCGCGTGACGCTGCGGTAGAAGAGCACGCGCGCGTCCGAGTCGACGTAGCCGAGCACGCCGAAGTCGCGGCTATGGAAGGAGTCGACGCGGAACGCGTTCGACTTGGTGACGTCGCGCGCGCTTTGGATCTCGTTGTTCAGGATCGTCAGCACGCCGCGGCCCGCGGCGTCGGGCCAGGCGGCCAGGCGGATGGCGTCGAGCAGGTTGAGGTCGGCGTCGGTGCCCAGCGCGGTCGGCGGCCGCATCGCGCCGGCGAGGACTACAGGGCGCTCGGACTTGACCGTGAGGTGCAGGAAGTAGGCGGTTTCCTCGAGCGTCGCCGTGCCGTGGGTGATGACGAAACCCGCCGCAGGCGACTCCTCGATTCTCCTGTGAAGAAGCAACCACTCCGCGGGGCCGATGGAAGGACTTCCCACCTGCAGCACGTCCTCGCCGCTCAGCTCCGCAATCTCGCGCGCCTCGGGAATGCGCGCGAGCAGCTCGCTGACGGTCAGCTTCTTTCCCGAATCCGGGTAGAGCGTGTAGTCGAGCCGGTGCGGGCCGATGCCCGAGATGCTGCCGCCGGTGCCAAGGACGTGGACTTTGGGCTTGGTCACGGAAGCAGGATCACCTTGCCGAAGAAATCGCGCGAATCGACGATGCGGTGCGCCTCGGCCGCCTGCGAGAGCGGCTGCGCCTTGTGGACCACGGGCTTGAGCCTGCCCGCGGCGACCAGCCCCATGACCTTGCGCAGCTCGAGCACCGAGGCGTTCTTCGACCCGGCGAGCCGCAGCTCGCGCCGGAAGAACGGGATGATATCGAAAGGCACCACCTCGCCCGCGTGCGCCCCGACCGTGACGATGACGGCGCCGCGCGCGAGGCACTTCAGGCTCTCGGTGAACACCTCGCCGCCGATGTGCTCCATGACGAGGTCGACCCCGCGTCCGCCGGTCAGCGCCATCACCTGCTCGGAGAACTTTTTTTCCTTGCTGTAGTTGATGAGGTGGGTGGCGCCGAGCGCCCTTGCCTGCACGAGCTTTTTTTCGTTCGAGGCGGTGGCGATGATCATCGAGGCGCCGGCGAGCTTCGCCACCTGCACCCCTGCGCTGCCGATCCCCGAGCCGGCGGCCTGGATGAGCACGCTCTGGCCGGCCTGCAGCAAGCCGCGCGTGAGGAGCACGTGCCACGCGGTGCCGAAGGCGATCTGCGCCGCGGCCGCATCCTCGTAGCTCACGTGCGAGGGCAGGGCGTTGAGGTTGGCGATCGGCACCGCGACGTACTCGGCGTAGCCGCCCGGGATGTCGAGGCCGAAGTAGCCTTCCTTCACGCACAGGTTGTCGCGCCCGGCGAGGCACAGCTCGCACCTGCGGCACGGAATGCGGCAAGTCACCCAGACCCGGTTGCCTTCCTTGAAGCCCTGAGCATCGCCATTCAATCCGGCGACTTCGCCGGCGAATTCGCGTCCCAGGATATGGGGGAACGTCAGCGGAATCCTTGAACTGCCGGCACGGTGGTCGAGGTCGACGTGGTTGATGCCCACCGCGCGCACGCGCACCAGCGCTTCGCCCGGCTTCGGCGCGGGCTTGGGCGCTTCCTCGTGGACCAGGACCTCCGGGCCGCCGAACCTATGGAACCAGGCGACCTTCATCGGGTTGTCCTTTGCAGGATCTGGGGGGAAATCTTGCGCCTCAGATACTTCCCGTCCCCGAGGTCGCCATGGAACTTCCCGCCGGCGACCATCACTTTCCCGCGCAGCACGGTGACGGAGGGCCAGGCGGCAACTTCCTTGCCTTCCCACGGCGAATAGTCGGCCTCGTGCAGGTCCTGCGCGCGCACCGTGCGGCGCTTGCTGGTATCGAGCAGCACGATGTCTGCGTCGCTGCCCACGGCGATCGCGCCCTTGCGCGGGTACAGGCCGAGGATGCGCGCGGCGTTGCTGGAGACCACGTCGACGAATTTCTCCAGCGGGTAGCCGCGCTTTTCCACCGTCTCGGTGTACATCACGGCCACGCGCGGCTCGACGCCGGCGTTGCCGCCGGTGGTGTCGTCGATGCGGCTGCCGCGCACCTTGACCGAGAGGTTGCAGCACACCTCGTCGGTGCCGACGCAATGCAGGTGGCCGTTCGCGAGGCCGTCCCACAGGCCCTGCTGGTCGCGCTTCGACTTCAGCGACGGGTAGGTGTGGTAGATCTGGCCGTTCGGCTTCTTGTAGTCCTCGGCGGTGTACAGCAGGTACTGGTGAAGCGTCTCGCCGTAGATCGGATAGCCGCGCGCGCGGCTCTCGGCGATCGCTTCCACGCCGGAGGCGGCGCTCACGTGCATCATGTAGAGCGCCATGCCCTCCACGTGCTCGGCGAGGCGGATGACGCGGCGGAACGACAGGTCCTCCGACAGCGCGTTGTGCACCTCGGCCATGTGCTCGAAGGCGGTGCGGTTCTCGCGGAACAGCTTCTCGTACATGTGGCGCACGATGTCGTCGTCCTCGGCGTGGATCACCGCGAGGCCGCCTTCGCGCGCGAGCACCTTGAAGATCTCCCAGATCTGGCCGAAGCGCACCATGCGGCCGGCGCGGCTCGGGGTGATGTCGGTGGTGAAGATCTTGGTGGTGGCGTAGCCGGCCTGCACCGCCTCCTTGAGCTCGGCGATCGCCGACGGCGGCACGTTGCCGCGCAGCATGATGTGGTAGGCGTAGTCGCAGTAGCACTTGCCGGCCCAGTCCTTGTCGCGTGCCTCGAGCGCGTCGCGCACGCTCTGGCTGGAGGACTCGTCGCCGGCGCGGTCGGGCTTGCAAGCGGCGAAGTCGATCATTGTCGTCGTACCGCCGAACAGCGCCGCGCGGCTCACCAGCTCGGGCGAACCGCTGGTGCCGGGCGGATCGCCGGGACGCATCGGCGGGATGTACCAGGCGCAGTGCACGTGCGGATCGATGCCGCCGGGCATGACCACGGCTGCTCCGGCATCGATGACGCGCGCCGCCTGCGAAGCGGCAAAGGTGCCGGGTGCGGCGAGCGCCGCGATCGTGCCGTCCTTGACCGCGATCTCCCGCGGGCCGACACCCTGCGGGGTGACGACGCGCTCGCCCCGGATCACGAGATCGAACATACTTTCACCTCGTCTTCGAGTGCCTCGAGAAGGTCCTCCATCCAGGCGCGCTCGAGTCCCTGCGAGATGACCACCATGCGCGTGCCGCGGTCGTCGTCGGGCCAGGCGTCGAGGAACGCGGGCGGGTGGAACACGTGCTGCACGCCATGGATCACCGCCGGCCGGCCAGGGCTTTCCACGACATCGACCAGGCCCTTCAGGCGCAGCAGCCTGGCGCCGCAATGCTCGGCGAGCACCTGCAGGAAGAGCGCGAGGGTGACCGCGTGCAGCGGCCGGCTGCGCCGCAGGCAGAAGGTTTGAGTTTCGGTGATGGAATGGAAGTGCTGCGCATGGAGCGGCAAATCCCGGTGCTCGTGAACTGAGAAGCCGAAAAGCAAGTTGGCGTCGATCTCGCCGTGCTGCGCGACGAGCTGCGGCGCCGAGGGATTGAGCCTGCGCAGCCGCTCCGCGAGCGCGCCGGGATCGGCGAGGTCGGCCTTGGTGAGCACGAGACGGTCGGCGAGCGCCGCCTGCTTCACCGATTCCGGGTGCGCGTCCAGCGTGGCGTCGCCGGCGGTGCAGTCGACGGTGGCGATCACCGACTCGAGGCGAAGCTCGCCGGCGAGCTCGCGGTCTCGCATCAGCGCCTGCAGGATGGGCGCGGGGTCGGCGAGCCCGGTGGTCTCGACCACGATGCGCTCGAAGTCCGCCTCGCCGCGCGAGCGGCGCGCGAGCAGCTCGCCGGCGGTGCGCACCAGGTCGCCGCGCGCCTGGCAGCACAGGCAGCCGCCCTCGAGCAGCACGATCTCCTCGCTGCCCGCTTCCAGCAGCAGGTGGTCGAGGCCAACCTCGCCGAACTCGTTGACGATCACCGCGGTGCGGGCGAAGGCCGGGTCGCGCAGCAGGCGCGAGAGCAGGGTGGTCTTCCCGCTGCCAAGGAAGCCGGTGATCACGCTGACCGGGAGCGCACTCACAGCTCGTCCCGGAGCGTGCGCAGCAGGCCCGGCAGGCCGGCATGGGATCCCAGGACGCGCCCGTCGCGCCGCAAGAGCCAGCCATGGGGCTCGCGGGCCGCGACCTGCAGGCTGCCGCCCGAAGGCGTGCGCAGCACGAGCCCGTCGACCTGGTCGGGGTCGCGCTCCACCGCGGCCGGCACCCCCCACAGGCGCAGCGCGCCGGAGAGCACACGCGCGACCCGGGCTGTTCTATGGCTTGACATTTGCGATGAACAGCGGAACTATGACAGCGAAAGATAGATGTTGCATTGGTTATTTGTGAAATAAATAGCAGATATCGCCGACGTCGATACCGGCGCCGGCCCGATCGAATCTTTGGCGAGGAGGGGGAATCGATGAAATGCAAGCTTCCGTTGCTGCTGTCCGCCGTGGGCGCGCTGGGCCTGGCCGCCGGCGGCGCCTCGGCGCAGGAGAAGTTCAACCTGCGCTGGGGCCACTATCTCGCGGACAGCCCGTTCGTGCAGCTCGAGAAGGACTTCGCGAACGAGATCGAGAAGCGCACCAACGGGCAGGTGAAGATCACCATCACCTTCGCGCAGGGCCTGGGCAAGACGACCGAGCTCCTCACGCTCACCGCCAAGGGCGCCATCGACATGACCTCGACGGCGCCGGGGTACAACCCGGACCAGCTGCACTACTGGCGCGCCTTCCAGTTACCGCTCACCTTCTCGACGAGCAAGCAGGCGATGCAGCTCCTTGGCACCGTGGTCAAGGAATTCCCCATCTACCGGCAGGAGATGAACAAGGCCGGCGTGGAGTGGCTCTTCCAGCAGCCGCTCGGCGAGTACTACCTGAGCGGCTCCTCGCCCGCGTGCGACAGCATGGATGGCATCAAGGGCAAGAAGATCCGCAGCTTCGGCGCCGACATCCCGAAGGCGTTCACCGCCATCGGCGCGGTGCCGGTGACGGTGGCGCCCACCGACATCTACGAGGCGCTGCAGCGCGGCACGCTCGACTACTCGTTCATCAACGCCGGCAACATGCAGGTGTTCAAGTTGGTCGAGGTGGCCAAGCAGCATTGCGGCCCGGTGATGGCGATCACCGGCCACAACATCTCGATCAGCAGCCGCACCTGGGCGCGCCTGCCGAAGGACATCCAGCAGGTGTTTCGCGATCAGGCCGCCAAGACGGCGCAGGACTACCTCGCCTGGGTGGACGATTTCGAGAACAAGGCCGCCGCCGGCATGAGGGCGCAGGGCGCGACCTTCAAGCCCTTTCCCGCCGCGGAGCTGAAGAAGTGGCGCTCGTCATCCCCCGACTTCCTGGCGGCGTGGGAGAAGGACACGGCGGCGGCCACCAAGGACGCCGAGACGCCGAAGAAGGTGGCGGCGCGCTGGAGACAGCTGCTCTCGAACTAGGGCAGGCGGGCAACCGTGCAGCGGGCTGGCGCAGTGCTATCCCGGGCCGCGCTGGGCCTGCTGCTGCTCGGCACAGTGGGCATGATCGCCTCGATGCTCATCGGCGTCGCCGACGTGGTCGGCACCAAGTTCTTCGACTGGCCGGTGCCCGGTACCCTGGAGTTCACGGAAAGCACCATGGTGCTGGTGGTATTCGGCGCGCTCGCTTACGCGCAGGAGCGCCGCGGGCACATCCGCGTCGAAGTCCTTTATAGCCACGCCGGCCCGCGCGGCAAGTCGTTCATGGAGGCGGCGACGCACATCGTCGCGTTCCTGTTTTTCGCGCTGGTCGCGTGGCAGGGTCTGAGCGAACTGCGCTACAGCTGGGAGCTGAAGGAGGCGACCATGGGGACGGTGCGCTTCCCGCTCTACCCTGCGCGCCTCTTCCTGCTGCTTGGCTTGGGGCTGCTCCTGCTGCGCCTCGCCCTCGACATCGTGCGGGACCTCGGGCGCCTGCGCCGTGGCGAGCCGCCGCCGGACCTGAGCACGGCCGCACCGACCGAATAGCGCATGGAGCTGCTGTCACCGCAGGTCGCGGGGTGGATCGTGCTGGGCCTGCTGCTCGTGTGGCTGACGCTCGGCGTGCACATCGGCGTGGCGCTCGGCCTCACCGGCTTCATCGGCATCTACCTCACCGTCGGCCCGGATGCGGCGCTGGCGCAGATCGGCACCATCCCGTTCAGCACCACCAACTCTTTCGCACTGGCGGTGATCCCGCTGTTCATCCTGATGGGCTCCTTCGCGACCGTGGCGGCGATCACCACGGATCTTTTCCGCGCCGCCTACGTCTGGCTCGGCAACCTGCGCGGCGGGCTCGCCATGGCGACGGTGATGTCGTCCGCCGCGTTCGGCGCCGCGTCGGGCTCGACGATCGTCAACGCCGCGGTGTTCACGCGCATGGCTATGCCGGAGATGACGCGCTTCGGCTACGACGTGCGCCTGAGCGCTGGCTGCATCGCCGCCGCCGGCACCCTCGCCGCGCTCATCCCGCCGAGCATCCTGATGGTGGTGTACGCCGTCATTACCGAGCAGTCGATCGGCAAGCTGCTCATCGCCGGCATCGTGCCCGGCATCCTCACCGCGGTCATCTACTGCGGCGGCATCTACATGATCGCCCGCATGCGGCCGAGCCTCGCGCCGCTCGCCCGGATCGGCTTCACCTGGAGGCAGCGCTTCGAGTCGCTTTACGGCGTGTACGGCATCATCATCCTGTTCGCGCTCGTGGTGGGTGGCATCTACGGCGGCTACTTCCCCGCCACCTACGCCGGCGCGGTGGGGGCGTTCGGCGCGTTCGTGATCGCGCTGGTCAAGGGCCGCCTGGGCATGAAGTCCATGGTCGAGGTGCTGAAGGAGGCGGCGGTCACCACCTCGGTCATCTTCATCATCGTCATCGGCGGCATCATCTTCGCGCGCTTCCTGACCTATTCCGGGCTGGTGGAGATCATCTCCACGGGCCTGCTCGGACTGGGCACCGACAAGTACGTCTATCTCCTCGGCTTCGTGCTGCTGTTCCTGGTGCTCGGCTGCTTCATCGAGCCGATTGCCATCATGGTGATGACGCTGCCGATCATGTTCCCGGTGTTGGTCAAGGCGGGCTTCGACCCGATCTGGCTCGGGGTGGTCGCGGTCAAGCTCGCGGAGATCAGCGTGCTGACGCCGCCGGTCGGCCTCAACGTGTTCGTCGTCAAGAGCGCCTCGCCGGTGCCGGTGACGCTCGGGCAGGTGTTCGCCGGCGTCACGCCGTTCATCGTCCTCGACCTGCTCTCGCTCGTCCTCTACGTGCTGTTCCCGGAAGTGCTGCTCTGGCTTCCGAACCTGATGAAGTCCTAGCGGGAGCTTTTTCGCATGCCGATTCTGAAGGCCGAAGGAAAGACTTTTCCCACGCACACCGAGGTGCTGGTCATCGGCGCCGGCGCGTGCGGCACCATCGCCGCCCTCGCGGCGAAGGAGGGCGGCGCCGAGGCGGTGATCCTCGAGCGCGACGCGAAGCCCTCGGGCAGCACGTCGCTCTCCAGCGGCCAGATCCCGGCGGCGGGCACCCAGCTGCAGCGCGCGGCGGGGCTGATGGACGACACGCCCGAGCTCCTCTACCAGGACATCCTTGCCAAGGCGCACGGCGAGTGTGACCACGCCATCGCGCGCCTGATCGCCGAGGAGTCGAAGAACACGGTGGAGTGGCTGGCCGAGCGCCACCAGGTGCCGCTGACGTGCGTGCTCAACTTCCAGTATCCCGGCCACAGCCGCCCCCACATGCACGCCGCGAAGTCGCTCGACGGCGCGGAGCTGCACGCGGCGCTGCTCGCCGCGGTCGAGCGCCACGAGATTCCGCTCGCCACCTCGGCGCACGCCACCGAGCTTTACGCCGACGCCGGAGGGCGCGTGCGCGGCGTGCGCGTCACGCGCCCCGACGGTAAGACCGAGGACATCGGCTGCGACGCGCTCATTCTTGCCTGCAACGGCTACGGCGGCAGCAAGGAGATGCTGAAGAAGTACATCCCCGAGGCCGCTGAGCTGTTCTACGAAGGACACGTCGGTAACCAGGGCGATGCGGTGCGCTGGGGCGAGGCGCTCGGCGCCTCGATCAGGGACATGGGCTCGTTCCAGGGCCACGGCGCCATGGCGACGCCGCACGGTGTGCACCTCAACTGGGGCACCGTCACCGAGGGCGGCTTCCACGTCAACGCGCTCGGCAAGCGCTTCGCCAACGAGAACGCCGGCTACTCCGAGCAGGCGCTCAAGGTGCACCGCCAGCCGGGCAACGTCGCCTGGGCGATCTGGGATGCGCGCTGCGACGCCGTCGCGATGCAGCAGGCGAGCCACAAGGAGGCGCACGACGCGGGCGCCGTGAAGCGCTGCGACTCGATCGAGGCCCTCGGGTGCGCGATCGGATGCGATCCCAAGGCGTTAGAGCAGACTTTTGCCGACGTCGCCGCCGCGCAGCACGGCGAGAAGAAGGACGAGTTCGGCCGCGACTTCACGAAGAAGCCCGCGCTCAAGGCGCCGTACTGCGTCTCCAGGATCGCGGGCGCGCTCACGCACACCCAGGGCGGGCTCGAGGTGAACACCGAGATGCGCGTGCTGCGCAAGGACGGCACGCCGCTGCCGAACCTTTTCGCCGGCGGCGGCGCCGCGCGCGGCCTTTCGGGGCCGTCGGACTGGGGCTACCTTTCCGGCTCGGGCCTCATGACCGCGACCAGCATGGGCCGCCTCGCCGGCATCGCCGCGGCCAAACTCGTCAAAGGACAACAATGATCAAGTTCTACTACAGCACCGCGCCGAACCCGATGAAAGTGGCTCTCTGCCTGGAGGAGATGGGGCTCGCCTACGAGCCGATCCCGGTGGACACGCGCAAGGGCAAGCAGCATGAGCCCCGCTACCTGGCGATCAACCCCAACGCCAAGGTGCCCTCGATCGTCGACGGCGACACGACGATTTTCGACAGCAACGCCATCTTGCTCTACCTCGCCGAGAAGACCGGTAAGTTCCTGCCGACGAAGGCCGAGGAGCGCGGGCCGATGCTCTCGTGGCTGATGTTCGTCGCCTCGGGCATCGGGCCGTTCACCGGCCAGTACGTGCACTTCAAGAGCTACGCGCCAGAGAAGATCGCCTACGCGCTCAACCGCTACCAGTTCGAGGCCCTGCGCCACTGGGGCATCGCCGACGCGCGCCTGGCGAACAACAAGTACATGGCCGGCGACACCTACACGGTGCTCGACATGGCGCTGTGGGGCTGGGCGCGGCTCATTACCAACATCCTCGGCGACCAGGCGGCGAAGTTCGCCAACCTGAAGCGTTTCGTGGACGAAATCAGCGCCCGCCCGGCGGCGCAGAAGGCGATCGCCCTCAAGGACCGCTACACCTTCAAGACCGAGATGGACGAGGAGGCGCAGCGCGCCATGTTCCCGAGCAACTACCGGGCGGCGTAATGCCACGCCTGATCACGTTGGCGGCGGCGCAGACCGGCCCGGTCAACGGGGACGACTGGCGCCCCAACGTGGCGGGCGCCTGCGCCATGATCGAGGAGGCGGGGCGCCGAAAGCTCGACATCCTGTCGTTCTGGGAGCTTTTCCTCACCCCCTTCTTCCCCAACCGGCTCACCCGGGACTACGACAAGCGAGAAGTTCTATTTCTCGCCGGGCACAGAGCTCGCGCCCTTCCCCGCGGCGCGCTTCTGACGGAGTGCGAATTCCGTCGTCCCCGCGGGGACGCCGACTAGCTCGCTTCCACCCGGCGCAGCGCAGCCGACAGCGCCTTCAGGTCGCGGGCGCCGCCAAGGTCCTGCGCCGCGCGCTCCAGCTCTCCGATCGCCTCCGCCTTCAGCGAGCGTGCGGCGTTCGAGCGGAACTTGGCGAGCACGGTATGCGCGTCCGGAGCACGGGTGTGGTTGCCCAAGACGTCGTCGATGCGGATCGTTTCGGATCCCCTCCTGGTGCTGCAAACGATTTCCGCCTCGAAGCGCTCGGGGAAGCGCGCCCCGGGTAGGGGCTCCCAGGAGATGCGGCGCGCGAGGCTGCGCACCGGGTCGCTCGCCGTCGTCTCGAACGTCGCTAGATCGACCTTTCCCTCCACGAGCTGCGCAGCGACGGCGATGGGCAGGCTCCAGCGCGCGGCATGGCCGTTAGCGGGCGACTGCTTGGTCTGCCAGGGCTCGCAGATGACCGCGGCTTCGCCCTGCGGCACCCGGCAGACGATCTTCTCGACGTCGGCGGGGTGCACGCCCCGCTCGGCGAGCTTGCCGGCGGCTTCGATGAAGGGGTGCAGGTAGTGGCAGCACGGGTAGAACTTGTAGGCCGCCTTCGGCAGGTGCCATTCGCGGCCGAGGGTGCCGACCAGTCCGCGAAAGCGCTCGGCGGCGCCCTCGGTGACGGTGAACTGGCGGAAGAGGCCGTGCTTGCCGTCGAGCGAGGTCGCCGGCCCCGTCATGCCCGAGCGGGCGAGCATGGCGGCGATGACACCGCCGTGCGCGGCCCAGCCGGGATGGAGCGACTTCACCGACGAGCCGTTGGTGAGGAATTCCATGACGCCGGAGGCCTGGCTGAGCGAGATGCCGATCGCGTGAACGGTGAGGTCCTCGTCCAGGCGCATGAGCTCGGCGGCCAGGAGCGCCACGGCGAGCGTGCCGGTGACCGAGGTGCTCATGAAGCCCCTGGCGTGGAAGCCGTTCGGCGCCGCGAGGCCGAAGCGGATCAGCACTTCCCAGCCGCGCGCGTAGGCGCCCAGCAGCGACGCGCCGCTCGCGTTCTGCGCCTCGCCGACCGCGAGCGCGCCGGCGGCGAGCACGGCGCTGCCGTGGGCGATCGAGCCGGTGTGCGTGTCGTCGAATTCCAGGCTGTGGATGAGGCCGCCGTTGATCATCGAGGCGTCGGCGGTGCCGGCACCGGTGGATTGGCCGAACACCGTCGCCGGGCCGCCTTTCGCGACCTCGGCGGCGTAGGCGCGGTAGGCCGCGCCGATCGGCGAGCCGGCCGATGCCAGGCCGACGCCGACGGCGTCGAGGAAATGCAGGCGTGCGGCGGTGGCGACGTCGGCTGGGAGAGGGGAGTTCGCGCAACCCCTCATTGCGCGCACCAGCTCGCGGGCGAGGGTCATGCTTTCACCATCCGGGCGAGCGCGTCGCGCCAGGATCGTGAAAGAACAGCGGGGTCGCCGGCGATGACTTTCTGCAGCGCCGCCGGGACCGCGGGGAACACCGGGCCGGCGTTCTCCGCCAGCTTGGAAAGGATGGTCGGCTCGTCCAAGGGCTTGTCGGCGCCGCCGCGGGCGCTTTCCACCACGGCGCTCATCTCCGCGCCGTCGCCGAAACGCATGGTGACGCGCGCCGGGCGGTCGTTGGGCGCGGGCTTCACGTCGGGGTAGGGCTGCAGGCGCACGAGCATGCGCAGCCTGGCGATCTCGGCGTCCTCGAGCTTGTCCTGGGTGAAGGCGCGCGCGCCGGCGGTGCCGAGCTGCACGGTGGCGGCGATGGCGTGCGGCAGCGAGAACTTCGCCGCGAGCACGGTTTCGGGCTCGGCGTTGCGCAGCGCCTGGCCGCTGGGCGCGGTCTCGACCACGATCTCCGCGATCTGCTCTTTTTTCTTCTGCATACGGCCGAGGAGGTCGAGCGTCGCCTCGATGGCGGAATGGGCGTAGCCGCAGCAGGCGAAGACCTTGTGGTAGCCATTCGTCACGGACCACGTGTCGCCCAGGCCCGCGACAAGGGCGTCTGGTTTTACGCTTGTCTTGTAGGCGCCGACGAAGACGTCGTAGGGCGTGACGTCGTTGCCGCCGATGCCGGCCTCGGCCCAGTCCGCGGCACGCAGGCCGAGCCAGGCGCCGGCGGAGGTCCACGCGTTGCGCACCAGCGCGCCCTCGACCGCGGTATCGAACGGCCCGGCGAACGACATGCTCGCGCCGCCGGTCACCGCCTCGAGCATCGTGGCCGCGTCCAGCCGGCGGGCGAGCGAGGCTGCCGCCGCGCCGCCGATCGCGGCGAAGGCGGCGTGCGGGTGCACGTTGAACACGGGGAAGGGGAACGCGAGCGCCAAGCGCGTGGTGACTTCGTAAGCGATGGCGAGCACGCGCAGCATTTCCTCGACCGTGCGGCCTTGGGCTTCGGCTTCCGCGAGCAGCGCCGGGATGGTGTACGCGCCGCCGTGGCAGGAGGCGTTGCGGAAGCCCTCGTCGAGCTCGCACCAGGTGATCGCCATGCCGTTGGCGCTCGCCGCGGCGTACTTGTCTGCCCTGGGAGCGCCGCGCGCCAGCACGGTCGCTTCCGTGCTTCCCGAGGAAGTGTTGAGAAAGGCCCGGCACGCGCGCGCCACCTGCGTTTCCAGCGACCCGGCGACCATCGCGCCGATGTCGTCCGAGAGGATGATCGCCGCCCGCCGGCGCACCGGCTCGGGCAGCGGCTTGCGGGCCGCCTCGACGGCCCATTCGATCAGCTTGCGGGTGTTGGCGGCGGCTTGCGAGCGTGCCGGATTCTGGTTTTGCATCATGGCAGGTATGCTCCGCTGCGAGTGATGAAGTGAGTACTGAGGAGAAAGGAAAAACCATGCGCATCTGGCACCAGAGCTTTACCGATCTGACGGTCATGCCGCTCTACCGCAAGACCATCACCGAGCATGCGGCCGCGGTGATGGGAAAGGACGCCGCGGTGAGCGTTCACGGCCTGCGGCCCGGCACCTACACCGAGGGCTGCGCGCCGATCGACGCGATCAAGCATCGCTACGTGGCGGCGGTCCACGAGCTCCAGGTCTGCGACGCGGCGCTCGTGGCGGAGCGCGAAGGCTTCGACGCGCTCGCCCTGGGCTGCTTCTTCGACCCGGGCCTGCGGGCGGCGAGAACGCTGGTCGACATCCCGATCGTCGGCCTCGGGGAGTCGTGCGCGCTGGTCGCCTGCTCGCTCGCCCGCAAGTTCGGCCTGGTCACGCTGTGCGAGGACCAGTCGGCCGACTATACCGACCTGATGCTGGGCTACGGGCTCGAGCGGCGCTTCGCCGGCGCGCTCGCGCTCGACCCGCCGATCGACGAGTTCGCGCTCGAGGCCGACGAGAAGACCGCGCGGGAGATCGAGGAGCGCTTCGACGTCGCGCGCGCGGCGATGGTCGCGCGCGGCGCCGAGATCATCGTCCCGGCCGACGGGGTGCTGAACGAATTCCTCGTGCGCCGCAGGCGCCTGACCGCCCGCGGGGGCGTGCCGGTGATGGACAGCCTCGGGACGCTTTTTCAGCACGCCGCCTTCCTGGTGAGGCTCGCGCGCACGACCGGGACGGGCATCAGCCGTCATCAGATGTATGCCAAGCCGTCGCGGGCGATGGTGGACCACGTGCGGCGCTTCTCGGGACAGCGCGAGCTGGAGAGCGACTTCTCGGGAGACCGCTGAGCGATCACCGGGTTTTTGCCGGAATCGGCGGCTGGCCGATGCGGCGCCAGAGGTACTTGCCGTGGCCGCCCTTGCCGACCATTTTGTGGTCGTCCATCACGGTGACGCCGCGCGAGATTGCGCGCACCGGCCAGCCCTTGAAGCTCCAGCTTTCGTGCAGGTTGTAGTCGGCGTAGGAGGCGAAGTCGGCGGCGTGCAGCACGCGCTCCTTGTCGAGGTCAACGAGCGTGAAGTCGGCGTCGGCGCCGGGATCGAGATTGCCCTTGAGCGGCGCGAGGTCGAACACCTTCGCGGGGACCGAGCCGAGCAGCTGGCAGATGCGCTGCAGCGGGAGCTTTCGCTTGTGGTAGCCCTCGGAGAGCATCACCGGCAGCATGCTCGCGGTGGCGGGAAAGCCCTGCGAGGCCAGCCACAGCGGCTTGTCCTTGTTCACCTTCTTGCGCGCGTTGTGGTCCGAGGCGACGAGGTCGACGGTGCCGTCGAAGATCGCCTCCCAGAGCGCTTCCAGGTCGTCTTTCGTGCGGAACGGCGGGTTGGCCTTGCCCATGCCGCCGTCCTTGGCGTCCTCGATGTGGGTGAGGTAGTGCGGGCAGGTCTCGACGATGACGTCCTTGAAGCGGCTGCGCCAGAAGCGGATCACGTCGAGCGCCTTGCGCGAGGAGATGTGCGGGAAATACACGCGCGCGCCGAGCTCCTCGGCGAGGTACATCGCGCGCAGCGCCGGCTCCGACTCGGTGATCGCGGGCTTGGAGGCCGACCAGTCCTTGAGTGTGCTGCCGCCGGCGGCCTGCACCTTGCGCCGCTCGCGGTTTACGATCTCGATGTTCTCGGTGTGGCACACCACGATCGGGCGTCCGACGCGCGCCGATTCCCTGAGGAGGTCGTAGAAGAACCCGTCGTCGGTGCCGTCGAGGCCGAGGTAGCGGCCTTCCTCGCCCTTGAAGTTCATGAAGTACTTGAACGAGGTGACGCCGTAGTCGCGCACGTACTCGCCGAGCTCCTTGATGTGCAGCTCGTTGGCGGTGCTGAAGTGGAAGCCGAAGTCCACGTGCGCGCGCGTCACCGCGTGCTCGAGCTCGCGCCGGAACACGTCGCCGTAGGCCTCGTTGTTGAGGAAGTAGCCGAGCACCGTGGTGAAGCCACCCTGCGCGGCATTGGCGGTCTCGGTGGAGTACTCGGTGATCTTCTCGCCCATGCCGAAGTGCACGTGGCAGTCGATGAGGCCCGGGAAGACGTGCAGGCCCTTGGCCGACTGCTCCGGCACGCCGGAGGCAGCGCCGCCCGGGGCGAGCAACGAATGAATCCTGCCGCCTTTCACGAGCACGTCTTTGTTCTCGGGCGCCTTGTCCGGAAACACCAGTGTGCCGCCGCGCAATACGAAATCGGTCATGTTTTCCTCAATTCCTCCATCGAATAGATCGCCTGCGTGCCGGCGGGCGCGTTGAGGGCCGGCAGCGTGACGGCGATGTCTTCCTCGGCGATGTCGCGCGAGATGCACACGAGCCGGTTCGCCTGGTCGCCGTCCGGCCAGTCCTGGAAGCGCTGCGGCGGGTGGAACACGCCCTGCACGCCCTGCACGAACGCGATCGCGTCCTCGATCTGGAGCAGGCCCTTGACGCGGATGAGCCGGGCGCCGAACTCCTCGCGCGCGAGCCGCGACCAGGCCGCCCATCCCGCCCAGGTGACGGGCGGCGGAGGGCGGAACGAGTGCGCGCGGATGCCCGAGAAATGCTCCCGCGAGCGGATCGGGCCCTGGAGCAGCGACATTCTGTACTTTCTCGAGCCCTCGTAGGACGAGAACAGCGCCGCCGGCGAGTCCAGAATCTCCGCGTCTCCGAGAAAATCCAGGATCGGCGCCGCATCCGCAAGGTCGCGCTTGCTGACGTAGAAGCGCTCGGCGTGCGCGACCTGCTTGTCGAGCTCGGGATACTGGAGCCGCGAGGCGAGGAAGTGCTGGGCGTCAATCGCGCACACCGTGGCCTCGAAGGCGTAGGCGGCGGTCACCAGCGGATGGCCGAGCAGCACGTTCAAAAGCGGCGCCGGGTCGGCCGCGCCGCTCGTCTCGATGATCAGGCGCTCGAAGCGCGGGATCTGGCCGCGCCCGCGGCGGCCGTCGAGGTCGGCGAGCGTCTCGTGCAGCGCGCCGGTGTTCGCGCAGCACAGGCACCCGGCGTCGAGCAGCACCACGTTGTCGGTGGCCTGCGCGATCACCGCCTGGTCCAGGCCGATCTCGCCCAGCTCGTTCACCACCACCGCGGTGTTGGCGAGCGAAGGCTCCTTCAGGGCCCGGTTGAGCAGCGTGGTCTTGCCGCTGCCGAGGAACCCTGTGAGCAGGAACACCGGCGTCTTCATCGGTCCCCGAAAAGCCTGAGCAGCGCGCCGCGCAGCCAGCGGTTGGCGGCGTCGTTCTCGACGCGCGGATGCCAGCAGAGCGACAACTCGAAGCTCGGGATGTGGAACGGCAGCGGATGCACCCTCATCTTCACGAGGCGGGTCCACGCCCTCGCCACCTGGCTCGGCGGGCTGACGATGAGGTCGGTGGCGGCGCCGATGAACGGCGCCACCATGAAGTGCGGCACGCGCAGCGACACGTTCTCCTCCAGGTCTCCTCGGCGAGCGCGCTGCTCATTGCCGACTGCGTGAGGCCCATGTGTGCGGCGGCGCGCGTCACGTTGCCGCGGCGCAGGAGCGCCTCGAACACCGGCAGCAGGTTCAGATCGGGTGTATCCACGCGGTGGATGAAAGAAATCTATGCCATCGATTTGACTGATAATTATAGGTCTGCCTAGACTGAAATGAAGGAGGGCGCCGCGTGAAACCCTGGGACGGCATCATTAGCGAGGAAGACCAGAAAGCAACCTACGCCGCCGGTTTCGGCCGGCCCTCGAGCATCGGCCGGCGCCCGGCCCTGCTCATCATCGACGTGCAGTACCGCACCATCGGCACGGCGCCGAAGCCGATCCTCGAGGCGATCAAGGAATTCCCGACCTCCTGCGGCGAGACCGGCTGGAACGCGATGCGCAACATCGCGCTGCTGCTGGCCGAGTTCCGCCGCAACGGCTGGCCGGTGCTCTATCCGCACGTTGCGCCCAAGAACAAGTCGACCGACGGCGGCCGCCTGGCGGAGAAGGTGCCGGCCATCATGGACATCGCGGCGAAGGGCTACGAATTCCCGGCCGAGATCGCGCCACGCGAGGGCGACGTGCTCATACCGAAGAAGCATCCGAGCGCGTTCTTCGCCACGCCGCTCGCCAGCCACCTCATTGACCTGCAGGCCGACACCCTGGTGGTGACCGGCTGCACCACCAGCGGCTGCGTGCGCGGCAGCGTGCTGGACGCCTTCGCCTACAACTTCCGGGCCTTCGTGCCGCAGGACGCGGTCTACGACCGCTGCGCCACGTCGCACGCCGTGAACCTCTTCGACATGGCGGCCAAGTACGCCGACGTGGCCACCACGGCGGAAATTCTGGAAAGGCTGCGCCCGCTGGCCCAAGGATCGCCCGTCCGCAGAGTGGGCTGAGGCAGCGGCAGCGCCTTTCGAACGGGAGTCGCACATGAATGCAAGGAAGAGGCTGCGCGAGCTCATCGCGCGCAAGGGCTGCACGGTCGTCCTGGGCCCCTACGAGCTGCTCGCCGCGCCCCCCGCGCAGGTGGCGGGGTTCGACGCGGTCTACCTCACTGGCGGGGGCTACTCGCGCTCGAACGGCTATCCCGACATCGGGCTTATCACGCAGACGGAGCCGACGCAATGGAGCCCGCGCACCGTTGACGCGGTCGATACGCGGCTCTACGCCGACATGGTGATCATCGCGCGCTCGGACGCGCGCGCCGTCGACTCGCGCCGCTTGCGCGAGCTGGAGACGAAGTACCTTAAGGACGTCTGATGCGCGTCACGCTGTGCGAGAACATGCGCGCGGTGCCCTACGTGCCGTTCTATCTGGCGCTCGCGGGCGGGTACTGGGAACGCGAAGGGCTCGACATCCGTCACGTCTTGTCGCCGAGCACCAAGCGCACGGCCACCGCGCTCCTCGAGGGCTCAGTGGACGTGTCCTGGGGCGGGCCGATGCGTGTGATGCTGCACCACGACGCCGACCCGCGCTGCCCGCTTGTGTGCTTCGGCCAGGTGGTGGCGCGCGACCCTTTCATCCTCGTCGGGCGCGAGCGAAAGTCTGCGTTCCGCTGGTGCGACCTGCTCGGGCTGCGCGTCGCGCCTGCGGGCGACGTGCCGACGCCCTGGATGACCTTCCAGGACGACCTGCAGCGCGCGGGCCTGGATCCGAAGGCGATTGCGGGAGATCGTGTGCGGCCGATGGCGCGCAACCTCGCGGCGTATCGCCGCGGCACAGTAGACGTGGTGCAGGTATTCGAGCCGTACGCCGATCAGCTCGTCAGCGAAGGGCGCGGCCATGTCTGGCACCGCTTCAGCGAGCGCGGCGACTGCGCCTATACGACCTTCTACGCGCTGCGCCGCTTCACCCGCGCCCGGCGCGAGGCCTGCCGGCGCCTGGTGCGCGGCATCGCGCGCGCGCAGCGCGCACTCTTCGCCGCCACGCCGGACGATCTCGCCGGCGCGGTCGGCGCCTTCCTGCCGAAGGTGCCGCGGGAGGCGCTCGCGCGCATCATCGGCGCCTACCGGACGAGCGGCCTGTGGGCGCGGTCGCCCGAGCTTCCGTATGCGCCGATCCTGCGGCTGAAGGCTGCGCTGGTTTCGGGCGGCCTCATCCGCTCCGACCCGCCTTACGAGAGAATCGTCGACCCGGACCTATGACCGTCCCAACGATCGACATTTCGACACCCGGCATCGCGGCAGACGTGGCGCGAACCTGCGAGCAGACCGGCTTCCTGATCATCTCCGGCCACGGCTTCCCGCTCGAGCTCCTCGAGCGGGCGAAGCGCGAGCTGTACGTCTTCTTCGACCTGCCCGAGGCGGCCAAGAACCGCTGGCATCCGAGTGGGCCGTCGAAGCAGCGCGGCTACCACGGCTTCGCCACGCGCGGGCTCGCCTACACGCTTGGCCAGAAGACGCCGCCCGATCTGCGCGAGAGCGTGTTCCTCGGCCCGGTCGATGACCACCGCGCCCATTACGCCCGCATGCCCGAGGCGGCGACCAGCTACGCGCCGAACCTGATCCCCGACCAGCCGCCGGGCCTCGCCGCGACGCTGGTCGAGCTCTACCGCGCCTACGAAAAGCTCGCGGCGAGGATGATGCGCGTCTTCGCCGCCGCGCTTCGCCTGCCCGAAGGGTTCTTCGACGGCACCCTCGAGCGACACTTCAGCATCATGTCGTGCCACCACTACCCGGTGCTCAAGGAGCCGCCGCTGCCGGGTCAGCTTCGCACCGGGGCGCACACCGACTACGGCGCGATGACCATCCTTGCCGCCACCGATGCGCAGGGCGGCCTCGAAGTGCGCCTGCCCGGCGGCTCGTGGTCCGCGGTGCAGCCGCGCGCCGGCGAGTTCGTGGTGAACCTGGGCGACATGATGGCGCGCTGGACCAACGAGCGCTGGGCCTCGACGCTGCACCGCGTGGTGAACCCGCCGCTTTGCGTGGCGCAGAGCCGGCGCCTGTCGATCGGCATGTTCGTGCATCCCAGCTACGACCAGCGCATCGAGTGCGTGCCGACGTGCCTCGAGCCGGGCGAGAAGGCGCGCTACGAAACCATCACCGCCGGCGAGCACATCAAGCGGAAAATCGAACGCAGCCATGCGGCTGCCTAGGCCGTCTTCCCCGCGAAGGCGGGGGTCCCATTTACCCGAAAGCCAGCGCGATGCACTTGCTCTCGGTCTTCATCCCCGCCGAGAGCTGCACGCCCTCAGACGGTGCGCACGGGTGGGTCGACGGGGAAGAACTGCTCGAAGACGCCGTTCATGTTCTCGAACTCGAGCATGTCGTAGATCAGCACGTTCAGCTTCACCACCCGCTCGACGGCCCAATCCTTGACATGCGGTGCGGCGCCAATTTCACCGCTATCCGGACCCCCACCCCGGGGTACCCCCGCCGCGCGCCCCGGCGCGGCGGCCGGAGTTATTTCAGGACGCCTGATCCCCCGAGGGCAAGAACGGCTCGGCATCGGGGCCGAGCATCCCGCAGGGCTTGGGCTCCTGTGGCGGGGGGGGCAGCGTGCGCCGAAGGGCGGCAACTCGGCTCGCTTCAAGGGGTTGATCCTCATCGAGAGCGGGGAGTCTTCGCCAAACAGCACGATCACCCGCGCTGGACTTCCTCTCGGGATGCCGGTACCGTTGTCCGTGAGGGAAAAGGTGGTGTGAAGTTCCTTTACTCTGTTCGAGTCAGGTAGCCGGCACCACCGACCTTCTGGGCATGCCACCCGTGCGCATGGGTGGGTTTCGCCGCCATGGGCCAGGGCACGGGTGCCCAACCGATTGCCACGGGAGAATCAAGGTGAAAATTTCATTCAAACTGAAGAGTCGTCTGGCTGCCGTTGCGCTAGGCGCGCTGGCGTTTTCGGTGGGCGGACCTGCGCTTTCGCAGGAGTGGCCTACCCGGCCCGTGCGGCTCGTCAACCCCTTTACTGCCGGATCTGCGGTGGATGTGGTGGCGCGTCTGATCGCCGCTCGCCTGTCGCAGAACCTCAACGTTCAGTTCATTGTGGAGAACCGAACTGGTGCGTCGGGCAACATCGGCACCGAGGTCGCTGCGCGTGCGCGGCCCGACGGAGACACGTTCCTGGTGGGCTCGCCCGGCACAATGGCCATCAACCCCTGGCTCTTCAAGTCGCTTCCCTACGATGCCGAGAAAGACTTTATCCCAGTGACGGTGCTGGTCAGTTTTCCGCAGGTGATGGTGGTGAACCCGAAGACCCCTGCGACCACGGTTGCCGAGTTTGCAGCCTGGGTGAAGGGCCAGCAGGGCCGGGTCAATTTCGCTTCCTCCGGACAGGGCAGTACCTCGCACCTGGTGATGGAACTGATTCGCGCTGAAGCGAAACTCGATATGACGCACGTCCCGTTTCGCGGCGGATCGCCCGCGGTGCAGGCCGTGATTGCGGGCGATGTACAGGTCGCGGTCGAGGGACTTCCCTCCCTGCCTGGCCATTTGGCAGCAGGAACAATCCGTCCGCTGGCTGTCACCTCAGAGCGTCGCAGCGAAGCCCTTCCCAATGTGCCGGCGCTTTCCGAAACCTTTCCCGGGTTTGATGCAGCCGCCTGGGTCATCCTGTTTGCGCCCGCGGGCACATCGATCCTGATCGTCAATCGCATGGCGGCGGAGGTCAAAAAGTCGCTCGATGCGCCGGAAGTGCTGGAGCGCCTGGCCAAGATGGGTGCCACGCCGTCGGGCCTCGGACCGGTGGAGACAACCGCATTTCACAAGCGCGAGCTCGCAAAATTCAAGCGCGCGGTAGAGATCTCGGGAGCAAAGGCCGAACAGTAGGCGACACCGCAGGGTTGCTTTCTCATCGGCGCTCAGCGACACTGCGTGGCGGCCATATGCTGCCCCGCCAGCATAGCTAGTCCGAACGACTGCGCCAGACCATTTCCCGGCAGATATCCGGCGCCGCCCACCCCGGAGATGGAGGCGGCGGCACCTCCGGCCGCATACAGCCCCCTGATCACGCTGCCATCGCGGCGGATCACTCTTGCACTCGTATCCACCCGCAGGCCACCCTGCGTGTGAGCAAGCGCGCCGGTGACCCAGGCGCCGTAGATGGGCGGCGCGAGCGCCGGACCGAAACGCTGGCGCCCCCACGCTGGGTCATGCCCGCTTGCCACCGCGGCGGCAAAGCTCGCGAAGCTTTCCTTGAAGGCCTCGCCGGGAATGCCGAATAATTGCGCGAGCTCGGCTGGGCTTTGCGCGATGTGAATCTTCCCGGCCTCAAACGCCTCCCGATAAGGGCCTTGAGTGCGGGCCGATGCATGAATACGGGCGTCGAACACCTCGAGCGCGATGCCACCGGGCTGCGCCAGCACAAAGGCTGCAAGCTCGGAGGGTCCGATGTCTTCTGCCACAAACCGTCGGCCCTCGCGGTTCACCAGAAAAGCGCCCAGTGGAGGCAGTGACATGCCCAGCCTCGTGTGGCCCCGGGGCGGATTGACGTGGCCTTGTCCCTGATAGCCCTGCATGAAGGCCAGGTCGGCGCCCAGCGCACGGCCAAGGCTTACTGCGCGGCCATCATTGGCGCCCGCCCCGATGTGAATTGCGCTTTTCATTTTCGGGATGTACTCGGCAAGAAGCTCGGGGTTGGCCGCGAAACCACCGGTGGCGAGCAGTACGGACGCTGCAGCAAAGTCGCGGCTACGGCCGCGCACACTTGCCCGGAGCCCGCTGATACGTGGCGCCTGGCCGAGCGTGACCGGATCGGGCTCAGTGAGCAGCTCGATCGCTTCAGCCTCGTCGATGCATTGAATCTGCGCACGGGCGCTGACCGCGGCACGCAGAAGCGCGTGCAATTCGCGCCCACTCTCTGCGGGGGTGGCGTGCAGGCGCGGCGCGCTGTGCCCCGGGACCGAGAGGCCAACCAGGAGTTTAATGGGAAGACCCGCGACGTCCGCGAGGAAATGCACAGCAGGCGCGCTCTGGGCGGCGATTGCGGCCAGCACCGGTGGGTCGACCACCCCTCCTGCCTTCGCATGGGCATCAGCGACGAAGCGCTCGGCATCGTCGGCGATTCCAGCCCGGGACTGATATCGTGTGCCCGCTCCAGGGAACAGGCCACCGCTTACCATCAGGTTGGAGGGGCCGCCCGGGTCGCGTTCGAGGAGCAGTACGGACGCGCCGTGATTTGCGGCCACCAGTGCGGACATCATGCCAGCAGCGCCTGCGCCCGCGACGAGCAGATCTGCGTAAGGGGTCGGGATCGAGGTGGAGGTCATCGTGTGGCGCTTGTACGGCTAAGGGATTCGAGCGAGTATTCAGCAGACCACTTCGGGCCATCATATCGTGACCGCTGTCTCTGCCATAACGCCGATTCAAGCAGCAGGACACAGCCCCGCCGCGGGAGCGCCGCCGCCCGCCTATTCCTCGATGCTGTCACCACTCACCCTGGCGGGTAAGCGTTTGCGAAACCGCATCGCCCATCTGTCGATGACCACCTACTCCAACCGCGATGCCAAGGTCGGGCCGATGCTGCTCAACTACTGCGTGAGCCGGGCACGCGGGGGGGCCGCGATGCTGGTCACCGAGCCGATCAGCATGGCGCGGCATCACCATCTGGCCACGCGCGCCGACGCCTGGAACGACACCGATCTGGTGGGCCTCACCCGGCTCGCGCACGCAGTTGAATCGGAAGATTGCCGCTTGATCGCACAGCTTCTCGAAAGGGGGCGGGCCCGCAACCAGCCTGGCCGCAGCTTTGATGGCATTGGCATGTCGGTGCTGCCGGATGATCTCAGCTGGTCCATGCCGCGCGCTTTGCTACGCAACGAAATTGCACCGCTCCTCGATGAATACGCAAAGGCGGCAGCGAGGCTCAAGCGTTGCGGGTGGAGCGGTCTTGAGATCTCTGCGGGTCATGGACATTTTTTCCATCAGACGCTTTCGCCCTGGTCGAATCGTCGCACCGATGATTACGGAGGCGATCTCGAGGGGCGGACGCGGTTGCTGCGCGAGCTCATCGTAGCCATTCGCGCCGATTGCGGACCCGACTTCATCCTGGGGTTGAAGCTTCCCGGAAACGACTGGCTATCAGGCAGCATATCCCCTGATTACGCTGCGGCGGTCGCGAGGCGGCTCACCTCGGACGGTCAGGTCGACTATGTGGCGTTCTGCTGGGGAAGTCATTCGCGCACGCTCGAGCGTCATGTGCCCGATGGCTACACCGAGCGCGTGCCGTACCGATCGACCATTCGCGAACTCGCGCGAGCGATCCCCGAGGTGCCGGTCATTGCCGTTGGCCGAATTACCGATCCTGCGGAGGCTGATGCGATTGTGGCCGACGGGACGGCGGCGATGGTCGGAATCGGACGGGCGCTGATCGCCGATCCCGCCTGGGTGAGCAAGGCGCAGGCGGGACGCGCTCACGACATCCGCTACTGCGTATCATGCAACACCTGCTGGGAGCGTATTTCCCAGCAGCGCCTTCCGATCGGCTGCGACAACAATCCGCGGGTGGGACTGGCTGACGAGGTCGACTACCGGCCTCCCAAAGCTGACCGTGCCCGGCGTGTCGTCGTAGTGGGCGCGGGCCCCGCAGGTCTTGAGGCGGCCTGGATTGCGGCAGCACGCGGCCACCAGGTGACCGTCCTCACGCGCGCAGATGAGGTGGGTGGCAAGCTCCGTCTGCGTGCGCGCTTGCCTGGGGGCGAATCAGTGAGCAGTGTGTATGACTACCAGCATGCGATCGCGCTCCGCTACGGTTGCGAGTTCGTCACGCGTCGCGAGGCGGGGCTCGCCGATGTGCTGGCCCTTGAGCCTGATGCGGTGATTGTGGCCACGGGAGCCGGCATGGTTGCGCCGCTCTGGCTTCCTGATGCGGTTCGCGATGCAGGCCTGGTGCCGGATCTGCGAGCGGCCATGCTCAAGGTGCTGCGTCATAGTGGACGACAACCCGGATCGGCCGTCATCTTCGACATGGACCATGGCGAAGGTACCTATGCCGCGGCCGAGTACCTGCACTCGGTATTCGATCGGGTGGTCATTGTCACACCCCGCGACACAGTCGCTCAGGATCTTCCGGTGGTTGTCCGTCAGGGCGTTCTGCGGCGGCTCAGCGAGAAGCGCATCGACATCATGACCCTGTCGGAGCCGGTTTGGAATGAGCGGGTGGAGGATACGGCAGAGCTCACCTGCGTCAATGTCTATAACGGGCAACAGACGGCCGTGAGTGATCTCGCGTTTCTCGCGTGGTCGACGCCGCGCGCGCCTGATGATGCGCTGCCGCGGGCGCTTGCCGGGCAAGGTATTGTCGTTCACCGGGTGGGTGATGCCCGGGCGGCGCGTTCGCTGTATTCCGCCACTTCAGAGGGACATGCCGCAGGCCACATGGTTTGATGCCCAGAGGGCAGGGCTCGGCGCAATATGCCAAGGGTTCGAGCACCTTCCTTGAGCGCCCAAGACCCAGGAAAGGATCAACCACCGCAACGGCAAGAACGGCTCTGCAACGGGGCCGAGCATCCCGCACGGTTCCCCCGCCTCTTCGGCCCCCGTATCAGCCCAATCGCCCTCGCCAGTTTCTCCGGCTGCCTTAGCCTGACGGACGCTGCTTGACTCCCTTTACCTATGGCACGGGTTTCCAACCCATGGACGGTCCGCGCCTCGGCACAGCGCAGGAGATCGAGAAACTCGATTCACCCGGTTGCGCGAGGGGGGTAAAATCCTCCCCTTTCAGCCAGTTGCGCCGCTTGCGGCAGGAGCCGGCACGCGTGACCCGGTCGCCACGACCCTGACATGACCCTCTACGCTCTTGGTGTGAACCACCAGACCGCGCCGCTCGATATCCGCGAGCGCGTGGTGTTCCACGTCGAGCGCCTGGGCGAGGCGCTGGCCGAGGCCAAGCAGCGCTTCGCCGCCGAGGCCGCGATCCTGTCCACCTGCAACCGCACCGAGGTCTACCTCTCGGGCGAGCGCCCAGAGCAGGCGGCGGAGTGGCTGGCGCGCTACCACCGAGTCGAGCCCGCCGAACTGGGCCGCTACCTCTACACGCTGCCCAGCGAGCGCGCGGTGCGCCATGCCTTCCGCGTCGCCTCGGGCCTGGACTCGATGGTGCTGGGCGAGCCGCAGATCCTCGGCCAGATGAAGGACGCGGTGAGGAGTGCCGAGGCGGCGGGGACGCTGGGCACGGTGCTCAACAAGCTGTTCCAGCGCTCCTTCGCCGTGGCGAAGCAAGTGCGCTCCACCACTGAGGTCGGAGCCAACAGCGTCTCCATGGCCGCGGCGGTGGTGAAGCTGGCGGCGCGGATCTTCCCCTCGCTCAAGGATCAGAAGGTGCTGCTGGTGGGCGCCGGCGAGATGATCGAGCTCTGCGCCACCCACCTCGCGGCGCAGGGACCCGAGCGCATCACGGTGGCCAACCGCACGCTGGAGCGCGGCCAGGGGCTGGCGCACCGCTTCAACGCGCGCGCCATCGAGCTGCGCGAGCTCGCCGCGCAGCTGCGCGAATACGACGTCGTGGTTTCCTGCACCGCGAGCTCGCTGCCGATCCTCGGCAAGGGGCTGGTCGAGCGCGCGCTCAAGGCGCGCCGGCGCCGGCCGATATTGATGGTGGACCTGGCGGTGCCGCGCGACATCGAGCCCGAGGTCGCCGAGCTGGACGACGTGTTCCTCTACACCGTGGACGACCTTCAGGGCATCGTGCAGGCGAACCTGGATGCGCGGCGCTCGGCGGTGGACCAGGCCGAGGCGATCATCGAGACCCAGGTCGGCCAGTTCATGCACTGGATGCAGGGGCGCGAATCGGTACCGCTGATCCGCCAGCTGCGCGACCAGGCCGAAAGCGCGCGTCAGCACGAACTGGAGCGGGCGCTGCGCCTGCTGGCCAGGGGCGAGGACCCCAAGCAGGTGCTGGAGGCGCTGTCGCAGGGCCTCACCAACAAGCTGATGCATGCCCCGACCCAGGCGCTCAACGAGGCCACCGGCGAGGAGCGGCGGTCGGTGGCGGCATCGATCGCGCGCCTGTTCAGGCTCACGCCTTGAAACCCTCCCTGCGAGCGAAGCTCGAGGGCCTGGCCAACAGGCTCGAGGAGCTCAACCGCACCCTGTCGGCGGAGAACGCAGCCCGCGACATGGGCGAGTTCAGAAAGCTCTCGCGCGAGCATGCCGAGCTCAGCAACGTGCTCGAGCTCTATGGCCGCCACCGGCAGGCCGAGCGCGATGCTGCCGCTGCCCGCGACATGGCGGCGGACCCGGCCATGCAGGGATTCGCGCAGGAGGAGATCAAGGCCGCCGAGGCCGCGATGGCCAGGCTCGCCGCCCAACTGCAGGCGGCCATGCTGCCCAAGGACCCGAACGACGGCCGCAACCTGTTCATCGAGATCCGCGCCGGCGCGGGCGGCGACGAATCGGCCCTGTTCGCCGGCGACCTGTTGCGCATGTACACGCGCT
>Ga0194132_10002697_pt1 | contig 32774 bp, 29 predicted proteins | sample TA2KigOf80mmetaG_FD_148612 | JGI IMG/M metagenome (GOLD analysis project Ga0194132, IMG submission 148612) | Freshwater microbial communities from Lake Tanganyika, Tanzania - TA2015054 Kigoma Offshore 80m | ecosystem: Environmental > Aquatic > Freshwater > Lake | place: Tanzania: Lake... | reverse complement strand
AGACCCCGCCACAGCACCCAATCCGCAGGCTGGGCCGCAGGCCATGCCCTCATCGGCGATGCTTCGTCGTCAATGATGGGGTTCTTCGAGGTGTCCAAGCGTCCTGGCGGGCCGACTGATGGGCGCCATCGCACTGGTGCTGCTGGCATCGGTGATCGGCCGCTATTCCGGCCTCTACACCTTGGTGTGGGCCGAGGAAGCGGCCCACGCCATGTTCATCTGGATGGTGCTGCTGGGGGCGGCGGTCGCCATCGAGCGTGGCGGGCACTTCCGGCTCGACGTGCTAGAGCAGGTGCTGCCGCCCACCGGTCGCAGGCTGTTGCGCGCCCTGGCGCATGTGTCCTTGGCGTTGTTTGGCCTGGCGCTGTTGGTGACCGGGCGGACCTTGCTGGCCAACAGCGTTGGGCAGTTCACCAACGCGCTGGGTCTACCGCAATCCACCATCAATGCCGCCATTCCCTGCGGCGGGGCGCTGATGCTGTTCTATTCTTTGCGCCAGCTATGGCACCTCCGCGCCGCCGCCCAGGGCACAGCGGCGGCGCGGCCGGACGGCACTTGAACCGATGGATGCGGTTCTGCTCTTCGGCGTCTTCCTGCTGCTGCTGCTGATCGGCATTCCGATCGTGGCCGCGCTGGCGGCCAGCTCGATCGCGGCCTACTTGCTGGTGGGCGGCCTGCCCGCGGTGACGCTGACGCAAAACGCGATCTTCGGCATCGACAAGTTCGTGCTGCTTTCCGTGCCGCTGTTCATCCTGACGGGCGAATTGATGAACGCCAGCGGCATCTCGGTCCGCCTGTTCGATCTGGCCTCGGCGCTGGTCGGCCATCTGCGGGGCGGCCTGGCACAGGTCAACGTGGTCGCCAACCTGTTCCTGGGCGGCATCTCCGGTTCGTCTTCGGCCGACGCCGCGCTGACCAGCAAGGTGCTGATCCCCTCCATGGTGGCGCGGGGCTACGGCGCCGGATTCGCCGGTGCCATCACCGCCGCGGCGGCCATGCTGGGACCGATCATTCCGCCCAGCATCGCCATGATCCTCTATGGCTCGGTCGCCAACGTCTCCATCGGCAAGCTGTTCATTGCCGGCATCGTTCCGGGCTTCATGGTCGCCTTCGCACTCGGCCTGACGGTCTGGCTGATCTCGGTGCGGCGCGGCTATCGCGGCGAGCACGCGCGGGCTTCTTGGCGCGAGGTGATGCGCTGCGCAGGCCGTGCCGCCTGGGCGTTGCTGCTGCCGGTCATCGTGGTCGTCGGTATCGCGTTCGGCATCGTCACACCGACCGAGGCTGGCGCCATCGCGGCCGCCTACGCCGCGCTGATCGGCAGCTTCATCTATCGCACGATCCGCCTTGCCGACTATCCCCGGCTGCTGCTCGATGCGGCGGTCGATACCAGCATTGTCATGCTGATCGTCGCGGTGGCGGCAACCTTCACCTTCCTGATCACGCTGCTGGGCCTGCCGCAACAAGTCGCGGCGCACATCGCCCAACAGAGTACGAGCCCGGCGATGTTCCTCCTGGCCGTCAACTTTGCCCTGCTGTTCGCCGGCATGCTGATGGAGGCGACCGCGCTGCTGCTGACCGCCCCCATCCTGGTACCGATCGCGGTTCGCCTGGGCATCGACCCGGTGCATTTCGGCATGATCATGGTGCTGAACATCATGATCGGCACTTTGACGCCGCCGTTCGGGCAATCGGCCTTCATCGTCAGTGCCATCGCCCGGATTCCGGTGGAACGCATCTTTGGCAACATACTGCTAGTGCTGCCGGCCTTGCTGTTGGTGTTGGCCATCGTGGCCTACCTGCCGGGGACGTTCCTCTGGTTGATCGCGGTGTTGGGCGTTTAGCCGCTCCGTCGCAGCTTGCCGGTCAACAGGTGGCAGGCGGCGCCGTGCCCGTCGTCGAGCGCGCTCATAGCCGGTTCCGCGGCCCGGCATACCTCGCCGGCATGCGGACAGCGGGTGTTGAAGCGGCAGCCGGGCAGCGGATCGATGGGGCTGGGCGGATCACCCTCCAGGATCGTCTCCTCGGACGCGCGCCCGCTGCGCAGCATGGCGGCTGAGAACAGCGCCTGGGTATAGGGGTGCCGCGGTGCCTGGAACAGCGCCAGCCGCCCGCCCGTTTCCACCAGCTTGCCGGCATACATCACCAGGATGCGGTCGGCCATGTATTCGGCAACGCTGAGATCGTGGGTGATGAACAGATAGGCCATGCCCATCTCGCGCTGCAGTTCCTTGAACAGGTTGAGCACGCGCGCCTGCGCCGACAGGTCGAGCGCCGCCACCGGCTCGTCCAGCACCAGAAGCTTCGGATTGACCGCGATGGCCCGCGCGATGCCGACGCGCTGGCGCTGGCCGCCCGACAATTCGTGCGGCAGGCGCCGCGCATGCGCGGCGTTGAGGCCGACCCGCTCCAACAGTTCGTCCACCCGGCGGGCGATGGCGGCGCCGTCGGCGCGGCCGAACAGGCGGTTGACCCGCAGCGGATAGGCGATGCTGGCGCCGACCGTCATGCGCGGGTTGAGCGAACCGAAGGGATCCTGGAACACGATCTGCGCGGTCAGGCGGATCTCGCGCAAGGCTTCGCCCTTGAGGGAAGTGATATCGGTCCCGCCCAGGCGAATGCTGCCCGAGGTCGGCTCCAGCAGGCGGATGGCAAGTCGGCCGAGCGTCGACTTGCCGCAGCCGGATTCGCCCACCACCGCCACCACCTCGCCCGCCTTCACCTCGAAGCTGACGCCATCGACCGCGCGTACCCGGCGTGGATCGCGCGTGAACAGGCCGCGGCCGCGTGCTGGATAGTGCTTGGTCAGGTTCTCAACCTGCAGCATGGCGCATCCGTCCAGCCTGCTCGGCGAAGAAGCAGGCGCTCCAACGGCCCGGTCGCACCTCCTGCAGCGGCGGGCGCTCGACCTGACAACGCGACTGGCGCAACGGGCAGCGGGCATAGAAGGCACAGCCCGGCAGCGTGTCGGTCGGCAGCGGCGGCTCGCCCGCCATCGGTACCAGCGGCTGACCGATGCTTTCCAGCGCTGGCACGCTGTTCAACAGGCCAATCGTGTAGGGATGCAACGGCGCCTGGAACAGATTGTCGGTGGCGCAGCTTTCCACCACGCGGCCGGCATACATCACCATCACGCGCGAGCAGGCCTTGCGCACCACCAGCATGTTGTGCGTGGTGAGCAGCAGCGCCGTTCCCAGTGTCTCGGTCAGCTCGGTCAGCGTCTTGAGGATGCTCGCCTGCACCGTCACGTCGAGCGCGCTGGTTGCCTCGTCGGCGATGACCAGCGCCGGCTCGGTGGCGATCGCCGTGGCGATCAGCACGCGCTGGCACATGCCGCCGCTCAACTGGAAGGGATAGGCGTGCACCACTTCCTCGGGCGAGGGCACCTTCAGCAGCCTGAGAATGCGCAACGCCTCTGTCAGCGCCGGCTTGCGTCCCAGTCCGCGATGCAGCATCAATGTCTCGGCGATCCAGTCGCCGACCCGCATCACCGGGTCGAGATAGGCGATGGGATCCTGGAAGATCATGGACAGCCGGCTGCCGCGCAGGCGGCGCATCGCCGCCTCGTCCAGCGCCAGCAGATCCTGCCCCTCGAACAGGATGCGGCCGCCGACGATGCGGCCCGGCGGATCGCGCACCAGGCGCATGATCGACAGCGCGGTCACGCTCTTGCCGCTGCCCGACTCGCCGACCAGGCCCAGCCGTTCGCCCTTGGCCAGGCTGAAGTCGACGCCATCGACCGCCTTGGCTACGCCGTGGCGGGTGAAAAAGTGCGTGCGCAGGCCTTCGACGCGCAGCAATTCCACGGCTTCGGCGGTTGACATGGCCGGCCGGACCTATTGCCGCATGCGCGGATCGAGCAGATCGCGCACGCCGTCGCCCAGGAAGTTGAAGCCCGCCGCCAATACGAAGATCGCCAGCCCCGGCAAGGTCGAGACATGCGGCTTCAAGTCGAGCACCTCGCGGCCATCGTTGATCATGCGGCCCCAGTCCGGATCGGGCGGCTGGATGCCCAAGCCGATGAAGCTGATGCCGGCGCCGAACACCACCATCGCGCCGGCCAGCGAGGCGGCATAGGCGATGGTCGGTGCCAGGCTGTTGGGCAGGATCTGCGAGAAGATAATCTGGAAACTGCTGGCACCGGCGGCGCGCGCCGCCTCGACGAAGGCCTGCTCCTTGAGACCCACCACCACCTGGTAGGTCACCCGCGTCATCGGCGGGATCAACACGATGGTCAGGCTGAGCATCAGGTTGACGAGACCGGGCCCGAGTGTGGCCGAGACCGCGATCGCCAGCAGGATCGGCGGCAGGCCGAACACCACGTCCATGCCGCGCATGATTAAGGTCTCGCTGAGCCGCCCCAGATAGCCGGCGATGGCCCCCAGCGCCAAGCCGATGATCGCCGAAATGCTAAGCGGCAGCACGGCGATGGCGAGCGAACTGCGGGCACCCCACATCAGCCGGGTGAGCATGTCGCGGCCCTGCTGGTCGGCGCCCAGCAGATAGCCGGGCGAGCCGATCGGCTTCAGCCGGTCCAGCGGATGCACCTCGTTGGGATCGTAAGGGCTGAGCACCGGCGCCAGCAACGCCATCAACACCACCAGCAGCACGATGGCGCTGCCGGCGGCGATCGACTTGTGCCTGGTCATCAGCGCCCAGGGCCGCCAGACCGGGCGCTCGACGGGGGCGATTTCGGGTGTGACCGCCATCCTCTAGCTGTCCCTGACCCGAGGATTGATGATCCGGTAGATGATATCCACCACCAGGTTGAGCAGCACGAAGACGCAGGTGCTGAACAGCACCAGGCCCAGCATCATCGGCATGTCGCGGCCGATGACCGACTTGTAGATCTCCAGGCCCAGCCCCGGCCAACTGAAAATGATCTCGACGAACAGCGCGGCGCCCAGGATGAGATAGCCGATCTGCAGGCCGGTCATGCTGACGATGGTGGGCGCCGCGTTGCGCAGCGCATGGCGCAGAATGACGGCGCCCTCCGACAGACCCTTGGCGCGCAGCGCGGTCATGAAATCAAGCCGCATGACCTCCAGCATGGCAGTGCGCGCCACCCGGGCGATGATCGCGGCCGGGGTCAACCCGGCGACGATGCCAGGCATGATCATGTGCTCGATGACGTCGAGCGTGGTCTTCTCGGCGATGAACGAGCGCAAGCCGCCGGTCGGCAGCCAGCCGAGCTGCACCGAGAAGACGAAAATGAACAGCAGGCCGAGCCAGTAGGCCGGCATGCTGAGCGCGAACACCGAGACCACCAGCACGAGGCGGTCGATCCAGGTGTTCTGCCGCACCGCCGACACCACCCCGGCAACGACGCCCAGCACGGTGGCGAACAAGGCGGCGGCACCGGTCAGCAACAGCGTGATCCAGAACTTCTCGATCACCAGCGGCAGGACCGGCACGCGCTGCTGGATGGACGTGCCCCAGTCGCCCTGCAGCACCGCCCAGAGCCAGCGGACATACTGCACATGCGCCGGATCGTTGAGGCCGTATTTCTCGCGCAAGGCGGCGCGCGCCTCGGGCGAGGAATAGACCCCCATCAGCACGTCGATCGGATCGCCGGGCGCCAACTGGATCAGAACGAAAACAACCCCGGTGCCGCCCAGCAGCACGGGGATGAGCAACAGCAGGCGACGGATCAGGAAGGCGAGCATGCGGTACCGTGCGTGAACGGGATCGCTTCCGGGCCTGTCGCCGCGCCGCGCCGACAGGCGGCCGGGGCGAGACCGGCTGCCCGGCCCCGCCCCTTGTCAGCTACCCGTTTGCTGGCCGTGCGGCTAGCGCTCCAGCCACGCATTGCCAGGGAACTGCAACCATGCCTTGGCCGGCAACCAGTTCTTGACGCTGGTCAACGCGCCCATCGGCCGCAAGCCGTGCACCAGGGGAAAGCTGCCGCTGTCGGCGATGATCAGCTTCTGCGCCTCGCCGTGCAGCTTGCGCCATTCCTCGATACTGGCCGCTGTGTAGGCTTTCTCGAACAGCTTGTCGACTTCGGCATTCTTGAAGCACTGGTTGTTAAGGCCGTTCGGCACGCACTGGCCGCCGTAATAGCCCATGTCCAGGATGAAGTCGGTGTCGTAGCCGCGGTCGAAGGTGACGCACTCGTTGTCGGCCTTGGGCCGCATGTAGGTCTCGCCGAAAACCGCGTTGTCGCGCACGCGGATGTCCATCTTGACCCCGATCTTGGCCAGGTTGGCCTGCACGAACTCATAGGCCTGCAGGGCGCCCGCCACCGGCTCGTTCTCCGGCGAGGTGATGATGAAGAACTCGAAGCCGTTGGGATGCTTGGTCTGCGCTAGGATCTTCTTGGCCTCCTCGGGATCGTATTTCTCGAACACCGGCAGGCTCTTGTCGAACGAGGCCGAACCCACGCCATAGAGCTGGGTGGCGGGGATCGCCGTGCCCTTCAGGATCACGTCGGCCAGGGTCTTGCGGTCGATTGCCATGTTGACCGCCTTGCGCACCAGGCGATCAGAGAACGGCCCGCTCGCCTGCCAGCATTCGATCACCTTGGTGGCGGGGATGCCGCGCATGTGCACGACGAACCGCTTGTCCGCCTTGAACGCCTCCACCTGGTCGACCGGCAGGTCCCAGGCGATGTGCACCTCGCCCGCCTTCAGCGCCGCCGCGCGCGCCGCCGGCTCGATGATCGGGCGATAGACCATGCGGTCGACATAGGGCTTCGTGCCCCAATAGTCGTCGTTGCGCGCCATCACTGTGCGCTGGCCGCGCACCCATTCCACCAGCTTGAACGGGCCGGTGCCGACCGCATTCTGGCCGATGCCGTCCTTGCCGAACTTCTTGAAGGCCGCCGGCGAGTGCATGTAGTAGTTGGGCAGGCTGGCGATCGCCTCGATGAGGCCGGCGTTCGGCTGGCTCAGCTCAACCTCGAAGGTGAACTCGTCCACCACCTTGGACCCCTTCAGGCCCTTCAGCACGCCGCGCGCCGTGCTGCCGGCCTGCGCATCGTAATATTCGTGCTTGTCGTTCGTCATGCGCTGGAAGTTGAAATGCGCCGCCTCGGCGTTGAACGGCGTGCCGTCGTGGAACTTGACGCCCTGGCGCAATTTGAAGGTGTAGGTCTTGCCGTCGGCCGACACGCTCCAACTGGTGGCGAGGCCCGGCACGATCGGATGGAACGGCTCGTCCGCCGTCCAGTCCTTCTCGACCAGGCCGTTGAACAGTGGCATCAGCGCGTTGTGCTGCGAACTGCTGATATACTTCTGGATGTCGAGATCGGGCGTATCGTTGGTGGTGGCCACCACCAGGGTGCCGCCCGTGCGCGGCTGTTGTGCCAAAGTCGGCCCAGCATCCAGTGCGGCGATCGCGAGCACCGCGCCCAAACCTTGTGCAAGTTTCCACATGCTGAATTTCCCTCGATCCGACGAAAGTTCCTGCAAGAAAACTGTTCTCCTTCCCTGTTCGAATGTCAAACGACCTGGGCGCCGATCAGCCCGTCGCCGGCTCACGCGGCCGCGCGCTGATAGGCGTGGCCGGCGCGGATCAGCAGGTCCTCGCGGAAATGCGGCGCCACCAGTTGCAGGCCGATCGGCAGGCCTTGCGACTTGCCGCACGGCAAACTCAGCGCCGGGAAGCCGGTGTAGTTGAAGGGCGCCGTGTTGGCGATCAGCGGCCCCAGATCGACCCCCAATTCGCCGCCGAACAGGGTGTGCTCGATCGCCTCGACGGGGTTCGTTGGCGTCCGGTAGGCCAGCGCCTTCATCGGCACGGTGGGCATGGCAAGGATATCCACCTGGCCGAACACCTGTTGGTATTGCGCGATCACTGTCGGCCGCACCGCCAGCGCCTTGGCGTAGAGCCGGCCGTTCAGCCGCTCATGCGCATAGTCCCCCGACACCACCATCAGCTTCAGGTTGAGCGGCAATTCATGGCTGTGGCTGCGCTTGGCCCGGCCGAACGCCGCCATGAACGAGGCCGGACAGAAACTGCCGCCGAACGCGCCGGCGCCGTTGTTGTCCAGCAACTGCCGCGCCCCCTCAAGATAGATCGGGACAATGGCCTGCGGCGCCACGCGATGCAGCGGCACCGAGACCTCGCGCAACTCGGCGCCGGCCCCGCGCAGGGCATCGAGCGCCAGGCGCACGGCCTTCTCCACATCGCCCTCAGCCCCGGCAGCGCCGAAGCCTTCGGCCAGCACGCCGATCTTGAGGCCCTTGGCCGGCTGGCCCAGCGCGCCGACATAGTCCGGTAGCTTGGCCGGCACCCTGGCTTGGCGCGGATCGTAGCCATCGGCGCCCGCCACCACCTGCAACACCGCCGCCAGATCCTCGACGTTGCGCGTCATCGGCCCGACATAGTCGATGCTGGCCTCCAGGCCGAACACGCCGGAATGCGGAATGAGACCGTGCGTCGCCATCAAGCCGACGCAGCCGCACCAGGCGGCCGGAATGCGGATCGAGCCGCCCTGGTCGCCGCCAAAGGCGATGTCCACCTGTCCCCCGGCGACCGCGGCGCCGGAACCGGAGGAGGAACCGCCGGTCACATGGCCATGATTGTTGGGATTGAGCGGCCGGCCGAAATCACCGACGCCCGAGATGCCAGGTCCGCCAAACGAGAAGTCCTCCATGTTCATCTTGCCGACGATGGCGGCCCCCGCGTCGAGCAGACGGGTGACGATGCTGGCATCGAAATCCGGCACATAGCCATCGAGGAAATGCGAGCCGAGCGTCATCGGCACGCCGGCCACGGCCGTGTGATCCTTGAGGGCGACGGTGCGGCCGGCCAGGGGTCCACTGGCCGCGCCCTTGATCTGGCACTTGCGGATGAAGGCGTTGAGCGGATCCTCGGCCGGGCCGGGCCGATAGCCGGGGTCGCGTTCCAGATGGCGCAGTGGCGGGCGGTGCTCGGCCACGCGCAGCTCCAGGAATGCCTCCATCACGGCGATATGGTCGTGGTGGCGGCCAGTGAAGATGCGGGCTTCGGTCTGGGTTAGTCGGATGCCCAGGCGGCGGGCCTCGGCGATCACATCGTCGATCTCGGGGCGTTGCAACGGCATGACAATTCCTCCGTTCTGGTGGACTGCGCTTGCTTCCCCGCTCGGCGTTGGCTTCGCGGGGTTCGGTTCGCGGCCTAGTGGTTCGATGCCGACGCTTGGCCCCCAAGCGTCGGTTGAATCGAACCACTAACCCATTGATGCAGTGGATCGACCGCCCAAACGGATGGGTAGCATCCGTTTGAGCCGATCCACTAGGGATGACCGCGCCGGAAGTCGTTGCCGCCGTGCAGGTCGCGACCGCGCACCAAGATCAACGGGCGGGTATCGTGCGCGTTGCCGCGATGCTCGCGCCGCTCCGCCGCGTCGTGACGGAACAGGCTGCTCGACGGCATGAAGCGCAAGGCGAAGCCCGCCCTGGGTTGTCGACCTTGGTTCGGCCCGGCGACGTGGATGGTGAAGACATCGAACAGTACCATCTGCCCGGCTTCCAGTTCGATGTCGGCGGCCAGGCTTTCGTCGTATTCCTCCGCCGCCAGGGTCTCCTGGATCAGCATGTCGGCGCGGTCGGCGGTGAAATGGCGGCCGATGCGCCGCGACAGGTGCGAGCCCGGTATGCAGCGCAGACAGCCATTCTCGCGCGTCGTATCCCAGATCGCGATCCACACCGATGTCGTGGCCAGCGGCTCGATCGGCCAATAGCGGCCGTCGCGGTGCCAGGGCGTGCCGCGGCCTTCGCGCGCCGGCTTGTAGAACACGGCGCTGCCCCACAGGATCAGGTTCTCGCCCTGCAGATCGGCCGCCATGCCGACGATCGCCGGGTCGGTCGCGGTCTCGCGCCAGACCGGACCGGCGCTGAGCCGTTGCGCGCCGCTGCCCGGCACATGCGGGCAGATCAGCGGCTCATCGGCGTGTTCGGGGTTGTCGGCCAACAACCTAGGCATCGCCCGTTGCAGTCCGACCAGCCGCTCGGCCGGCAACCGGTACCGCGGCACGACGAAGCCGTCCCGTCGATAGGCCGCGACCTCATCCGCTTCCAACCCAGCGGCCGTGGCCATGCCGCACCTCCTGGCTTCCGCAGGGTCAAGCTTGCGGACCGCCGCCCGGTGCCGTCAAGCGGACCGCCCGCGGACACAGCTATTCACCGCGCACCACGCCGCAAGCGATGCGGCCGCCGGCATTGCCGGCCGGATCCGAGCGATAGTCGTCCGCCCCGGCGTGCACGATGAAGGCCGAGCCGTCCGCGTCGAACAGGCCGTTGGCGGCGCCGGCCGCCAGGTTCAATCCGGGCGCCAACAGGTCAAAGGAGACCTCGCCGGAGGCCGCGACATGCAGGTTGGGCAAGTCGCCCGCATGCGCGCCCTCGGCAGCGAAGTAGCCGTGCTTGCGACCGCCAGGATTGAAGTGCCCCTCGGCCGTAGCGAAGGGCGGCTCGCACTTGCCGACCGCGTGGAGGTGGAAAGCGTGCGGACCCGGCGGCAAGCCCGCCAGCCTGCCACTGAGCAGCACGCCTTGCGGCGTCTGCCGCAGTTCGATCGCCCCGAGCGGTCGGCCCTGAACATCCACCATCGTCGCCCGCGCGGTCTCCGCCGCTTGCGCCGTCCCAGCGGCCGCGCACAGCGCCACGAGCGCCGCGACCAGATCACGCTTCCCCATTGCACCACCTTCTAGAGCACGCGCGTCGTCGCCCGCGACACGATCAGAATTTCATCCAGTCGCCCTGCTTCTCCACCGCGCCGGCCAGCTGGAAGCAGGAGAGATCGTCGAACGGCCGGCCGATCGCCTGCAGGCCGATGGGCAGGCCGTCGGCCATGCCACAGGGCACGCTGATCGCCGGATGGCCGGTGGCGTCGAACGGCGCGGTGTTCTGCGTCATGTTGAGCGCGTAGAAGAAATATTCCTCCACGCCGATGTCGGGCGGCGGGATCTTGGTCGCGCGGAACGGAATGGTCGGCATCACCAGCACATCGCATCTGGCCAGCGCGTCGTCATAGGCCTTGCGCGCGAGATAGCGCAGGTTCTGCGCCTTGGCGTAGTAGCGCGTGTTGTACTGGCGATACATGTACTCGCCCAGGATCGACACCAGCTTGACCGTGGGCGGGAAGTCGTTGGGCCGCGCCTTGGAGCCCTTGGCCACCGCGTCCAGCATGCCGGTGTTGTAGAAGCCCTGCCAGTTGGTGCCGAGATTGTAGCCCTTGACCATGAACTGATGGGCGCCTTCCAGGATGATGGCGTTGAAGATGTGCCAGGCGTCGTAATGCCCCGGCACCGAGACCTCCTCGACCAGCGCGCCCTGCCCGGCCAGCCGCTTGGCCGCCGCGCGCACCTTCTCGTCCACCACCGGTTCGCTGGCCGGCAGGCCGACGCTCTCCTGCCTGATGGCGAAGGCTTCCTTGACCAGGCCCACCTTCAGGCCCTTCACCCCCTTGTCGACGGCCGGCAGGTAATCCTTGACGTAGTTGTCGGGGATGACGCCGCGCTGGCGTGGATCCAAGGGATCGGGACCGGCGATGGCGCCCAGCAGACGGGCGCAGTTCTCCACCGTGTCGGCCATGGGCCCGCAATGGTCCATGGTCATCTCGATCATCATACAGCCGGTATAGGGCACCAGGCCGTAGCTGGGCTTGTGGCCGACCACGCCCGACCAGGCGGCGGGGATGCGGATCGAGCCGCCCTGGTCGCCGCCCAGCGCCATCCTCACCTGGCCGGTGCCGATCACCACCGCACTGCCATTGGAAGAGGCGCCCGGCGCGTGCGTCGGCTTGCGCGGATTGCCTACCGGACCCAGCGCCGCGGTATGCCCGGCGCCGGAGAACGAGCAGTCCTCGGTCGTGGTCTTGCCGACGATGGTGCCGCCGGCATCCAGGATGCGGGTGACCACCGTGGCGTCGACGTCGGGAATGTAGCCCTCCAGCACCCGGCTGCCGTTCATCATCGGCATGCCGGCAACGCAGATCGCGTCCTTGATGGCGACGTCGTAGCCCTTCAGCGGTCCGCTGGCCGCGCCCTCGATCCGGCAGCGCACATACCAGCCGTTCAAGGGATTGTCTTCCGCGCGCGGCCGGTAACCCGGCGTGCGCGGATACTTCACCGGCGGGCGCTGCTCCGGCAATTCCTCAAGCCGCCGGTAGGTGTTGATCGCGCCCTTCATCAGGTTGCGATAGGCCGCCGCCTGCTGTTCGTCGAGCTCGTAGCCCAGGCTCTGGGCGATCTCCAGGACCTGGCGAAGGCTTGGTAGGTCGGCACCAACCGGCATCGTCTCCCCCTTTGGCTGATGATGTGCGAGGTTAGCGCAAGCAGGCCGGACATGCATGGCCGGCAATCGACAGGCTGCGCCCGGCTGCCTAGCATCCGGCCACGGAAGGCGGCATGCATGGGCTTTCGCATTACGGTCGATACCGGAGGCACCTTTACCGACGTGGTCGCGGCCGATGCGAACGGCCGGATGACGCTGGCCAAGTCGCTGACCACGCCCGAGCGCATCTTCCACGGCATGGGGGAAGCGCTGACGCTGGCCGCCCGACAATTGTCGCTGACGCTGCCGGAACTGCTGGCAGCAACCGATCTGTTCATCTACGGCACGACGCGCGCCACCAATGCCATCGTCACCGGCAAGGTCGGACGCACCGCCTTGCTGCTGACCGCCGGCTTCCCCGACATCCTGGTGCTGAAGGAGGGCGGCAAGTTCCACGCGCATGACTTCAGCCAGGATTTTCCCGAGCCCTATATCCGACGCTCCGACACGTTCGAGATCGTCGAGCGGATCGATGCCGAGGGCACGGTGCGGGTGCCGCTCGACGAGGGTCAGGCGCTGGATGTGCTGGAGGCGGTCGCCCGGCGCGGTTTCGAGGCCGTCGCCGTCTGCTTTCTGTGGGCCACCGCCAACCCGGCACACGAGGCGCGCCTGGGGGCGCTGATCGAGCAGCGTTTGCCGGGGGTGTCGTACACGCTCTCGCACCGCCTGCTGCCGGTCGTACGGGAATATCGCCGGGCCTCGGCGGCCGCCATTGACGCCTCGCTGAAGCCGTTGATGCAGGCCCATCTGCGCGAGATGGCCGAGGATCTGCAATCGCAGGGCTATTCCGGCGAGCTGCTGGTGGCGACCGGCCTGGGCGGCTGTCAGCATGTGCCGGAGCTGATCGAACGACCCATCCATGCGGTCGGTTCCGGCCCGGCCATGGCGCCGGTCGCCGGCGCCGCCTATGCCGCCGCCGAGGACCGCGGCGAGGATGTCATCGTCTGCGATACCGGCGGCACCACCTTCGATGTCAGCCTGGTGCGGGCGGGCACGCCCAACCACACGCGCGAGACCTGGCTGGGCGGGCAGTGGACCGGCCATCTTGTCGCCATGTCCTCGGTCGATGTGCGCAGCGTCGGCGCCGGTGGCGGTTCGATCGCCTGGGTCGACCCGGGCGGCCTGCTGCGCGTCGGCCCGCAAAGCGCTGGCGCCCGACCGGGGCCGGCCTGCTATGCGCTGGGCGGCACCGAGCCGACGGTGACCGACGCGGCGCTGGTGCTCAAGTATCTCGACCCGGAGTTCTTTCTGGGCGGCCGCATGCGGCTAGACCGGGCGGCCGCGCGGCGCGCGGTCGAGCAGGTCGCCCGGCCGCTCGGCCGCGGCGTCGAGGCCGCCGCGTTCGCCATCCTGACGCTGGCCAGCGAGCTGATGATCAAGGCGATCCAGGAGATCACGGTGGCGCAGGGCTTCGACCCGCGCGAAGCGGTGCTGGTGGCAGGCGGCGGCGCCGCCGGCCTCAACATCGTGCCGATCGCCCGCGAGCTGGGCTGCGCCCGCGTCATCCTGCCCCGCACCGCCGCGGCCCTCAGCGCCTGCGGCATGCAGTTCTCGCATATCGTGGCGGAGGAAACCGCCAGCCTGGTGACACTATCCGACCGCTTCGATTTCAGCGGCGTCAACGCGGCGCTCGACCGGATCGAGGCGACCCTGCAGGGCTTTCTTGGCCGACTTGGGCGCGCGACGCCAACCCATCGCCTGGAGCTGTTCGCCGAGGCGCGCTACCAGGCGCAGGTCTGGGAGCTGGACGTGCCGTTGCCCGGCCGACGCTTCCGTGACGCCGGCGACGTGGCCGCGCTGCACCAGGCCTTCGACCGCGTGCACGAGCGCACCTTCGCCATGGTCGATCCCGGCAGCCGACTGGAGTGCATCAACTGGAAAGGCCGCTTGACGGCCAGCCTGCCGACCGCGCCGTGGCTGACGCTGCCGCTGGCGGCGTCGCCCACGCCCGGCCCGGTCGCCAGGCGGCCGGCCTATTTCGGGGCCGACGCCCCGGTCAGCAGCGAAGTCCACCGCGGCGACGGCTTGGCGCCGGGCGCCAGCCTGCGCGGACCGGCGATCATCGAGGAAGCGACCACCACGATCGTCCTGCCACCCGGCGCCCGTGCCACGCTGTCCGCTTCAGGCAACTACGTGATCGAGGTTGGCGCATGAGGGACGACAGCATGCAAGCCGCCCGTTTCGGCGCTTTCGATCCGGTGCTGGCGGCGATACTGGCCAACCGGCTGGATGCCATCGTGCGCGAGATGTCGAACACCCTGCTGCGCGCCGCGCGCTCGGCCGTGATCAACAGCGGGCGAGACTTTTCTTGCGCCATCTGCACCGCCGACAACCGCCTGCTGGCCACGGCCGAGGGCTTGCCGGTGCACATCTTCGGTTCGCATCTGCAGACCAAGGCGATGTGCGAACTGCATCCGGACCTGGCCGAAGGCGACTGCTTCCTGCATAACGACGTCTACCTCGGCAATACGCACCTCGCCGACCACATGTTCCTGGCGCCGGTCTTCGTCGACGGCGAGCACCTGTTCACCGCCTGCACCAAGGCGCATCAAGCGGATATCGGCAACAGTATCCCGACGACCTACCATCCCGGCGCGCGCGATGTGTACGAGGAAGGCTCGCTGGTCTTCCCCTGCGTGCGGGTGCAGCGCGACTACCGCACTATCGAGGACATCGTGCGCATGTGCCGGGCGCGCATCCGCGTGCCCGAGCAATGGCACGGCGATTTCCTGGCCGGCATCGGCTCGGTCCGCATCGGCGAGCGGCGGTTGCGGGAACTTGCCGCCAAGCACGGCGTCGCCACGCTCAAAAGCTTCGTCGAGGCCTGGTTCGACTATTCCGAAGCGCGCATGGTGCAGGCCATCCGCAAGCTGCCGAAAGCGCGCCTGGTCAATACCGGCCGGCACGACCCGCTGCCGCCCATCCTGCCGGACGGCATCCCGCTGAAGGTCGAGATCGCCATCGATCCCGAGGCGGCGGCGATCGAGCTCGACCTGCGCGACAACATCGACTGCGTCGATTGCGGCCTCAACGAGTCGGAGGCCTGCACCATCAACAATGTCCTGACCGGCGTGTTCAACTGCCTGGATCCCGACGTGCCGCACAACGCCGGCTCGTTCCGACGCCTCAAATTGCGCCTGCGCGAGAATGCGGTGGTCGGCATCCCGCGCTTCCCGCATAGCTGCTCGGTCGCCACCACCAATGTCGGCGACCGGCTGGTCAATGCCACACAGGCCGCCTTTGCCCAGTTGGGTGAGGGCTGGGGCCTGGCCGAAGGCGGCAGCAGCATGGGCGTCGGCTATGCCGTGGTCTCGGGCCGCGACCGCCGACAGGGCGGGCGGCTGTTCATCAACCAGCTGGTGGTTTCGAGCAATGGCGGCCCGGCCGGCCCAGTGGCCGATGGCTGGGTGACCTATGGCCTGCCGGTGGTGGCGGGCGCCATGTACCGCGACAGCATCGAACTCGACGAGATCAAGCATCCCATTCTGTTTCGCGAATTCCGCTTGTTGCCGGGCAGCGGCGGTGCCGGCCGGTGGCGCGGCGCGCCCGCGGCCCATTATGTCTATGGACCGCTCCACGACCCCATGACGGTCGTGATCCTGGGCGACGGCATGGTCAACCCGCCGAAAGGCGTGCTGGGCGGCGAGGACGGCGCACGGGCAGTCTTCTATCGGCTCGCCAGCGACGGCACGCGCACGGCACTGGGCAACGGCACCCGCCTGGAGCTGCGGCCGGGGGAGTGGGTGGGCGGCTCGGACAATGGCGGTGGTGGCTATGGCAACCCCTTGTCGCGGCCGCCCGAACGCGTGCTGCACGACGTGAACGAGCGCTGGGAGACGGCCAACCGGGCGAGCGCCGTCTACGGCGTCGTGCTGCGTCGGGCGAGCGATGGCGCCTATGCGCTCGACCTTGCCGCGACCGAGCGCGCGCGGCGCGCGGCCGAACCGCGCTGAGCGCGGCACGCCTGCGAGCCCTGCTGGCGGAGCGAGCAATTGGCCATTCGTTGGGCGAGGGCTTGTCAGCGAAACAACCTGGCGGATCGATGTTTCGCCAGCGGTGCTGGGTTGCCGTTTTGCGCGTGTTTCAGCGTTTGCTTTTTCTGAAGTAGAATTCGTTTAATGTTGGGCTCCCGGAACCGCAGCCTGGGGATGTCGGTTGCGACAAAGGAGGAGCCTTACATGTTAGCATTACTGCGATATGCGGCGAGCCTGGCCGCGCTGGCGCTGGCTAGTGGCACGGCATATGCCCAGTCGGTCGAGTGCGGCAACGCGCCGCCAGCCGACCAAGACCTGACGCTGGTCGCGGCCTATGCCGCGAGCCCGCCCGCCGTCGATGAAGTGGCCTTCACCATGGAGGTCGAAAACATCATGGCGAACACCTATGGCGGCGACCTGGTGCAGTACAAGCCCGTCTACTGGGCCGAGCACAAGGTGTGCGGCGCCGGCACCAACCAGGAGGGACCCAAGCAGGTGACCGGTCGCTGGGCGGAAAGCTGGACGGAATCCGCCGACGGCAAGACCTGGAGCTTCAAATTGCGCCGGGGCATCAAGAGCTACTTCGGCAACGAGATGACCTGCGCCGACCATCAATGGAGTTGGGCGCGCGGCTTCGAGATGAAGGCGGTCAAGTTCTTCTTCACCAAGGTGATGCTGCTGGACAAGCCCGAGGACGTGACCTGCCCCGACCCGTACACGGTGCAGTTCAAGATCAAGGATCGCAACCCGCTGTTCCTGCAACTGTTGGCCATGAACTACTATGGCGGACCGTTCGATTCGACCGAGGCCAAGAAGCGCGCCACCGCCAGCGACCCCTGGGCCAAGGAATGGCTGAAGAACAACACCGCCGGCTTCGGCCCCTATCACCTGGAAAAGCATGTGCCGGGCGAGGAGCTCGTCCTGGTGCGCAACCCGAACTTCCAACCGCGCCCGGCGGTCGGGCGGGTGATCGCCAAGATCGTGCCGGATTCGGCCACACGGCTGGCGCTGCTGAAGCGGGGCCAGGTCGACTACGCCATGCGGCTCCGGCAACGCGAGTATAACGAGATCGAAAGCGACGCCAACCTGCAGGTGATCTACCACCCGGCCAACTTCATCCCCTATTTCGGGCCGGTGCAGACCAACCCGATCATGGCCAAGCAGGGCGTGCGGCAGGCCATGGCCTGGGCCATGCCCTACAACGACATCCTGAACAAGGTCTATTTCGGCAAGGGCCTGCCGATCAAGACGATCACCCCGGCGATCTATCCGAACTCGACCGAGAAGTTCTGGCCCTACAAGGAGGACCTGGCCAAGGCGAAGGAGGTGTTGGCGGCCGCCGGCTATCCCAACGGCTTCGACCTCACCATCTCCTACGACAAGGCGATCTCCGAGATGGAGGAGGTCTGCACCTTGATCAAGAGCAACTTCGAGAAGATCGGCATCCGCGTGCAACTGCAGGGCTTGCCCTCGGCCGTCTATTCCGACACCAAGTTCACCCGCAAGCAGATGGCGCATTGCGACAACTTCCAGTGGCCGTGGGTGGCGGACACCGGCTACACCGCCTGGGTCTACCTCACCCATCCGGAAGTCAACGTGATGAACGCGGTCAAGAACGACGATCCGGAGCTGAACAAGCTGACCGAGGCGATGTTCGTCACCGGCTTCGGGGCCGAGCGGCTGAAGATGGACATGCGCATCCAGGAGCGCGTGGCCGAGGACGTGCCGTGGATCTTCCTGGTCAATCCGGGTTGGCGCGAGGCGTTGAAGAAGGAGTGGGCGGGCTTCGTCTGGTTCCCGGACAACAACATCCACTTCGAGCTCTTGTACAAGAAGAAGTCGTAGTCCGCGTGCGGGCGCCGGCCGCGATCCGCGTGGCCGGCGCCGGCGCCTTGGGGGAATGTCGAGCGTGCGACTGTTGAAATACGCCAGCCGTCGTCTCGCGCTGCTGCCCGTCCAATTGCTGCTGGTTTCGCTCATCGTGTTCGTCCTGGTGCGGCAGATGCCGGGCGACCCGACTTTCCTTTATACGGGTCCGTTCGCCACCACCGAACGCGTGGCCGAGGTGCGCAAGCAACTCGGCCTGGACGAGCCGACTTATGTGCAGTACGTGCGCTATCTCGAACGCATCGCGTATGGCGATTTCGGCCTGTCGATGCGCACCTCCCAGCCGGTAGTGGCCGACCTGCGCCAGCGTCTGCCGGCCACCATGGAGCTGATCCTCTACGCCGTCGTCTTTTCGGTGCTGATCGGCGTGCCGCTTGGCGTCTATACCGCGATCCGCAGCAAGGGCGCGCTCAACCGCGGCGTCTTCGTCTATGGCATGACCTCGGGCGCGCTGCCGGACTTCTGGTTCGCGCTGGTGGCCATCTTCATCTTTTTCTACAAGCTGCACTGGCTGCCGGGGCCGATCGGCCGTATCGACCTCTTGATCAGCAAGCCGCAGAACATTTCCGGCCTCTATACCGTCGATGCGCTGCTCACCGGCAATTGGCCGGCGCTGGCCTCGGCCAGCGGCCAACTGGTGCTGCCGGTCGCCACGCTCGTCTTCATCTACATGTCGCTGGTGCTGAAGAACACCCGCTCGGCCATGGAGGACATGCTGCGCTCGGAATTCGTGACCTATGCCCGCGCCGCCGGCTTGCCGCGCCTGATGCAGTGGCGCTATGCGCTGCGCAACGCCATGCCGCCCATCATCACCGTGACCGGCATCCTGACTTGGTTCCTGTTGGGCGGCGCCGTGCTGGTGGAGACGGTGTTCGCCTGGGGCGGGCTCGGCCAGTATGCCGTGCAGTCGGTGGTGAATTCCGACTACGCGGCATTGCAGGCGGTGGTGCTGTTCTCCGCGGTGTTCACGATGGTGATCTTCCTGCTAGTCGACCTCGCCTACTTCCTGATCGACCCGCGGATCAAATAGGCTATGAGCAGCGATAATCCCAGCCTGCCCGCCACCCCCCTACCGCGCGTCGGTCAGCAGACCGCCTGGCGCGATTTCCTGAGCTTCACGCGCCAGCGGGGCGGCTTCCAGCTCGGCTTGGCCATCGTCGCGCTGTCGCTCGGCCTCGCCGTGTTCGGGCCGCATATCGGCCCCTACCCGACCGAGACGGCGCTGCCCGGCATGCCGCTGCAACCGCCCTCCTGGCGGCACTGGATGGGGACCGATGTCTCCAACATGGACATCTTCTCGCGCGTCATCGCCGCGCCGCGCATCGACCTGACCATCGCGCTCGTCTCGACCGCCATCGCCTTCGCAGGCGGGGTCGCGCTGGGCGTCATTTCCGGCTTTTTCGGCGGCGGTCGGGGCGTGCCCAAGTTGTTGAGCGAAGGCATCATGCGTGCCGCCGACATCATCCAGGCCTTCCCGGTGTTCATCTTCGCGCTCGCGCTGGTCGGCTTCCGCGGGCCCGGCACCGAGAACGTGATCGCCGCGCTCGCCTTTCTCAACATCCCCTATTTCCTGCGCATCACCCGCGGCGCGGTGCTGCAGGTGCGCGAGCGGCCGTTCGTCGAGGCGCAACGCTGCGCCGGCAATTCGGAATGGCGGATTGCCTTCGTGCATGTCATGCCGAACGCGCTGACCCCGCCCTTGGCCAATATCTCGCCCACCATCGGCTTCTCGATCCTGCTCACCTCCGGGCTGAGCTTCGTCGGCGCCGGCGTGCCGGTGCCGACGCCGGAATGGGGCTCGATGATCGCCATCGGCGCGCCCAACATGATGACCGGGCAATGGTGGACGGCGTTGTTCCCAGGCCTGGTGCTGGGCATCGTGATCCTGGGCTATGCGCTGGTCGGCGACGGGCTCAAGGAGTTCCTCGACCCGGTGAACAAGAGGTAGGCCGTGGCGCCGATCCTGGAATTGCGCGAGCTCAGCGTCTCCTACGAGACGCAAGGCGGTGCGCGGGCGGTGTTGAGCAAGCTGTCGCTCGACGTCTCGGCGGGCGAGGCACTGGGTATCGTTGGCGAGTCGGGTTCCGGCAAGACCGTGCTGGTGCGTTCGATCCTGGGCCTGCTCGACCCGCCGTTCCGCACCGACCACGGCACGGTGGTGTTCGAGGGTCGCGACCTTCGGCAACTGGACGAGCAAAGCTTCCGGCAGTTGCGCGGCGGCAGCATCGCGCTGACCACGCCCGAGCCGCGCAAGCACCTGAACCCGCTGATCAGCATCGGCCGGCAGATCGTCAACGTGCTGCGCGCGCACCAGACGCTTGCCGAGCAGGCGGCGCGGACGCGGACGATCGAGCTGCTGCGCGCGGTCGGCATACCCGACCCCGAACGCCGGCTCGCCGCCTATCCGCACGAATTGTCAGGCGGCATGTGCCAGCGCGTGATCATCGCCATGGCGCTGGCGCATCAGACCAAGCTGCTGCTGGTCGACGAGCCGACGGCGGGCCTGGATGTCACCATCTCGCGGCAGATCCTCGACCTCATGCACGAACTGGCGGTCAGCCATGGCACCGCGCTGATGCTGGTTTCGCGCGATCTGGGTGTCGTTGCGCATTATTGCCGGCGGGTGGCGGTGATGTATGACGGCCGCATCGTCGAGGACGCGCCGGTGGAGGCTTTTTTCGCCGGGCCAGCGCACCCCTACAGCCGGCAATTGCTGCGCGCCGCCGCCGCCTCGCGAGGGAAGCGCGGGGCGGAGAAGCGTGTCGACGCGCTGGCCGAGCCGGCACGAACCGGCTGCCCCTTCCGCCCGCGCTGCCCGGTTGCCGTGGCGGCCTGCGCAACTGCCGTGCCGGCTCTGCAGCAGGTCGCTGCCGGCCGGCGGGCGCGCTGCCTGCGCGCCGAGGCCCTGTTGCGCCAGGAGCTCGCCGCCTGATGGCCGCGACGCTGCTGCAGGTCAGCGACCTGACCAAGATCTTTCCGGTCGGCGGCGGCCACCAACTCAAGGCCGTGAGCGAGGTGTCGTTCACCATCCGCCGGGGCGAGGCCCTGGCGTTGGTGGGCGAGTCCGGCTCGGGCAAGACCACGACCGGGCGCTGCCTGTTGCGGCTGATCGAACCGACCGCGGGACACATCCAGTTCGATGGCGTCGATATCCTGGCGCAGACGCAGAGGCAGTTCCGCGCGCTCAGGCCGCGCATGCAGATGGTGTTCCAGGAACCCTACGACTCATTGAGCCCGCGCATGCGCGTGGGCCGCATCATCGAGGAGCCCTTGCGCATGTTGCCCGAGCTCGACGCCGCCGAGCGCCAGCGGCGGGCGCTGGAGGTTCTGGGCATGGTGCGGCTGGGGCGCGCGGCCTACGATCGTTATCCGCACCAGTTCTCCGCCGGCCAGCAGCAGCGCATCGGCATCGCCCGCGCGCTGGTCACCCGCCCTGATCTGGTGCTGCTGGACGAGCCGACCTCGGCGCTCGACGTTTCGGTCCGGGCAGAGATTCTCGACCTGTTGTCCGACCTGCAGGCCGAACTCGGCCTTGCCTATCTCTTCATCTCGCACGACCTGACCGCCGTGCGCCGGGTTTGCCAGCGCGTGGCCATCATGTATCTCGGCCGCATCGTGGAGACCGGCGAGACCGAGCAGATTTTCGAGGCGCCGCTGCATCCCTACAGCCGCGCCTTGCTCTCCTCGGTGCTCTATCCCGACCCCGCCAGCAGGCTGTCCCGCTACGTCCTGACCGGCGAGATCCCCAGCCCCATCGACCTGCCGCAGGGCTGTCATCTCGCGTCGCGCTGCCCGATGGTCGAGCCGCGCTGCCGGAGCGCCTATCCGCCGATGGACCGCTTCGGCGAGGGCCGCTCGGTGGCCTGCTACCGCGCGCAGGAGATGCGTGCCCTGGGGGGACTGACCACGCATTAGGAGAACGCGATGCCGGACGAAGCGAAAATGACGGAAGCGGAAGTGGCGACATTGCTGGCGCATGCCGAACTGCCGCCGGCGGCGGCCCGCCGGGCGCATCTGGCGGCCGGCCTGCCCGGCTTTCGGCAACGCTGTGCCCGGCTCTACGCCATCGACGTGGCCGGCGTGGAGTTCGATTTCCTGCGCCCCTTGCGGTGAGCGCCATGCAAGAACGCGATCTGCTCAGCCTGACCGTGGCCGGCGCCGCGCGCCTGATCAAGGCCCGCAAACTGTCGCCGGTGGAACTCGCCAAGGCCACGCTTGCCCGCATCGAACGCCTGCAGCCGCGGCTTGGCGCCTTCATCACCGTCACCGCCGAGACCGCGCTCCGCCAGGCGCGCAAGGCGGAAAAGGAGATCGTGGCCGGCGACTACAAGGGGCCGCTGCATGGCGTGCCGGTGACGCTCAAGGACCTGTACGCAACCAAGGGCATCCGCACCACCGCCGGTTCGAGGATCCTGGAAACGCATGTGCCCAAGGCGGACGCGCCGGCCACGGCGCGCCTGGCGCAGGCGGGCGCCGTGCTGGTCGGCAAGACCAACCTGCACGAATGGGCTTGCGGGGTCACCACCGACAATCCGTCCTTCGGCCGCTGCCACAATCCGTGGCGGCACGCCTATATTCCGGGCGGCTCCTCCGGCGGGTCGGCGGCGGCGGTGGCCGGGCGGCTCGGCCTTGCCAGCCTGGGCAGCGATACCGGCGGCTCGATCCGAATTCCGGCCCACATGTCCGGCATCTTCGGGCACAAGCCGACCTATGGCCTGGTGCCGCGCACCGGAGTCTTTCCGGAAAGCTGGTCCTTCGACCATGCCGGACCGATGACCCTGACGGCGGAGGATGCCGCCATCGTCCTGGCCGCGATCGCCGGGCCCGACCCGAACGACCCGTCCTGCCTGACCGGCCGGCCGGCCAATCCGTTGCGCGGCCTCAAGGGTGGCATCAAAGGCTTGCGCATCGGCCTGCCCAAGCAGTTCTATTTCGACGATCTGCACCCGGAGGTCGACGCGGCCGTCAGGCGCGCCGCCGGCGTGTTCCGCGGGCTCGGCGCCCGGCTGGTCGAGATCGACATCCCGGAAGCCGCCTGGGGCATGGATTGCTGCTTCGTCATCGCCTGGGCCGAGGCGGCGCACTATCACCGCGACTGGCTGCGCACACGGCCACAGGACTACGGCCCCGACCTGCGCGATCTGCTGGAAGCCTCCAGCACCTATCTGGCCAGCGACTACCTGCAAGCGCAGCGCGTGCGCACCCGCATCCGACGCGCCTACGCTCGTCTGTTCGACAAGGTCGACCTGCTGCTGTCGCCGACCGGGCCACTGCCGGCGACCCCGCATGGCGCGCTCGACGTCGAGGTGCAAGGCCGCACGGTCTCGGTGATGGAAAGCTGCGCCCGCTTCACCGCGATCGCCGACGTGACCGGCGAGCCCGCCTGCTCTCTGCCCTGCGGCTTCACTGCCGACGGCCTGCCGATCGGCCTGATGCTGCACGGCCGGGTGTTGGAGGATGCGCTGGTGCTGCGCGCGGCGCACGCCTATGAGCAGGCGACCGACTGGCATTCCCGCCTGCCGCCACTGGACTGAACGGGGGCGCAGGGCTGGGCTTCGCGGGCGCCCGTCCAGGCACTGCCCCGGGGCCGGCCGCGGGCTGTCCGTGCCCCCCGGCCGCCAAGGCCGATCAACGCACGAACAGCCCGCGCATCAGCCATTCGGCCGACGCCAGGCGGCGCGCGAGCCATTGCCGCGTCGCCGGGAAGTCGTCCGCGTCCTCGGCAAGCCAGCGCGACACCGCGGCCACGAACAGCAAGGTCAAGCCGACCTCCTCGAAATCGCGCTGCGCCCCGCCTGCCGGCAGCAGCGCCGCCTGACGCAGCCACTGAACGCGGCGCGACAGACCGACCACCAGCGCCGCGTGCAGATGCACATGCGCCGGACGCAGCTTGTAGGCGAGCATGTCGCCAAGCACCCGGCGGCGCCCGCGCAGGGCCGCGAGCCATGTCGTCAACGCTCGTTCGACCCGTTCGCGGGCGCTAACTTCGGCGAACCCCTCCTGCTCGGCCAGCGCCAGCATTGCCTGATCGGCACGCGCCAGCCAGGCTTCGCCAACCGCGTCGAGGTCCGCGAACTCCCTGGCCGCGTCGGCCAACGGCAAGCCCGCCCGCCGCGCCACGGCAAACAGGCTGAGATTGCGCCAGCCCACCCTATCGGCTTCCGCCAGCGCGGCATCGACCAACCGCCGGCGGGGCGCCGACGGTGTCATTCGCCGACCAGCTTGACTTTGTCGCCGGCGCGCAAGCCGGCATCGCCGTCCAGCGCGTTCAACACCCGGAAGCGTTCGACCGGGTAGTCCTCGACCGCCATCCGCCGGCCCAGACTGTCGATCGTGTCGCCCGGCCTGACCGTCACCACCCGGACACGCAGCGGTTTCAGCGCCGCCGCCTCCGCCGACCCGAGCGCCCGGAAGCTCAGCAGCGTCGCCTCGAAGCCGCGATCGAAGCGCGCCAGTTGCCCGGCCGGCGTGACGAACAGAAAGCGATAGAGCTGGCCGGGCGCCAGGCGCAGCACCGCCAGGCGCGCGTCGCGGGTTCCCAGCTGCTGGTTCTGAATCCGGGTGATGCCGGTCGCCCCGGCCAAGCCGTTCGCTTCGAAGTGGCGCAGCGACTGCAGGTTGGCTTGCGCCGCCCATTCCCGGGTCAGGTAGATCATCGGATCGCCACTGGCGCTTCTGGGCGCGTGGTCAAGCTTGATCAAGGCCTCGCCTGGGCCGCGTGCCAACACGGCGTCGGCGCGGTTCAGCAGGCGGAAACCCCCGGGCGCGGCAAAGCTGAAACGCAGCTTCGGGTGGGCGAATATTCGACCGCGAATGAAGCCGTGCTCGGCGCTGTCGCCGAACACCATGCCATCGATCTGCGCCAGGAACGCCTCGCGGCCATAGTCCGCACCGCCACCGGCGCCGGCCTCCTTGGCCTCGGCGATGGCGCGCTGCACCCGCTCCAGCGTGTTCGGATGGCTGGCGAAGAAGTCCTCCAGCGGGTCGCGCCCGGTATTGCCGGCCACGGCGCGCGCCAGTTCGCTTTCGCGCGACAGCGAACTCAGCAGGTCGGCCTGTGCCAGAGGGTTGTAGCCGGCCTTGCTCATGTAGCGGACGCCAAGCTCGTCGGCCTCGAATTCCTGATCCTGCGAATACTGCGCCAGCAGCCCGGCGCCGACCAATTGCCCCAGTTGCGCCACCTCCGGCACGCCCAGCGCCGCGCCCAGCAGCCCGCCCAGCACGCCGGTGACCAGGTTCGTGGTGACCGCGCGGTTGATGCGCTGCGCGGTATGGCGGGCGACGACATGGCCGACCTCGTGCCCCAGCACGCCGGCCAACTCGGCCTCGGTGTTCATCAGTGCCAGAATGCCTCGCGTGACGTAGACATAGCCGCCGGGCAGCGCGAAGGCATTGACGTCGCGCGAGTCGAGCAAGGTGAATATGAAGCTGCGTCCCGCCCGTTCCGAATTCTGCACGATGCGGGCGCCCAACCGGGCGACATAGAAGCCGGTTTGTTTCTCGTCCTCATAGGCGCCGCCGAACTGGCGCACCATCTTGGAATGTTCCTCGGCGCCGATCCTCGCTTCGTCGGCCTCCGAAACGAACTGCGCCCGGGCGGGCCCGCTGCCCGCCAGGCCCACGCACACCGCCAGCGCCACCGCCAGCGCGCCAGCGCGCCTTGCCGGCACCCGACTATCTCCGTTTCTCTTCGGCGCCATCCAGCCGTTCTATTGCCTCGGGATGGGTCAGGTGCACTTCCGGTCCGTTGCGCCATTCCACCCAGCCGCGCAGCCTGACCAGAGCACCCTCGAACGCACGATAGTCGACGCCCGCGCGGCGGAACAACTCACGATCGCTTGCCTCCAGCCGGGCGGTGAAATCGGTTCGCCAGTCGGCGCCGAAATTGAGGAAGGCGCGACCGCCGGCTTCGCCGACCGACAGCACGCAGCCTCGACCAGCTGGAAGCTGTCGACGACCCCCGACAGCGCATCGTGCCGGCGTATCGCATAGAACGGGTGGCCCCAGAGCCCTCGCCGGGCAGCCCGCGCTTCGCCTTCCAGCGCCAGCATCTCGGCCGCCAGCGCCCGGTTGTCGGCGAAGGTATAGACGCGGGCCAAGCCCGAGCGCAGCATCTCGCCCTGCAACCACAGGCCATCCTCGCGTCTGAGATGCGCCAGTACCCGGCCGTGCCGGTCGGTCCGCCGTCCGCCATGCAGCAGACTGACCGGGCGGCCCAGCGCCAGGCTCTCCAGCCGGGTCTTGGCTTCCGGCGCGAGCGGCCAGGCGGGAAAATCGGCCCGACCGAGCGGCAGTTTGGGCGCCTGAATACCGACCAGGCGAACCTGTCGACCGTCCGCCAGGACCACCGTATCGCCGTCGATCGCCTCGACCACGCGCGCGCTGCCGCCGCTGGCCAGACGGTCGAGCGGCGGCGCCTCGCGCCGCTCGGCAACGGTCGTCGTCGCGAGCGACAGGCCCAATGCCAGCAGCGCCGTTGCCCACCATCGGCGGCCTTCATAGACTGCCATCGGGCGGATCCTTCCGAGCAGGGGTGGCAAGCATGCCGAGGCGGCGACGCCGTGGCCAGGGGCGCGGTCGGGCCTTGCTGTCGGCGACCGCCTTGGCGCTGGCGCTGGCCGCCCCGCCCGCCCAGGCCGAAACCGACGATCCGGCCTTTCTGGTGGCCGGGTTCGGCGTGTTCGACGTCAACGACGAACACCGCACGGGCGAAGCCCGGCTGGAATTCCGCTCGGGCTGGCGGTTCCTCATGTTCAAGCCGTTTCTGGGCATGCTCGGCAACGACGACGGCGCCCTCTATGGCTATGCCGGCGTGCTGGTCGACCTCTATTGGGGGCGACGGATCGTCACCACGCTCAGTTTCGCCCCCGGCGCCTATCACCGCGGCAGCAGCAAGGATCTCGGCGCCACCTTGGAATTCCGCTCGCAGATCGAGTTCGCCTATCGCTTCGCCGACCGCTCGCGGTTGGGCCTTGCCTATGGCCATCTGTCCAATGCCGGGATCGGCGACGACAATCCGGGGACCGAAAGCCTGATCTTGAGCTACGCCCTGCCGCTCGACGGGCTGTTCGCGCCGGCCCGGCGTTAACCCGGCGGTAAGCGGCCGGCCCTAGTCTCGCGCCCTGGAACCGGCCGGGCGGCAAGCCGCCCGTCGGCCTCCTCGATAACGGCAAACCGTCGGAAACGGCGGGACGCAAAGCCTCCGGCCTCAAGCCCCGCAAGGGCCAGGTAGCGGGGCCACCGAAGGGACCAAGGCATGCCGGCAAGCAACATCGCGCAGATGGAACGGGCGCCGCAGCGGCCGACCGCGGTCGCCGGCGGCACCGGCGCGGCGCAGCAGGCCGCCGAGCGCGACCGCGAGATCACCGCGGTCGTGCTGGCCGCGGTGCCGGCGCTCAACGCCGCGATGGACGAGGCGGTGCGCGCCGGGCTGATCATCGAGCCGAGCTTGACCGCGGTGTCCGGCCGGGCCGACGACGTCGGCACGCAGGGCATCCCGCATATCTGCAACGTCCGGGTCTACCGCAAGCTTTGCTGAGCCGGCAGGCCGGCGCGCCGGGCGCCGCCGGCTTCTGCCGGGCGGTCGCTTCTGCTATTGCTTGCTTGCACTGGCCCAGGGCGCCCGTAGCTCAGCAGGATAGAGCATCAGATTCCTAATCTGGGGGTCGCAGGTTCGAATCCTGCCGGGCGCGCCAATTACTTCAATGACTTAGCGTGAAAGACCGAACGGCGCGATGGCCCGTAGCTACCGTCTAGCAACCACGCGGACGGATTTCGCAGAGCCTGGAAGCGCCCGGCGGACGAAATTCGCGCCCCTGCGAAAACCGAACGCTGGAACGGCAGCGTGAGCGATTTTGCGCCTTTTCATCTAAATTCACAATACCTACTCGGGGAATTGTTCGGCCAGCAAGTCCGTCGCGTGAATTAACGAGACCAGCCCGCCCGCTGCCGCTCCGTCGCGGTTCCGATACTGGAAAACCTTCGATCCGTATTCGTGTGGAGGCCGGTCATAGACGATCATGGCAAGCGCGGCGACTGCCAGAAGCGGCGGGAGCGCCCCCAGCATCGCTTGGTAAGCCTGCCGATGCTGCAACGTCGCCGCGCTGTCCGGCGTCCTGTAGGCTGGTTGCAGGCGCCCAACCATCGCTTTTGGCCAAGCGTGGGCGGTGGTCGTCCCCCGGCTGGCCTTGTGATGCGCTTCGCGGAACCTGGCGCCCGCCATGAATTGGCATTCGGTCAACCGCGCTTCCACGAGAAGCCGCGCGATCAGGCAAGCCGGCCGGCCAGAGGTTGTCCTGGGCTCAGCCGTTCCGGCTTCGACGCTGGCCAGGTATTGGGCGGCGAGGTCGTCTAACACGGTCAAGCTGCGGACCTAGGGCCAGTGTCGTCGCGGGCCGCCGCCAGGGCGCGCTCGGCTGCCAGGCGCCGCGTCCGGTGCCAGTCCGACCAGCAGCGGCCGTGCACCCAGCGGTGCGTGTCGTCGCCGGCCAGGAACGGCAACAGGGCCGCGTCGCGGGTTTCCGGCTGCCGGCAATGGGCACACGTGTTGGGGTCAGCGACGGGCGGCGGGTTCGCCGCCAGCCAGCGCACGATGGCGCGCTCGTGGGCGACCTGGCGCTCCGCCTCAGCCAAGCGCCCCGTCGTGACCGGCCCAGACTTCGCCGCAGGCCCCGCGCACGCAGTGAGGGCCTTGCCCTCGGCCAGCCGGCCAGAATTCACAGCTTGCGAGGCAGCCCCTGCTAAAGTTGCTAAAGCTGCTAAAGTGGGCGGTGCGGTGGGGGTAGCTTTAGCAACTTTAGCAACTTTAGCAGCCCCGCTTCCCGCTCCTCGATTTTCCGCAAGGAAGGGGGCCGGGTCGAATTTCCGATAACTGCCCATCAGGGCGCCCGCACGACCCGCCACGCCTCGCGGCGCCACACTCCGCAGACAACGCCGCCGCCGGGCACCGGCGCGACCCATCCGTGCTCCACGAGCACGCCCATGAGCCGCCGCGCCGTCTTGCCATCGCGGATAGCGTTCGGCCCGCGCTGGTAAATGTCCGGCAAAGATATCAGTGGTTCGGGCCACTCGGTTTGCACCCAATCCAGCAGGCGCGCCGCCAAGAGCAATTCGCCGTCGGCTCGTCCGCCCTCGAAAAGCCGCAATGCCTCCACGGCGTAGTGCTCCGCGAGCCGGATGCCGGCGGCCATGTGCGGGCCGGACAATTCGAAAACGCACAAGTCATCGACAAGAGCGAGGACGGCCGCCAGGCGGGCGGCGTGTTCGGGCAGTTTGTTCGCCAGCCCTCGGATCCGATGCAGCGGGCCGGCCGGGCCGATCATCCCTTCGACATGGTCGGCATAGGCGATCCACGCCGCCCGCGCCACCGCCGACATCGGCATTGCGCGGGGAGCGAGTTCGTTCGGCCGCCCCTCCACCAGCGGTGGCGCGGCTTCCAAGATCGACAGCATCCGCGCGCCATATCGTTTGAGCGCCGCGTCACTGGCGGGCTTGGGGTCGCGCCACAACCGCGTGCCCGCCGCCGGCTCGGGCGCCGTCGCGAGCACGCGCGAGAGAAGGCCCTGGTCGAGGAGCAGGGGGTCCGACAGAATTGCCGCCGCCACGTCCGGCTGGGCCATCAAGTGCAGCGCCACGCGGCGGCCTGGCAGCATTGACACGCCATCGCCGGCGCGCACGCGCCGGATCGGCTCGCCGTCCCACAGCCCCGACATCGCTGCCGCGGTCTTGAGTTTGTTGTCTGGGCTCATGCCATAGCCGCCCACAAACTGGCCACCTTCCGCCGAGAAGATGCCGGCACTCGGGTGGCCCTCAGCCAGCAGCCGGCAAAGGCCCTCGAAGGTGGGTTCGGGGCAGAGCAGCATCGGCAAGAGAGGCGCGACCGGCGCCGGCCCGAGGTTGTCGAGAGCCCGCACCTTCGCCTCCTTGTCGGGGAATTTCTTTTTGTCGGCTAGCACCTGCGCGCGCTGCTTCTCCCACGCCTCGCGCGCGTTGGCGTGCCGTTCGCGTGCAATCTGATAGTCGGCGCTCAGCGACTTTTCGCGCGTCCGGATTGGCCACAGCGCCTCCCCGTCGCACGCGGTCTTGCGCTCGCCGGTCGCGGCCACCGTGAGGAAAAACCCCGACAGCGGCCTGGCATGGCCGGTCGGCAGCACGATATCCGCATGCCCTTGAACGGCCAGCGTCACCGCTGCCAGGACGGCTTGCCCGCAGATCGCCATTGGCGCTTGCACGCGATCATGAATGCCGCGCGCGGCAGCCTCCAGCACGTCGCCCAAGGCGTCGACGGGGAACGGGTCCGCTGGCGGTAACTCGCGCAACAGAGGGCGCGGCCGCTCAGGCTTAGTGCCAGCGCCTGCATGCCGCTGACGATACCGCTCCACCGCCTCGGCGACGCTTGGCACGCCCTTCACGGCGCCACGCGCCAGCCGGTCGGCCAGGTAAACCGCCTTCCGTCTGAATTCCTCACGGCTTCGCCCCGGCCGGCTTAGGTCGACGTGCGCCGCATACTGCAGCCACCCGGCTTCGTCGATTTCGCTGGCGGTCGGCCAGCGTTCGAGCGCACCTGTCAGTTCGAGCGCCACCGCCAGCACGGTGTCGCGCATGTACCCTTCCCGACCGTCGATGACGGCTCCATCCAGCCCCAGCCCCGTCGTGGCGCGCACGATGCCGTCCTCGTGCGGCGCCCTGGCGCGCGGTTCGTTCGACGCCGTGGCGCTTTCCGCGCGGGGCTCGCTCAGTGCCCCGGGAAGCGGCTCGGCTAGCGTGGATATCCGCGCGAACTTTTCGAGTGGGTACATCCCACCGCTGCCGGCGGCGAACTCCGACAATTCGCGTTCCCGGCCTTCTTTCCAGGGCCAAGCTATCGTGCCCGGCAACCGCATCACGCGGCCGGGGTTGGTGACGGTCGGATCGCCGCCGAGCGCCGTCGCCAGCGCCTTCAAGGCGTCCGAATAGATTGCTGGGTCGGCTATCGGCTCGTCGAGGCGCCACCAAAATTGCGCGCGGTGATGCGGAATGCGCCCCGTGGTGACAATGGCGCTCGGCTCGATGCCTAGCTGCCGGCACCGCTCCAAGGCGACCTCGACCGCGCCGGGCAGGTCGAAATCGGCGTGCAGCGCCCACGCTTCCAAAAAGTCGGCGTCCGACGTGCGGCCGTGTGGGAAGGTGCCACACTTGCGCAGCGCCGCGCCAACATAGACATCAGCGCCCTCGACAATGTTGACTTCGGCCGCCTTGGCGGCGGCGAGGTCCAGATTTTCCGGCAGAAAAAGCTCGGCCTTGGCGAGTGCGCCCTGCCTGTTCTTCCAAGCAACCTCGACGGCGCCACGCATGGCTTGGCCGTGCAACCAAGTCAGAAAGGCGAGGATTTCTTTTTCGTCAGCGCCGGGCGGCGGCATGGCGCAAGCTGCGGAGGCGGTCATCGGTCGGCCGCCTTCGCTGCGTCGCGTTCAGCCGTCGAGCACGTCGAGCGGCTGGCCGACCACGCCTCCAGGTCCGCCGCCGAGTACAAAATCCGGCGGCCGTGCGCCCGAAACGGCGGCCCGGAGCCGAAAAGGCGCATCCGTTCGAGCGTCCGCGCCGACAGTCGCAGCCGTTCGGCCGCTTCCGAAGTCGTCAAAAAAATTGCGTTCTGCATCGTCACCACCAATTTCCGACGCGGGTTTGCGTCTAGCGATGGCGACAAGATGCGGCTCGCGCCGCCTACTTACCTGGGCGAGAAAATAGGCTTTCCCCGGCGCGAGTGTGGCAAGTTCAGACGCTCGCCCTGCGCACGAAATCCGCCAGGGCACTCAGAACGGCGTCCGGCAAGGGTGGTCCCGGCGGCGCTTGCCCGGTCTTGTGGGTTGCCTTGAGTTTCCAGTAGCGGTCAGACGCCCAACCGTCTCGGCTTTGCCGCAGTCGCTCCCGCCAATTCTGAACGGTGCGCGCCTTCGGCGCGCCTTGCCGGCCGGGCAGCCGAAAGCCGGCCGTCGCAAGTGTGCGCGCCACTTGGCCGCAAGCTTGTGTCCGGCTCGCGCCTGCCTCCATCAGTTGTTCGACCGAAAACGCGGCGAATACCTTCACAATTTCACGAGGCGTGCTGTCGGTCGGTCGCGTCGTTCGCGGAGCGGGGGCGACGATCTTCTGCACCTGCCCTTTGTCCAGGTCGACCAGCGCCCCCACCAGCACCACCAGCGGGTGGGTGAGGCGCTGGCTCCGCAGCGCGGGGTCGGCGGGTTCAACTTCTTTGCTTTCCGTGAACGACCGGATGAAATCGACAACGGCGCTAAGCGCCAAGCCGGCGCCGGTGCGCCCGCCGTCGGCCTCGCGATCCTTGTCGAAGAAACAAAGTGCCTGCCGAAGCTGCAATTCCATCGTCTGCAATCTGAGGTTCACGGCATGCAGCGTGGTTTCGAGGGCGGCAAGCCGTTCGGCGTCGGATTGCTCCGGTCGGCGAGGCGGGCGACCGCTCACGCGGCCACCCTCGCCGTCGGGATGCGGGCGACTTCGTCGCGCAAACGCCGCTCGGCGTGCCAGAGGTCGTGCGCCGCCTGCATGCGCAGCCACAGGCCGGGACCGTTGCCGCAGAACTTGCCGAGCCTGACCGCCATCTCGGGCGTGACGGCGGTCGCTTCCCGCAGAATGGCATGCAGGCTCTGCCGCGAAATGCCAA
>Ga0194132_10002696_pt1 | contig 32774 bp, 24 predicted proteins | sample TA2KigOf80mmetaG_FD_148612 | JGI IMG/M metagenome (GOLD analysis project Ga0194132, IMG submission 148612) | Freshwater microbial communities from Lake Tanganyika, Tanzania - TA2015054 Kigoma Offshore 80m | ecosystem: Environmental > Aquatic > Freshwater > Lake | place: Tanzania: Lake... | reverse complement strand
ACTAGTATGTGACTAGTCTCAATGAATGTCGGCATCCCGAGCGATCAGTTGTGTTTGAGGTTCTGCTTCTTCACAACGATGCGATAAAAGTGAATGACAAACAAACACACATATAGGCGCACCTATTAGATAAGCAATAGCCGAGCGCAATCTGTGGTTGAAATTTGTTGCGGTCGAAACACCGCATTCCTTCTGCGTTTCAAAGGCAGCCCAAGTCGGCTTGGCGGGTGTCACTTAGGCAAATGGTTTTCCGTGGAAATCCAGGCTAGATAGGTATACCCCAATGCGGACTCCACCCTGAACGCGAAGCCTTCGTTCACCGTGGTTGTCGGAAGCGATCGTTCGCTTGTTGGAAAAGGACTCGTTACTCGATGGGTGAGAATTCACTTGAGAAGTCGTCTCTTCAGGCCGAGGCATCCAGGGTCGGCTCTGGTATCGAGCTGGTGGATTGCGACGTTCATGGCGGCATCAACAGCATCCAGGATCTGATGCCTTATCTGCCCGACGTCTGGCAACTCTACGTTCGCGAGTCAGGGTTCAAAGGCATTCCACCCTCCTGGTATCCGAAGGTCAAGCCGAACGCCGCTCGCAGCGATAGTTACCCGCCCAGCGGGCGCTTGCCAGGGACGGATCTGGCGTTCCTGCAGGCGCATCATCTGGACTTCTGGAAGATCGACTGCGCGATCGTCAATCCGCTCTTTGCGGCTGACTATCTGCCGAACATCGATTTCGGCGCCGCGCTCTGTTCGGCCTACAACGACTACATGATCGAGAACTGGTATGAGAAGGACGAGCGGCTCTACGGTTCGATTCTCGTGCCTTTTCGCGAACCTGAATTGGCGGTGCAGGAGATCGAGCGCGTGGGCGGCCACCCCAAAGTCGTTCAGATCATCCTTCTGGTTTGCGCCGGCGCACTGTACGGCCAGCGGCGATTCCTTCCGATCTGGAAGGCGGCCGAAAAGAAGGGTCTGGTGGTGGGGATCCACTGGGGCGGGGTCGAGCCGACGCGCGCAGCGGGCGGCATTCCAACCTATTATCTCGAGCACCACACGAATCTGGCACAGGCCGGCATGGCCCAGATGGTGAGCTTTCTGTGCGAGGGCGTTTTCGAGAGTTGTCCGGACCTTCGTGTTGCGATCATCGAGTGCGGCATGGCTTGGCTGCCGGCGTTGATGTGGCGGCTGGACAAAGACTGGCGCGGCTGCCGCATGGAGGTGCCCTGGATGAAGCGGCGTCCCAGCGAGTCTATCCGCGAACATTTCCGCTTCACGACCCAGCCCATCGAAGAGCCTGACAACCCGGCGCATCTGGTGCAGGTGATCGAACACATGGGTGCAGACCACTTGCTTCTGTTTGCGACCGACTATCCGCATTGGGACTTCGATTCGCCCGCTCGGGCTCTGCCGCGCCAGATTCCGGAACCGCTGCGCCAGCGCATTTTCTGCCAGAACGCACTGGAGTTCTACGCCCTTTCATGAAACGTCAGGTGATGTGCCAGCTGGAAGAGATTCCGGATGGAACGATGAAGGCGGTGGAACTGGAAAGCCGAGCGATCGTTCTCATCCGCAAAGGGAAGGAAGTGTTCGCCCTGAGAGACACCTGTCCGCATCAAGGCGCCAGACTGTCGAACGGTGTGCTGACCTCCCGCCGGCTGTCGAGCGTTGCCGGCGACTATCGAGCGGAGAAAGCGAAGCAGATTGTGCGCTGCCCGTGGCATAACTGGGAGTTTGATGCAGCGAGTGGGCGCTGTCTGCACGACCCGCAGCGCTTGCGCGTTGCCGTTTACCGGACCGAGATCGAGAACGGTCAGGTCGTGATCGTGACCAGCTAGTACCAAGTTGCAGAAGTTCGCGACCTTTTCTTGTAGCCGGGGTCGTTGACCCCGGCCAGTCGGTGACCCCGGCCGGCGCCGGCGAAACCCTGGGGGCCGGAAGCAGGATCCCGTCAAAGTCTCGTAAGTCTTTGAGTCGAGGTCGAGCCCTTGCTAACGCGCGGGCTACTGATTTGGTCCACCGGGCTGTTCAGTAGCCCGACCGTGAGGGAGTGCTCACGACTTTGGACGGGATCTTGGGGCCGGAAGCTTCATCCAAGCCGCGGAAGGTGCGACGGAACCGTGCTGAAGCTGGGAGTTCATGCCGCCTCGGTTGCTGCCAGGGACTTTTGCTACGTTGAACAACGGGGTCGTCCGACTCAGCTCCCTCAGAGACGGACCATCCAAAAGGAGTAAGCAATGAAGGATCGGTCTAACCTGCCCCGGCGTGAATGGCTGCGATCGACGATTCAAACCGCAGCGTTGGGATTGCCCATATCCTCAATCTTGCGGACTTCTAGCGGGCTCGCTGCGTCCTTACTTGTGGGGCCAGACCTGCCGAAGGTGGCAGTCTCAGCCGTTCGGCGGGTCTTTCACAACGGCGAGCACAACGCTTTCACAGACCTCTGCCGATATCGCGGCCAACTCTACCTGACCTTTCGTAGCTGTCCGGATGGCCATATGGTCCACCCGACGGCCTCGATTATCGTGTTGCGCAGTCCGGACGGCGGGAAATGGGACGAAGCTCACCGCTTTCGAGTCGAACAGCGCGACACGCGCGATCCCCACTTCCTGGTCTTCAAGGGCAAGCTCTTCGTGTATACCGGCACCTGGTATACCGGTAAGAGCTCGCCTCCTCGGGAGAGCTACGATCTGAACCAGCACCTGGGATATGCCGCCTGGACAGAGGATGGAACGCGCTGGCACAGCCCCATCCTGCTCGAAGGAACGTTTGGCCATTACATCTGGCGTGCGGCGGTTTTGGGCGAGAAAGCGTATCTCTGCGGCCGGCGCAAGCCGGCGTTCGAGATTACCAGCCGGGGCGAACCAGCCTCCGTTGAAGCACTCATGCTTGAAAGCGACGACGGATTGATTTGGCGAAAAAAGGGCGTCTTTCAGGAAAGCTCTGGCGACGAGACAGCCTTTCTGTTCGAGCCCGACGGCAGCGTGCTCGGCGTGGGTCGAGATGGTGGCGGCAAAGAGGCGCGGCTGTTGCGTTCGAGGCCTCCATACGCGAACTGGCAGCGCACGAGCTTGGACCGTTCCATTGGCGGCCCGCTGCTCACGAAATGGGGAAAACGCTATGTGGTTGGCGGGCGAAAGAAGACGGAGGATCGAGGACCGAAGACCTCTCTCTGTTGGCTTGCCGATGACCGGCTAACGGAGTTTGCCGAGCTGCCCAGCGGAGGCGATAACTCATATCCAGGGCTTGTCGAGATGTCGCCGACTCGTGCCCTGGTGTCTTATTATTCCAGCCACGAAAAGGACGCCTCCGGAAAGCCGATCACTGCCATCTACCTGGCCGAATTGTCGCTTTGAGTGTTGATTGTGAAGCACCTGAGCGCTTCAGACGCCGCCGCAGCCCGTACAGCCGTCGCTCCCGCGGAAGCGGGAGCCCAGGGGCCGTTGGGAGTGGGTGGCGCGCCGACGGAAAAACCTGGATTCCCGCCTTCGCGGGAATGACGAGGTGGATTGCTGACGGCTGCGGGAATGACAGGAGGATTGCCCGCCGGCGCTTTCTTTCGAGGGGGCAGGCTTTCGCGGGAATGACAGCAGGGTTTCCCGAGCACAACGGACATGGACCTTGACGGCACTCTCGGGTGTGCCCCGGAACGCTTCCAGGAGTCCTGAATGTGGTATGATTTTGCTCTCGAAGAAAGCAGAAGCAAGCAGGATTGAATCTGGCGAGGAACGCAATGGAGCTGACGACGCTCAAAGTGAGTCTTAGGTTCTGCGGTATGTTCCTCGTCTTTGCTGCTCAGGCGGCGGCTCAATCCACGGTCTCGACAGCTCGGTCGGCACTGGCCGTCATTGAAAAACACTGCCTGATTTGTCACGGGGCTACGCAGATGTCCGGCTTGGACCTCAGGCAGAGAGAGTCGGCTTTGAAAGGGGGCACGCGCGGCCCGGCGCTGGTTGCCGGGAAGCCCGATGAGAGTCTGCTCTATAAGGCAGTGAAGGGAATCGACGCTCTCAAGATGCCTCCTGGGAAAGAATCGCTTTCCCCGGCTGACATTGAGATTTTGCGGGCCTGGATTGTGGAAGGTGCACCCTGGGGAGGTTCTGAGCGAAAAGCCGCAGAGCCTAGTTGGTGGGCCTTTCGCAAGCCCATTCGACCGGAGGTCCCGCGCGTCCAAAACCCCGAATGGGTGCTCAATCCTCTCGATGCGTTTGTTCTAAACCTGCTTGAACAGAAAAACCTGAAACCCGCTCCGCCCGCGGACAAGCGGACGCTTGTTCGCAGGGCCTATTTCGATTTGTTGGGTTTGCCGCCCACTCCCAAGGACATCGAAGACGTCATTCAAGACACTTCGCCCGACGCCTACGAGAAGCTTATCGAGCGACTGTTGTCTTCTCCCCACTATGGAGAACGTTGGGGCCGGCATTGGCTGGATGTAGCACGTTACGCGGACAGCGGCGGTTTCGAGACCGACATCTTCTACCGCAATGCCTGGCGTTATCGAGACTACGTCGTCAAGTCGTTTAACGACGACAAACCCTATGACCGCTTTCTGCAAGAACAGATCGCCGGTGACGAACTCTGGCCCGACGATCTGGATCTCGAAAAACAATACAAGATCTCCCGTACCAAGCTGGAGCACCTGGAAGCCCGAATTGGCACCGGCTTATATACGCTCGGACCCGAGATCCACGAGTCCAACATGGACGCCAGGAAACTGTTAAACGAGAAATTAACCGACGCGGTCGATACAACCGGCGCGGTGTTCCTCGGTCTCACCCTGGGGTGTGCACGCTGTCACAATCACAAGTTCGATCCAATTACCCAGCGTGACTACTATCGTTTACAAGCCGTTTTCGCTGACAGCAAAGAGATGGAGACCCCGGTCGTCATGGGAATGTCCGTGGCCGACTACAAGCAGCACTACCTGGGGTTGATTGTAGCCGACGAAGCGCGCGCAGCCTACCGGCTCTTTGAAGAGCGGGTTAGACAGAGAGTGGTCAAAGCCAAGAAAGCCGGCTTTGCGGCCGAAGCCGTCGAAGCATACGAGGTTCCCGAAAAGAAACGGACGCCCAAGCAGCAAGAGCTGGCCGAACCGTTGGCTAAGGCCATCAGCGAAATCAAGATAGACGATGAACTCAGCGCTGAAGAAGCGAAGGAACAGCGGACGCTACTGGATAGAATCGCGCGGGCCGTGCTCGCGCTTCCGGAGAAAGATGCCCAAGGTTTTCCTTTCGACGGAATCATGGACGTGCCCACCGCTAGCGTGTTGGGTCACATCGATGCTCCCTTGGTTCCAGAAGTCTATGTTCTCCATCGCGGTGACCTCGGACAGGAAAGGGAGAAAGTCGGACCTGGTGTCCCTGAAGTGCTCGGCGACAGTCACTCATTCGTGGAGTCCGCGGCGGGGCCTTTTGCTTTGCGAAACCGTGCGAAACTGGCCCTCTGGTTGAGTCAGGACGCTCATCCCTTGACGGCCCGCGTCATGGTAAATCGGATTTGGCAATGGCATTTTGGACGAGGCATTGTCAGTACCCCGAATGATTTCGGCCGTCAAGGGCAACTGCCTAGCCATCCGCAGTTGCTCGACTGGCTGGCTACGGAGTTCGTATCGTGCGGTTGGAGCATCAAAGCCATGCACCGGTTGGTGATGCTTTCGAATACTTATCGGATGTCGAGCCAATACCCGGACCCGGCCAGTGCTCGCCTCGATCCTGAAAATCGCTATCTGTCCAGGATGAATCGTCGCCGGCTTGAAGGAGAAGCGCAGTGGGACAGTCTTCATGCCATCGCCGGCACGCTGAACTTGAAGATAGGTGGGCGTCCGGTTACTCCGCCGCTGGCGCCCGATGAACTGGCGGCGCTGGTTGGGTCGGAAGCAAAAGTCGCCAGTGGCCGGCTTTGGTCGGTGTCTTCCGATCCTGCCCAGCACAATCGGCGCGGCATTTATGTGGTGAGTCGCCGGACGTTTCCGTATCCGATGTTCGAGGCCTTCGACAACCCGGAAAACGCGATCAGTTGCCCGGAGCGTGATGTGACGACGGTGTCCCCCCAGGTCTTGTGGTTCCTGAACAATCGGCTAGTGTTTCAACAGGCACAACATTTTGCCGCGCGCCTGGTGAGTGAAAAGGGAAACCAACCAGCCGATTGGGTCGAGCGTGCTTGGCAGCTGGCGCTGGGGCGGCCACCTTCAAACCAGGAATCACAAGAAGCCTTGAGATTGCTGGATGCGTTTGCTCGAAAGGCTGCCGAATCCCGCGATTGGCCGGACCTGCCTGATGGCTTGCGTGCGATTCCCTTAAATCAGGCTGCCGCGCTGACGAAGCTTTGTCTTTCGGTTTTTAATTTGAGTGAGTTCTCGTATGTCGACTAGCGCGCTCCAGCGACGCGAGTAATCCCCTCGTTGTTGCCCGCGGAGGACGGACGGCTCTCAGTCCGGCTATTCTGTTTTACGAATGGTACTTCCCGAAAGCAGATTTCCCAAGGAAGGAGACCGACTTCTATGAACCAGGCTCGTTGTCGTCGACACGAAGCGGTGCATTCTCGGCGGGAGTTCCTGGAAAAGTCTGCATTCGGCTTTGGGGCTCTAGCACTGGCCCACCTGATCGACAAGGAATCTGCTTTTGGATCTGTCTTTCCGGGTACTCGGGCTGCGGCTGCAAACAATCCGCTGGCTGCGAAGCCGCCACATTTTACTGCCAAGGCCAGAAGCGTTGTCTTGATCTTCCTGCAGGGAGGGCCCAGTCACGTCGATACGTTCGATCCCAAGCCGACTCTTAACCGTTTGGACGGACAGCTTTTGCCTCCCAGCTTTCAGTCGGAAGGCCTGAATCTACAGAATCTGAAAGCCTCGGAAGCCAAGCTGATGGGCTCGCGATTTGCATTCAAGAGGTACGGGAAGTCGGGTCTGGAGATGTCGGACCTGTTCCAGCGAGTGGGCCAATACGCCGACGACTTGGCAGTGATTCGCTCCTGTTACCATGACCTCTTCATTCATGGCCCGGCCCTGAATCTGCTTTACACGGGTTCGAACCTGGAAGGCCACCCGAGCGTTGGATCGTGGGTCCTGTACGGACTCGGCAGCGCAAGCGACAATTTACCGGCCTACATCGCGATCACGGAGGGGAATCTGGGGAGCCGAAGCCGGAAGTCTTTTCGCTCGGGGTTCCTGCCTGCGGTGTTCCAAGGTACCCTGCTACGCGCGGAGAGTTCGCCCATCATGAACCTGTCTCCGCCTCCTCAATTCGACGTCGCCGAGCAGCGAATGATGTTGGACCAGATCAATGTCTGGAATTGGCGCTATCAGGAAAGCCGCACGGACGACAGTCGGCTGTCAGCTCGAATTTCCAACTATGAGCTGGCGTTTCGCATGCAAGCTGCCGCTCCGGAACTGATCGATATCTCCAAGGAGCCGCCTCATGTCAGACAGATGTATGGTCTAGACGAAACCCCGACCGCCGAATTTGGACGGATTTGCCTTCTAGGCCGGCGCATGGTCGAACGCGGAGTTCGGTTTGTACAGCTGATCAGCACCGACTGGGATGGTCATGGTGAATGCGACAAGAACCATCTTCAAAACTCCCGCAAAGTAGATAAGCCGATTGCTGCGCTAATCGGAGATTTGAAGCAGCGCGGACTGCTCGAAAGCACATTGATTGTGATGGTGGGTGAGTTTGGCAGGACTCCAGTGATGCAAGGAAACCTTGGCCGCGATCATAGTCCATACGGGTTCAGCGCGTGCTTGGCTGGCGGCGGCATTCGCGGTGGCAAGGTGATTGGAGCCACCGACGAGCTCGGTTTCCGAGCGGTCGAAGACAAAATTCACGTTCACGACTTGCACGCGACGATGCTTTCGCTGCTTGGGCTGGATCACAAAAAACTGACCTACTTTTTCCAAGGCCGCGACCGGCGTTTGACCGATGTTGGCGGCGAGAACGACCTGGCCCAACGGCTGATTAAGGCCTGAGGACAGACGAATTTCCCGGGAAGGAAGACCTGCCACCGCGTGCCCTTACATATCGTTCAAGGAACACAATCCGCCATCCGAAATCAGAGGCGAGAGATCTCCCCAGCGATTGAACCCTCACCGAAGCTTCCGTCTCGAAAAACTGCGAACCCCGGCGCGTCTCTTGGCGATGAAGCCAAGATGTCGGGTCCCCTTGCTTTGGGGAAGGACGCTACGCGAGAATGGGGCGGGTCTTCGATCGTTCCACTGATCCGCTCCATAGCCCTCGTCCTCCTCGTCGTCGTGATTTTGGCGCTCGACATCCACGCAGAGACGAAGCGACTTTACGAAAGCGAAATCGTCTTGCCGATGGACCTGTACGCTCATGAAGGCACCCTGCTTCAGGCCGGTCGCTTCAAGCTGGAGCTGCGACTCGAGGAGGGACGCCACTCGCTGGTCTTCTTGAGGCAGGAAAAAGTGGTCGCTACGCTGTTTGAACAACCGTCACAAGCGACTCGACCCAGCACCGGCGAATCGCAGGTTCCGCTTTTTGGGACGCTGCACCTTTTGCCCGTCGGTGCGTGGGATGAGAATACGCGTTTCAAACCCGGTGCTTCCGACTATTTTCCAAAGCTCCCATGGCGAGCGATGCTGAGAGCTTACCGATCGGAAGATCCAGCGGACACAGCCGTCAAGTTGGTGGTTTCAGAGAAGGACAGCGCCGAAAAGCTGTTTAACAAGAATTTCAAGTTGTACTTGAAGAAACCCAATTGAACCTGAACTTCTAACGCACCCGGAGGCGTACACTGAATTGGCCCTGCTCGCATCGAGGCCGTTTTCCTGTTCGCAACCGGCAGGCTCTGGTCAAAGTCTCGCAAGTCCTTGAGGTGAGTCCTTGCTTGCCCGTGGGCTACTGATTTGGGTCACGCAGTGATGCAGTCATTCAGTAGCCCGACCGCCAGGGCTCATAACGTTTTGGAGACGCTACCCAATGAGGACTTCCACTAGCGAAGCCAATCCACGCGGAGGCAACACATCTTGACGCAAGGCGAAATCAGAGCGGAAGGCAAACAGCGGCTCGAGGAGCTTCGGACCCGAATGCGCGAGCGGGGTCTCGATGCGCTTCTCATTTTTTCTCAGAGGAGAGGGCATGTGGCCTACGTTTCAGGCTACATTCCAAACTACCACACGAACTCCGCTGTGGTGATTCTGCCGGTTGACGCGGCACCGGTGCTTCTAATCCGGTTTGGCTTCGACTTGCCGCGAGCCAGGGCTCTGAGCTGGTTTGAGGACATTCGCACCGCAGATCCAAGCCATCCGGGTGGCTTTCTGCAGCAGTGCTTCCAGACTGCGGTGAGAATGAAGTTGGGCAACGGAAGAATCGGGCTGGTGGCCGGAGATGAGACGGTTGATGAGATGGGTTTGTCTCTCATTCGATCTCTGGAACAGGAGCTTCCTCATGCCCGGGTCCAGCATGTAACGGAGATTGTCACACGCATGCGGATGTCGAAGCGACCCACTGAGGTGCAGCGGTTGCGGCGTGCCACCGAGCTTGCCGAGCATGGAGCCGTTGCCGTGAAGGAGTCCCTGGTTCCGGGCAATGAGGATTTCGAGGCCATGGGTGCTGCAGCCTTCGCTGCCATCCGTGGGGGGGCGGATCGATGTGATGCCTTTATCTCAACGAGACCTGATCGCCTGGCTTTGCCACCATTACATCACCAGTTCGAACAGGGCAGCCCTGTCAACATCGAATTGACGGTTCTCTGCGAGGGCTATTGGGTTCAGATCTGCCGCAGTTATGCCTTAGGAGGGGTTTCTCCAACTCAGAGGCGCTTATTTCAAGCCTGCTCGGAAGGTTATCAGTCGGCAGCGAATCTGGCTCGCCCCGGCAAGCCCATTGCCGACCTGGCGCGGGCTGCCGCTGAGCCCCTTTCCAAGTCAGGGTTCCCCGGCTGTGTCCAGTACGGACTCGGCCACGGAGTTGGCTTGGATATTCCGGAACCGTACGACCTGGACTTGGGCTGTCGGGAGTTGGTGGTAGACAACATGATCCTCGTCGTACACGTCGGGGCCTGGGCATCAGACCGGCAGGCTGCCGCTTTCGTCGGTGGACCGATTCTGATTCAATCACAGGGAGTGACTCATCTTCATCAACCGCAGTTGGAGATGATCGAAGTCTAATGTAGCGGATTACACGATCAAACGATTCGGAGCGCCCGTTCGTTCCGCTCCACACCCAAACCCTTATGCTCGCTGGCCAAATTGTCCAGAGACGACAAATCGAATTGATCTCTCATCCAGAACCGGAACCGGCGAAACCGGGTGAGATTGTCTTCCAACCGGAACTGGGGTGTTTGTGTGGCTCAGACATTCCTTTTTTTCAAGCGCAACATCCGAAATACCCTCTTCAGATCGGACTTTCTTTGCACGAGATGGTGGGCACGGTTCTTTGGTCGGATGGGACCCGTTTTCATGCGGGCCAGAAAGTGCTGGCAGTGCCGACGAACCACGTCGGTGTTTTGGAGCGGCTGGCCATCTCCGAAAATCTGGTCGTTCCACTCGATACGCGGCGGCCCCTGGAAGAAATGATCATCTCCCAGCCCCTTGGAACCGTCCTCTATGGATTGCGCATGTTGCCCAATGTGCTGGGCTGGAACGTCGTCGTCGTTGGCCAGGGACCGATCGGCCTGCTGTTCTGTGCCGCGCTGCGCAATTTGGGTGCCGGCAAGATCATTGGGCTCGACAAACTCCCGTACCGTTTGGATCTCGGCAAGCGCATGGGGGCTACGGATGCCATCCACGTCGAACACGACGACCCCATCACGGCGGTAGCCGATCTGACGGGTGGACAGATGGCCGACCTCGTGATCGAGGCGGTCGGGCATGAGCATCACGCGCTGAATCTCTGTGTCGAACTTTGCCGCTACAAAGGGCGCATCCATTACTTTGGGGTGCCACTTCCGGTCGTCGACGGAATTCGCTGGCGCGACCTCTTCGTCAAGAACATCGCGGTGACCACGAGCAACGGCCCCGAGTTCGGCCGTGACTTTCCTTTGGCAATGCAGTGGATTGCCGAAGGGCGCATCGACGTCCAGCCTCTCCTCACTCACCGCTTTCCCCTGAGCGATATCCAGACCGCTTTTGAGATTTTTTCTGACCGAGCGGACGGAGCCTGCAAAGTCCTTATCGACTTCCCCAGTGCTGGTTGATCGCAATCAGTTGGGTCGTGAGGCGCTGGAATGCAGCCTTGCCCGTTGGTAGTGAAGCGCGCCAGTGCTTCAGTTCGCGGCACTGCGTCCCTCGCCTGGAGTTTCTACGTGTGCAGTCCGGCATGGGTACGATGTCCCGCGCGCGTGACGCTCAGGTGCTCGTAGTGCCGCACGCCAGTGCGGCCAGTTGAAGGCGAGGTGTGGTTCGCTTCTAGCACAGCCGAGGTTGGCAGCTGGGATCGCCAGCCCGGCGAGCAAGGCTCCGGGTTGGACTGGAGATTGAACAGTGGACAGACGCGTGACGCTCAAGTGCTCGTAGTGCCGCACGCTAGTGCGGCCAGTTGAAACACTATCGTGCTTCACTACGAACGGGCAGGGATTCCCGCGGAAGGCAACCGGAAGCTATATTAGGAGCAGCGCGCGACCCCGGCGGGGTCGCAGCGTGGCCACCATTGATCGACGAGGCGCGCTCGACGAAGACGGTGGCTGGCACCCTGCCAGGGTGCTGCTCGCCGCGAAATCATAGCCGGTGGTGTCGCTAACGCTTGACCACCGGCTAATAGCTTGCAAGCCTCCAGCTTGCCCACAGGCCTGGAACTCGTGAGACCCGAGACGTAGGAACTCGATGTGCCGCACGCCAGTGCTTCCGATAGGCGCACGCGTCGGGGGGGGACCACTGGCACATGAGCGTCACGCGCAGCTGCGGCTCGGAACCGTGAAAACTTCTGATGTCCGTTGCTTAGAAACCCGCTTCCAGACCGTGTCCGTAGAGATCTCAAGCCAGTTGGCTTCAAGGTAAATCCGTTGAAAGTGAAGGATGACTTCGAGGTGCTCCAGAGTTGTGATCCCGCGTGCCAAAGCGGCCGAGGGCTGGCGCGGTCCAAGACGCGCGTGCAGCGCGCGGCGTTTCGCAGGTTCGCCAGTCTGGCTAGCGTTTTGAATGGACGATCTGGGCAGGCAGTCTCCGTGCCGTAGGTGTCGCAGCCAGACCGCCCAAGCTTGTGCAGCGCAGCGCCGGAGGCAGTTGTTGTCCGACGTGCAACATGGCATCGATGACTTCATCGAGTGGCAGAACCGCTCGAAATCCGCCGAGGGCGGCATCGGTTGCTGCCAGCGCGTGGGCAACTCCAGCAATGTTGCGTGCGTGACAGGGAATTTCGACAGCGCCCTGCACGGGATCGCACACCAAGCCCAATGTGTTCATCAGACACAGGGCCGCTGCATCCAAGCTGTCGCGCATACTACCACCGCCCAGCTCGACCAGGCCGGCGGCTGCCATGGCTGCAGCGACTCCCGTCTCGGCGGCGCAACCGCACACTTCCGCTGCGAAAGTGGCTCGCGTGGTGGCCAAGACTCCCACGACTCCCATGGCGAAGAGTGCCGACACGATTCGCTCGTCGCTGCTGCCGTGCTCTTCGCGAAAGGCGAAGAGCACACCAGGAATGATGCCGGCGGAGCCGGCAGTCGGCGCTGCGCAAACCACGCCTCGGGTCGAGTTGGTTTCCATCACCGCCAAGGCTGCAGTGATGGCTGTCGCGAGCATTCCTCCGCAGACGAGTTTTCCCTCAATCGCAGCCGAACGTATGGCGGCGGCCCGCGGCTGGAGGAAACGCATCGGTTCGTTTGGGCTGGCAAAGCCGCGGGCCACAGACGCGGCCATGACTTGCCAGCGGTCCAGCATGAGGCTCTTGACTTGTTCTGGGGACAGAGCCAGGAGGTGGGCTTCGTAGGTTAAGCCAAGCTGACCTAGGCTTTCAGCATGCGCGGCGCCTCCTTCCAGGAGCGCTGCGACACTGTCCAGCAGCGGATCAGGGCCACGGTACTTGATGAGGGCGGTCGATGGCAGGAGGTAGGCTCTTCTTCCAGTCGCTCTGAGAGATTCGAACAGCGTATTCAATGCTGTGGCAGTTCCCTGGCAGAGTGCGCTACGGCCAGGCCCATCGCTGGAGTTGTCGACAATCTGGATATGTTCCAGGCCAAGCGTGCGCACCACAGAGCGGGCGAGCTCGGCCGCGGCGCAGTCGGAGCCGCCAGCGACAAGCAGACGAACTCGGGAGCCATCATGACTGACGGGCGTTCCGTCAACCGCATCGATTCGAATCTGCCCGCCGCCGATCGAGGCTGCGCGGAGGCGAAGGGTCCGTCCGGCCTGTGCGACCGCTTCGATGAGGACAGCGTTGGGATGGAGTTCTTCGGTATTGCGGTTTTCGGCCAACGACTCGACTTCAAACGAAATACCGACGCCGGCTTCGCGGGCTAGCGAAAGGGAGTCGTTGAAAGCTTCCTCCATGATCGAGAAACCCATCAGCCCAGCTGCGAAGCCCGCATCGCTGCCTTGGTTGCGGTAGACGCTGGCGAAAGAGCCCTCCGGATCGAAAACGATGCGAGCGCTGCGCAGCGGGCCAGCCAACATCTCACGAACAGCCTTGCCGATGAAGAAAGGGCCAGCCGTATGCGAGCTCGACGGGCCCCGCATGACGGGTCCCATCACGTCATTCAAAATGCTGATGCCACGTCTGATCACATTCAACCTTGCCGGCAGTTCAAATCGAGCTCGATCGCGAGCAGGCGGCGCCCTTCGATCGACACGACTTTGGACTCACCTTCCAAGTCCGCGAAACTCTTCGACGATTTCTGAAGCGCCCTTCTGAATGAACATCAGCTCGTCAGAGACCTCGAAGAACCGGGCGCCCTCGTCAATCCAGCGCTTGGCACTTTCGATTCCGGGAGCGAAAAGTCCGAAGAACACGTTGTGCCGGCGCGCGGCTTCCGCCACGCGCTTCACGGCGGCAAGGTGTCGCGGGTCGTGGTGGTCACCCGGGCGGCCGACCGTGACAGAGAGGTCGTCCTGGCCGATGAAGACCACGTCGACCACGCCCGTGCCGAGAATCTCATCGATCGCTTCAACACCCTGGCGTGTCTCGACGTGGGCGATGAGCAGCGTGTCTTCGTTCTGCTGCTTCAGAAAGGCCTCCAGGTCTACGGCCCGATAGTCGCTGCTCGCGTAGCCGCAACAGATGGCGCGCACCCCCACCGGCGGGTATTTGAGCCAGCGGTGAAGCGTCAGCACATCCTCAGGACGCTCCGTCATGGGAAGCTGCAGCCCGATGACGCCGGCATCCAGCAGCCTTACCGTGGCACCCCGGTCCAAGTAGGGCGTTTTGGTCACGACGGGGAGATTGTTGTCTCTGGCGCAGATGACCGCATCGGCAAAAGCGGTGGCGCCGAACAGGGTGTGCTCGTTCTCGAGATAGAGAAAGTCGGCATTGGCATTGGCGTAAATCTTGATGACGCTTGGCCGCAGGAGCTCGGCAATAGTCACGCCGACTACAATCTGCCCATCACGCAGCTTGCGCTTGATCGAATTCATCGGACACGCTCCCTTCTGGATACCGGGCTGCACGTCAAACGGCTTCCGGCAGTCCGTAGGGTTTGCGATAGTTCTTGGTGAGCATGCGGTTGGCCTGCTTGCTATTGGTGATCTGTTCGGTTTGCGGATCGAATTCGATCACCGTGCGTGTTCGGAAAGCGATCTCGCCGAGATGAATGAGCGCGCACGATAGGTGCGCCACTTCAGCGCCGGCCTGCGTTGGCTTGCGAGTACGCACGCAGTTGAGAAAATCCTGATGGTGCGGATGGACGGCATCACCGACGCGTCCGGCTTTTCCAGCTGCAGGGCCCGGCTCCTCCTTTTTACCCAAATAGGTTCTATAAAAGCCACGGCGCGAGAAAATGATGTAGCCGTCTGTGCCGTATACGGCGTTGCTGCTGTCGGTACCGTTTTGGCCGTATTCGAAACCTGCCCGTTCTTCGTAGGTCAGGACGCGTCCGTCTGCGTACTGGAACGACACCATCATGTTATCCGGATACTCGCGGTAACCCTGTTCGAACAGGTTGTTCCCGTGCGCCGTAATCCGGACCGGATGAGTTGTGGCGCCGAGGCCCCAGCGGGCCAGATCGAGGTCATGGGCCCCGTCGTCTCCCATATCGCCATTGCCATAGTCGCGGAAGGAACGCCACAGACGGTGAAAGCGCTGCTGGTTGAACGGGTGCTTCGGCGCGGGTCCGAGCCAGCGGTCATAATCGACACCTGGAGGCACAGGGCTGTCGGGAACCGCCTTGAGGTTGCGACTCTTTCCCTGAATGTTCCAGGCCCTGGCCATGACGATCTTCCCTAGGATTCCGGAATCCAAGACGGAGCGAATTTCGGTCAGCACGTTGCTGGAACGCATCTGCGTGCCGTGCTGGACGATGCGTTTGTATTTCTTTGCCGCCTCGACGAGCAGGCGAGTCTCTCGAAAGCGATGGCCCGCAGGCTTTTCGACGTACACGTCTTTGCCGGCTTGCAGCGCCTGAAGCGCGATTGGGCAGTGCCAGTGATGCGGTGTGGCAATCACAACGGCGTCAATGGAGGCATCGTCGAGGGTCCTTCTAAAGTCACCAGCCGTGGCCGGGCTCTGGCCTGTCCGCGTCTTGACGAATTCCACAGCCTTTCTCAGATGTTGTTCGTCGACGTCGCAAACCGCGGCGATATGCGCGTCTTTGAGGTCTGAGAGAAATCGCAGGTGAGCCGTCCCCATGCCGCCGACACCGATCACCGCTACGGAGACGCGATCGTTGGCAGACACCCGTGAGTGGCCGCTGAGGCTGAACATCGCGGATGCAATGGCCGCATTGGCTGAGTTGATCAACAAGCTGCGTCGCGTGACAGTCGTCATAGGTAGCTCTCCCTAGTTCAGTTTCTTTGGAATGCGCCAGTCCTCTGGCGCTGTGATTTGGCCGGCTGCCGATTGCGGACCAATCGATTCATTCGTACCCCACTGCTCCGATCTGCTCCAAATAGAGAGCGGCAGAAGACTGCCGCAGTCCACGACGCTGGCGCGGAGTTAGCGAGGTTTTGGGAAGTTCGCCAGTTTTGGAGTGCGTCAGCCCTCTGGCGCTGTGATTTGGCCGGCTGCCGATTGCGGACCAATCGATTCATTCGTACCCCACTGCTCCGATCTGCTCCAAATAGAGAGCGGCAGAAGACTGCCGCAGTCCACGACGCTGGCGCGGAGTTGGCGAGGTCTTGGGAAGTTCGCCAGTTTGGAGTGCGCCAGCCCTCTGGCGCTTTAGGTCATCGGATTCGGGGCAGTTCGGTTTTGAAACGTCCTTGTACAGAAACAACCTCAGCTCGTTACGCAGCCGATTCCAAAGCGGCAGAAGACGCCGCTGTCCAAAACGCTGCGCTATCGGTTCAGGCGCTCCGGAGGACCGCCCGTTTTCTAGATCCATGGGGGTTTCTCTTCGGGCATCGTGTTCAGGAGCAGAGGCTTCAAAAACTCGACACTTTTGATGATGCCTTCGCGCGCGCTCAAAAGGGGGTCTTCGTGTTCGATGCTGAGGGTGCCGTCGTAGCCGACAGACCGCAGAGCGCTGATGAAGCCGCGCCACCAGAGCTCGCCATGTCCGAAGCCCAACGTTCGGTATGACCAGGGCCGCTCCATGACCCGGTGCATGGGACGCATATCGATCACGCCGCTTTGAGCCGTGACATAGGGATCGAGCTGTGTGTCCTTGGCATGAACATGGAACACGAAGTTTGGGCCGAGCGTCCGGACGACATGAATGGGGTCCATGCCCTGGTGGAACAGATGGCTCGGATCGAGGTTCGCCCCAAGGGTGGGCCCAGCGATGTCGCGCAAGCGCAGCAACCCTGAAGTGCTGTACACGGTTTGGCCAGGATGCATTTCGATGGCGATTTTGACACCGCGATCGGTGGCTAGCCGGCTGGTCGTCTTCCAGAACGGAGTCAGCACCTCGTCCCACTGCCAGCGGTAAAGATCCTGGAACTCCTGCTGCCAGGGATGGGTTACCCAGTTCGGATAGGTGCTTCCACTCGGATCCCCGGGGCAGCCACTCATGGTCACGACCGTATCCACGCCCATTTTCGGCGCAAGCTCGATTGTCTTCAACAACGCTTCACGATGCTTCTTGCCCCGTTCCGGATGGGGATCGAGCGGATTGCCATTACAGTTCAGGGCACTGATCTTCAGGCCATGACGGGCAATGATGGCCTGGAACTCGTCGCGCGCAGGCTGGCTTTCGCCCAGCGCATCCAGATTGAAGTGCAGCGCGCGCGAGAAACCGCCGGTACCCACTTCGATTGCGGCGATTCCTGCCGAGGCAACCCACTCGACAGCATCCTGAAAAGAGACATCCTGCAAACTATCCGTCACCAGACCGATGTTCATAGCATCCTCACATTCAATTCCTCCTGCCAGAAGCTGCTGAGCATTGACCTTGCTGCCGAGGTGGCGGGCGAAACGACGGCCCCACCGAGCCACTCAAGGCAGAGATTGGATGGAAACACGGCTCACTTGTGTGGCTAGCTCAGTTCCTGCTTAGGCTCCAGCGGGGCTTGACGCTGGGATTAACGCAAGAGCGAGGCCAGCGACCGGCAGCCAGGTCGACAAGGGTGTCTACGGAATACCGCCAGAAAGAGTCCAGGAAGACATCCGAATAGCCGGCGACGTGCGGCGTGACTACGACGTTGTCCATCTTCAGCAGTGGATTCTCCGGGTTCGGGGGTTCCTGCTCGAGCACATCCAGGCCGGCTGCTGCGATCCATTTCTCTTGAAGCGCCCGGATCAAACTGGCTTCATCGATCACTCCTCCACGGGAGGTGTTGATCAGAACGGCGGAGGGCTTCATCAGGCGCAGCTCACGCTCCCCAATCAAACGATAGGTCGAGCTCGTCAGCGGGCAATGGAGCGAGACGAAGTCGGCCCGCGTCAGGACTTCATCCAGTGAAGCGCACTGAACGCCATGTTCAGCCATTCGCCCGGCCGCAACGGCGGGATCGAAAGCCAGGATCGTCACATCAAATCCGCTCATCTTGCGCGCGAAAAGCCTGCCGATGTGGCCGAAGCCCACGACGCCCACGGTCCGTCCTCGCAGATGCCATGGCGGCGAGGCCAGATTCGACTCCCATCTTCCCTGGCGCACGGCGCGGTCTTGAAAGGCAATACGGCGGGCCACTGCGAGCAGCAAGGCCACCGCATGGTCAGACACTTCGGCACTGATGGCTTCGGGCGTGTTCGCAACGAGGATTCCCCGCTGGGTGGCTTCATGGACGGGAACATTGTCTGTGCCGCTGCCCGAGCGCAGAATGGCGCCGCAGCGGCGCAGCAGATCCAGCCGTTCTGCCGTGATCACGCGGCTTCCCCAAACCCAAACCACGTCCACATCGGCTGCGTGCCGACCCAGTTCCTCACGGGTCGTGCACTCCTGGACGATGAAATCGATGTGCGCTTCTGCCAGCTGTGAGTATACCCAATCGGGAACGCGATGTCCTTCGGCTCCAACAAGAGCAACTTTAAAAGATCTCACGCTTCTATCTCCTGAACCTGATCGCCGGCGCTCCGAAGCTCGTCAATAAAAGGCCAGCGCGCGTCCCGGTCCGCCGTGGCTGTTCCGGATCTTCAGCGCGGCGAACACGAAGTAAGCGCGTGCGGGCAACTTGTCCAGGTTGGTCAAATACTCCACTGCCACCATCCCTTTGGTGCCGAGCATCCAGTAGGTCATCAGAGCTTGCCGCGGGTCTGAACCGCCCAGCGTAGGACCATCCGTCGCGACGCATCGAATCCCTTTGCCTGCCAAATAACGAATTGCCTTTGGCCCTGGCGCCGGCCACCCTTCGCTTTTGCCATTCAACGGATCCAGCAAGCATGCGTTGCCCTCAGGAAATGGCTTGAAATAACGATCGCTGTATCCGCTGCGAAAGATGACGATCTCGCCGGGCTTGAGCGCTCCGTGTTCCGCTTCGTATTTCTGGACGTCCTCTACAGTGATTTCCGGAGAGCGAGGCCAATCCTTCGGACTGGTGGTTCCGGCGCGATGTTCGACCGGAATCACCCTGGCCCATCCGGAAGTCTGAGAGAGAGGGACCTTTTCTGCTGTCACATCGCTGGCGCCGCGCGGCCCAAACTGCTTTTCAAACGCAGCCAACCAGGGTTGCACTTCCGCAGGATAACGCTGGTTGTCGAAACCTGCGGCAGGCAGTGCGTAACTGGGCGGCACGAGGTGAGTGCCGGTGTGGCTGTCCATCGTGTGGGTCTGCTGGTAGGCGCCGTTGACCGGGTTCTTCATGAAATTGATGGTGATATAGGGCTGCCGGTGTCTGCCTGCCCCGGCGCCTGGCCACCAGACGGGCAAATCGTCGGCCATGGTGACGGAGAGGTCGACAACTCTTTTCGCACGGGCCGAATCAGAGAGCTGCTGCGCCAGCGGTTGACCCACGATCGCAAAAGCCCGAGCTTCGTTAGCCACGCCGCCGCGGTGTTTCGGCGCCAGCATGCAATAGAACGCGCCCGTGGCTGGCAGACTGCCCAAATTTGTCGCCCCTTCTGTCCAGATCATGCCGTGCTTCAACCCTGCCAGGTGGGTCGGCTCCGCCATGTCTGGAATCGGCCCCATACTCGGGCTGTCCGTACCCAACGTCATAACGTTGCGCGTTGCCAGATACTCCATCGTCTCCGGTGCTGGATCGGGCCAGCCTGGCGCTTTGCCTTCCACCGGATCGGAAACAAACCGCCGGCCTGCGGGCAGCGGCAGATAGTATTTGTCACTGTAGCCGCTGTAGAACAACACCACATCGCCAAACCGCAGCGGCCTGTGCTTCTGTTCCCAGGCCTGAATATGCTCTTTCTGAATCAGGCTGCTTCGACCGTTCGGACCGTCGCGCAACTCGCGAATGTCGATCACACAAGCTTCCCCACCAAACTGCCAGGCGGGCGCTTTGTCGCTGTACATCAGGCCGAGCGGGCCTGCGTTGGGCAGACCGGAATCCGGCGGCGGAACAGAGTGGGGCGGTACGTCCAGCTGGGTCCCGGTGTTCAGATCGATCGTCAGAATCTCGGAGTTGTAAGCGCTCCGGGGACCGATGCGGAGATAGGGGTTGATCTGGAACAGAGGCCAGCCAACCGCCGGCCAGGTAGACGGGCGGTCTGGGGCGACCAACAAGGAAAGATCCTGCCATTCGGGCGAGCGTCCGTCAGCCGCGCTGGCGCACACGGCAGATCCGGCAACCAGCGCAGTCAAGATCAAAAGTCGTTTCATTGTCGAACCTCGCAAAGTGAGTCAACCACAATCGATTCCGCAGCTACTCCGCGCACAGCATCTGAATCATCTGTCCATAAACTTGGGTTGCTTCGAGAAGTTGGTTCGTATCGACCCATTCTCCAACGGTGTGTGCCTGGGCGATGTCGCCGGGGCCTAGAATCACCAGTTCCAGATAATCCTTGAATATCACAGCATCCGAACAGAACGAAACCGTCTCTGCTTTGGGCAGTCCGCAAGCCCGCAGCGCCGTTTGCACGATTCTCGCTTGAGGAGAAACGTAGAAAGGCTCGGCAACCCACGGCGAGACTTCCAACTGATGCTGAGCCGCTTTGGCGGCGATCGTCTCAAGCACATGCCGGCTGCGGTCGTTCGGCATCGGACGAAAACAGAGAGTGCAGACCGTCTTGGATGCGCTGACGTTTGGCTTGCAGCCGTCGTCTGAGATCACCATGTTGAATCCGAGCGTCGGCGGCTGGAACTCGGAGTTCTGAAAAGAAGAATCCGTCTTGGTCAGCCGAGCTAACTCGGCCATTTCTGCCAAAAACGGGGCGATGATGAAATTGGAAGAAATTCCTTTGTCGGTGCTGGTGTGGGCAGCGATGCCTCGAGCGGTCACCGTCACCAGGGCTGCGCCCTTGTGCGCATAAACTGGGATCATCCGGGTTGGCTCTGCGATCACGCCGTGCTGCGGCGGGGCGGCGCGAAACAGCTCCGACGCCTTTACCAAATGGCTGGCGCCGAGGCTCGCATTCTCCTCGTCGGCCGTGATGACGATAAAGACTGGGTTCCGAAGCTGATTCGCGTTGATGGCTGCGCCGGCCGCGATGGTAGCAGCCAGAGGCCCCTTCATGTCGCAACTGCCAAGCCCTGTCAGACGCCCATCTTTGATCTCTGGACTCCAGGCCTGCTGCTCCCATCCAGTGCCGGGCACCGTGTCGCAGTGCGAGAAGAATCCCAACCCCCCTTGGCCACGACCTTTTTTGCCGACTAAGTCGACCTTACGCAGGCCTTCGCGATCGAGGTATTCGAGTCGCTCGACTTCAAACCCACACCCTTCCAAGGTCTCTTGCAGAAAATCGGCAACAGCAACGTTGCTGCGATGCGTGACGGAGTCTATGGCGACCACTTCGCGCGTGAGTCGAAGCACATCGACATTGTGAGACATCGAAAAACCCCCTGAGAGCCAAAACGAATCTTTGTGGCATTGCTTGCGGAGGCAGGCAGGTCAACTCGATCCGGTGGCGCACTGAACGCTCCCGCTTCCGGATCGTACTCAGAGCACGGGATAGTGGCTGCTGTGCTACCCGCTTGTCAACCTGGAAAAGCGTTGCTCAGTGTCCCGAAGAAGTCATGAGTTCTCGCCTGCAGTTGGGCACTGAAGAGAGATCAGCAGCCCGCGCGTTCGCCAGGGCTTCAGCGCACTCAAGGGCTAGCGAGATCTTGTTGCCCACACGCCGACTCTCAGCCCGGCTTAGCGCAGAATTGAAAGCAGGTCATTCGGCGACCGGGCGAAGTAGTCTGGATGGCCCTTCCGAAGAAGCGCTTCAGGTTGGTAGCCCCAGGTGACAGCGATCGTGCGAACCCCGGCTTGGCGGCCTGCCAGAATATCTCCCATGGTATCGCCGACCATGAATGTTTCCTTTGGAACACACTCGTAGATCTCGATTGCTTTGCGAATCTTCGCAGCTTTCGAGCCCTCCTGTTCGCCATCGAAGATCTGCCCTACGGCAGAAAGAATGCCTGCGTTACGAAGGACGTTCTGCACCATGCTGCGCACGTTGGCGGTGATAATGACGACCTTGTAACGTCGAGCGAGGTCTCGGAGAACTTCAGGGATTCCTTGGAACAGTTGGGGAGCACGTGCGGCCGTGCGCAACTGCGCAAACATATCGTTGGCAAATGCTTCCGCCATGGTTGGTGAGAGGCCCAAGGCGGCTCCGAGAGCTCCGAAAGTCAGGTTCTGGATGGTTCGAAAGTCGTCGAGGGTCGGCTGGCGCTGGGTGCCAACGTTCTTTGCTGCCTCGACTGCGATACGGTGAAGTTGGCTCAAGGAGTCGACCAGCACGCCATCGAAGTCGAAGTTGACCAGCATGGAAGTTGCCGTAGCACAGACCCACACGCCGTTCGCAGGTCTGCGTCTGCTTGACGCCTATTTGTCCCACCGTTTTGGATTCAGAGCCGGGGCGTCCGCTTTCATCCCCTTGGGCTTGTGTGGCTGCTCCCACACCAGACCGCTGGTGTTTGGACTTTGCAGGAAACGCTGGACCTCCGGCGGCGCGGCGGCTACAAGATTTGGGTTCCACTCATCCATCGGCTTAATCGGGCCTGCCCAAGCCGAACGATAACCAAGCTGGACCAGGGTTCGCTGCGAGAGCGTCCTGTTCGGATGCGTTCCATGAAACAGGTTGATGGGAATGATCACCGCCGTGCCCGCTTTCACACAGAGCGTTATCTCGCCCGGAAGCGATTTGTACCGCAAGTAGGGATTGGCTTCCGCATGAAAGGAGAGGTGAGAACGTGGCACCAGGCGAAACGGAGCCCGCTCGGGAGTCAAGTCGTCCAGATAGTAAAGCACGCGGAGCAAGCGGGGCGAGCTGCCTTCGTATCCGAAGATGGAAGAGCCGAAGGGCTGGCCGTCTGTGTGCAAGGAGATGGGTGGCGAGCCCGACAGCGTTCTGCTGAAGAGCCCACGCGTAAATACGATGTCGGGCCCAAGCACGGCCTCCAGGAACTCGATGACCGGCGGATTAGCGATGAGCTTCGCCAGGGCCCGGCTGTGCCACTGTGGCTCGAGGCAAAAGGTCTGAGCGTCACTGTAGTCTTTGGTTCGCATCGGCGCGTCGGCCATCTCGAGTTTGATTTGTTCCATCCAGGCTTCATCCAGCACGCCGGGCAGAACGATGTAGCCTTCGACTTCAAGATGGCGAATCTTCTGGCCAAGCGTGAGCTGGCTGAAATCGGTGGCGTCGACGTTCATGAAACCGATTTCTTCCTTCGGATCAATCTGTACCTCGGATGCATTCATTGGCGCGTCTCCCTCAATGGACTGTGACTCTGAAATTGGCTTTACTGTACCAGAACGTTGGATCCAACAAGTGCTGTCTTGCGGTACCCGCCCGCAACTTCAGTTTTCTGCGCTTCACGGAAGGCGGGCCGTCTGACTTCCCGATGCGGCATGGTCGACAACCTGCGACCCGCCTGGTACTGCCCTCAGTACGTCGTGGGACCGTCTTCAAAATGTCGATGCAACCGGTACTCGATAAGGCAATCGACATCCTGGATTTCGCAACGCAAGTCTACATCCGGATCGCGCCGAATCAGTGTTACTTTCACGATGTTCCTTCCCATCTGAGGATAGACTTCCGGGCGCAGAGCGTACTCGTAAATTTGACTACCCTGATAGGCAACCCCTTCTCGGATGAAGCGGTAATTCAGGTCGTGGATCTGAAGAAGCGAATCCGGCAGGAGGCGCCCGTTCAGCTCGATTCTCAGTTCGTTCAGCGAAGGCTCGAGATTGCTGATGCGGACACGCAGCCGTACTCTCTTCACTCTCCCCAACGCATGCCACCGGTGCAGGTCATCGGCAATTCTTAACGGCACCTCTTGGGGCTGTCCTTGTTCAAGCACTTTAGGAAGCAAAGGCTCCGTTCCGGGCAGTCCCGTTCCTGCCGTTTGTGGGTTCGTGGGCTGGTCGCGAACCCGGTAGAGCTTGTCGACCATCTCAAGCAATTGCGGCCGACGCAGGGGCCGCAATGCATGAACCATGTTGCCGAGAAAACTCAGTTCCTGGCTGCGGATCATGTCATTCAACCCAAAACCCGCGGCTTGCTGTTGGTAAGCGTTGGCGGCCGCTGCCCAGAGCATTTTAGTCGTGGCCTTCTTGGCTCTGATCTTGCCCAGTGAGGGACCGCACCCTACCAGGATGCGACATGGCGTTCCGCGGCACAACGAGACTGCTTCCGACAAGTCGAGGTCCTGATCGAGCACTTCCGGGTCGTTTGCCGTACAGATTAGGCCATCGACGAGTCGCTCGGCAATCCAGGTTCCCACTTCAAGGCCTGCTTGCTGCCAAGTGGCAGGGCTCGCAGGGAGCTGGACGTAAATCCGCTTGCGGCGATGCTGGGCTTGCTGAGCCTTTTGGGCGAGCTGCCGCAGATCTCGAAACCATTGCATAAGTAGCGGTGCACATTGTCTGATCTGGCTGTATTTGCAAAGGGGAAGCCAGTTCACTTCCACCTCCACCCCGTCCGTCTCGTAGCGAGACAGGAACTCCTCGTAAATCCGAATGCGCTCCTGACGGACTTCTGGAAACATGAAGCTCAGTCGCGTCGGCGATAGATGGCGCGCGCGCGGGTCGGCGTCCGGTCCGACTTGCAGTTGCGCGTTATCGAACACAAAGTCTGACGTTCTTCCCAAGCCACGCAGCTGTGGTGTGGTGTGGGCGCCGATCGTGAGGGGAGCACTTGCAAAAAACAGTAATCCTGTCTCATGGCAGCGATCGCAGAACAGTTGAGGCCGATCCCAGCCGTTTGCCACCAGCTGCCGCACGTAACGCCCATCGCGATAGTTGACGGCATGCGTCCACTTGCCCACGTTGGTCCCATGCATTTGCCCGACACGCGTGTCATAAAGACACATCCCGCCGGTGGATCCCAGAGAGAAGATGAGAGTGTCGACGCTCGTTCCCACCAGCAGGTCCACCGTCTTGGTAATGTCCGCGAGGGTTAGCGGCGGGGCCAGGCCAGAGAGGTGATGAAAATCCTCTCGCACGAAAACGTGCGGCTCGTCAGGAATCGATGTCAACGCGGCGCGATGTTCCGCAGGTTCGCTACTACTGCTGGCGGAAGTTCCCAATGCGGCGACGGTCCTAATGAAGTCTCGTCGGATCATTGACAGATTTCCCAACAAAGCTGCGCGGGTGATGTTTGCATGGGCTTGTCCTGACGACGCCAGTAGGGCGTTTACGTCAAGCTCGCTTGGCTTGCTGCAGTCCGACACGCGAAGCCAGGGCGCTGAGAAGAACCCGCAGCGATTCTATAGACTCATTGCTTTTGCGCGCCAGCCTAGCAGGAATGGGGCACGGCATTCCCGCTTTGGCCGGAGTGATGGAATGCCACTTTTAAGCGGACAAGCACGCATGAGTGCTCGCCTGCGAGTATTTCTATGAGCGGCTATCACCGGAACCAGTCGTAGGTGAGACCGAGAGAACGGTCTTTCAGTGGAAGATCAATCCGCTGACCTCCCTGGGCGGACGAGAGCTTTAGCCCCAGTTCGACTTCCAAAGCCACGGCAACTCGGCGGCCCGAATTCTTTGGCTCATCCATTCTCCCTTCCATGCAGGCGATGAGGTCTTCCAGGCAGTACACCGCCCGGTAAGGGAGCAAGAATTGAGGTTGTGGCCAGGGCATCTCGACTCGGCCTTTTGCCGGTGGCGCTTCGACGTCCTGCCAGAGGCGCCAGCGATTGTCGTGGAAACAGATCTCACCCTTGCGTCCCGATAGCCGTACCTCTGGAGCGCCATCTCTGATGTGGAGCACGGTGCCATCTTTGGCGACGACCATGCCTTGGCCTATGAATTCCGTGCTGCCGCGTTTGCGGCGCGGTTTGTCCCCGAAGCCCACGATCCAAGCCGGCGCGCTGTCCAGAAAGTAGCTCCAATCTTGGTGCTGCGACATGACGGGCACTCGAGCTTCTATGGACAGTACCTCGCCAATGGCGCCGCTTCGCACCAGTTCCTTGGCTTTGGCAAAAGAAGGATGCGAAGCAGTGGTGGCTCCTCCCACCAGCGGTACTTTTGCATCAGCGCAGGCCTTAACCATCCGGTCGGCTTCGTCCAACGTAAAGGTCATGGGTTTTTCGGCCAGGATCCCTTTTGCACCGGCCTCGACGGCCTTGACAGTCAGGAACGACCGGCCTTTGGTGTTAGTACAGACGGCGACGATGTCCAATTTCTCCTTACGGTACATCTCCAGCGCATCCGTATAGAGCGCGTCGATTCCATACCGTTCTCCGAACATTCGCAGACGTTCTGTGTTTCGCTCTGCGCCGGCCACCAGTGCAACCTCCGGCCGGTCCCATAAAGCCTCGGCATAGGAATTCGAGACGCCTTCCTGGCCAGGGTGGTTGTGAAAGTAGAACTTGCGGTGGACATCCAACCCTGCCGGCAACGGGCGATTGGGATCGTCAATCTGATACTTCGGGTCTGTATAGGATCCGCCGATGTTCTCGTAGTCGCGCTTCCCCAGATCGTAAAGGAACCCCATCCAGCCCAACCCGACGATGCCGGCCCGATACTTCTTGGCGCCTTTGGCACGAGGCCGTTCAGCGCGGGTCGTCGTTGGAGAAGCTGGGAGCGTTGTTGCGCCCAGCGTCAGGGCGCTCTTAAGGAAGTTGCGTCGATACATGACGTTCTCCTGGTGGTTCGTTTCTGAGGCCACGTAGAAGCCGTCGCTCCCGCGCAGGCGGGAGCCCAGGGATGGTTGGGGCTATCCGTCAAGCACCGGTACCCACAGGAAGACTGGATTCCCGCTTTGGCGGGAATGACGATATGGCGCCCGTTGGCCTAAACTAAGTGTAGACTTGGCAAGCTAGAGGCGGCCACACAGGCGTGCTAGTCGCGAGATTTGAAATATACAAACTCCAGATTCCCGTTTTGCGCAGGAATGACGAAACGGGCAAAGCGGCCGCTGTGAAACCCGTTGCTGCAACCGCGGAGGGCGGTGCCAGGCTTCGCTAGCTATGGTCCAGTATCCAGACCGGAAAATAAAACGGGAACAGATCCCGCAGCGCCTCGGGCGTCTGCACGGGACGGGCTGGATGAGACCCGAACACGACGGAAGCCAGCTCGCGCCGCGATAGCTCGAACTGCGGCGAAGGCGATTCACGCGACAGTTTCAGACCACTGGCAGAGAACTCGCATCCGATGGGCTCCCCGTCCTGAGAAGTTCTGATTGAAAAAGCTCTGTAGTTCTGCCCGTTCCGTTGCGACAGCCAGGGTGAGATCCTTTCCAGGAAGCCTCGAACGTCGTTGAACCGGACCATCAGGTTGTCGTCCTGGAACTGCCGCCGGTCGGGCAGCTTCTGGTCGAGCAAGTCACCCAGCACGGTGGGAGTCTGGTAACTGTACCCCGCTAGCTCGCGTCCCTCATCGAGTTCCTCGAGCGCGTGTCGAACCAGAGTCTCTACCGAAGCAGCGCTGCCTCCTGCTTCGATCAAGCCCGGTTTGTTGGTGGCTCGGCTAACCATTAGATACCCGGCCGGCTTCGATCTTTCCAAAGCGATCAAGGTTTTGATCTTCGGCAAGCTGAACAGGGCTGGGAAGTCCTCACGGCTTCGCACAATGCCGGTGATTTCCAATTCGTGCATCGCCTGTAGGTCTCCCAGCCACCGTCGGCTCGCTGGATCATACTCGACAATCTGTTGCCCCCCATTGTGGAAGAGCGCCGCATCAGCTTGCCGGCACTTGTAGGTTCCGTCCGGTCGGAAGACGCCTTGGTAGTCGTCGTGCTCATAGAACGTAAAAGTCGGAACCAGCGTCCACAAGATCGACAGCTCGATGCCGTCTCGTGTCATCTTGTCTGTGCAGGTGCGCAGGCAGCGGAGGGCGTAACCCTTTTTGCGATGGTGAGGGGCCGTCGCCGTTGGCGAAATGATTCCGATGCGAAAGCGGCAGCCGGCAATCTCGACGTTACGCGGGATGAAAGGAACCACACTCGCAACTTCGCCATCGACTTTGAGGATGAAGATGTTCTCGAGGTTTGCAGCGTCGTACACGCGCGGGTAGTCGGTCAGAAAGGACTGATCGCTGCCTTGGCGCATCACGGAGTTGACCATGGCGATCATTTCCGGAACTTCCGCTTTCGTGCAGGGCCTGGGCCCATCCACCACTGGATTGCTCATGCGTCGCCTCCGTTGGCGGGTATGCAGGCGATACGGGTGCTCGATTCGAGGATGAAGCATGCCAAGACTGGCGAGCCGAGATGCTGCGAGCTACGCAAAGCGCCTTGGACTGCGGCAGTCTCCTGCCGCTTTGGAATCGGGAGTCGCATTCCCCGGCTATCCTGGCTGGCACGGCGATGGCTGGTGACTGAGCCTCAGCCGGTTGCGCACGACGTTCTACAGCAATACTTCGATGCTGCGCAAAGTCGGGTATTTGGCGTTTACGCCGACCCCTCGCGACACCACCTTGAATCCCAGCGAGTTTTCTCGCTGCCGTAGCGGCAAGTTGATTCTGGTCGCTGTCCGGCTCCCGCATTAAAAAAATGTCCGAACCCCAGTGCCGTGCGCTTTCACGGGTACAGGCGGAACGACAGGACTTCTGGGGTGTCCGCCGGTGCGCCTGTGTGTGTTCGTTGCTGGCGCTCCCGTGAGTCATCTAAGCGGGCAGCCAGGTTTCGAAAAACCGCTGCCAGTTGCGATACATCACATTGGCGATATCGTCCGAGGAATAACCTCGCCGCTCGAGTACCGCCGCCACTTTCTGATAGTCGCGCACCGTTTCCACGCCGCTAGGTGCGCCTCCGCTCCCTCCCTGTCCGTCGGTGTCGCCTCCAATGGCCGCATGGCGTGAATTGCCAGCCAACTGGCAGAGGTAGTCGACGTGATCTGCGTAGTCTTCCAACGAAATGGCTTCTCTGGGAAAGACCGTGCTGCGAGGAGGAATAGGTGAACCCCAGTCCAGTCCCGGTTTGTAAAGCATCCAGCTATCCATCGAAACGCCAACGACTCCTTCACGTTGGATGATTGCCCGCAGGAGCGGGTCTGGAAACTGCCGCTCGCCGGGCACCAAGGCGCGACAGTTCTGATGACTTGCCAGCACCGGCCCGCCAAACATCTCGAGTGCCTGGTAAGCGGAAGCGTCCGAGGCGTGGGTCAGATCGAGGATCATCCCGCTCGAATGCATCTCCTCCAGCAGCGCCTTGGCGGGCGGAAGCAGCCCGCCCGAAACGCCCGTGCCGGTTCCATGGCAGTATGTGCTGATGCCGTAATGCGAAAGGCTCACGACCCGCAGGCCTTGCTCCCACCATTCATGAATCTGGTCCGGGCTGAGAATCGGGTCGGCGCCTTCCATGCCGAGAATCAAGCCCACAGGCAGTTGTCGGCAGTCTTCGGTTTGTGACCACGTTTGCAGGTGTTTGCTGAGCTCACGAGCGGTCCGGAGAATGCGAGCCTGCCCGCGCTCGGCCAAGATCCGGTAATAAGCGAGATGGGCTTGGGCCGCGGCATGAGCCGCTTCGGCGCTCCGGTACCCCCACAGCGGGTTCTTGGGCCGGTGGAGCCGCCCGACGACTTTCACCAACGCCACTGCGATTTTGGCCAAACGCATCTCTGGCAGCGACGCCATCGTTTCACTGTCTGGGCAGGATGCGCTCGCGAAACGATCGGGTTTCGCACGCCGCACTTCTTCAATGGGCAAGGCGAGATCGCGATTCAGGTCCATGGCGCCAAACGCCATGGGGTAGTCTCCATCGATGATTAACATGGCACCCTGCACTCAGGCCGCTTCGAGGCAACCAAGAGAAACCCGCAAATCACGGATTGGCGCGGATCGGCAGGAATCCGGCGCTCCCGGGTTCAGCCGGTGGCCGAGCACGCCTCATACGCTTCGTTCGTTGCGCGAGCCACCTGCCCTGACACTTGGATTGTGCAGCTTGAAAAGGAATCCGGCCTCATTTGGACGCCGGCTTCTTTTCCCGGACTCTCAGGGTATAAGCGTCGCTGGCGGCGTCGAGCATCTTGATGGCTTCGGCCGGCAACTTGAGCTGAGATCCTTTGAAGTTTTCTTCAACGTGCTCCGGCTTCTCAGCTCCAGCCAGGACGCTGGTGACCGCCGGACGAGTCAGCACCCATGCCACGCAAACTTGTGGCCGGCTTGCTCCAAGGTCTTTTGCCACGCGATCGAGAGCGTTCACCACCGATTCCAGAGGAGAGCCCTTCTCGACGTCGCGGCCCGGCGCCAGCCGTCCTTCACCCAGAGGGCTGAATGCCATGAGCCCGAGCTTGCCCTTTCGGATCAGCGGAAACATTTCCCGGTCCATAAAGTCACGCCGGTCGGCCGCAACCAGGTTGTAGTAGTCCTCGAGGCCGGCGATCGGAGACTTGCCCCTTCGCTTTCCCAACTCGACCAGCTTTGCAACGTCTTCCGATTTGTGATTGGAAATGCCCCAGTAGCGAATCTTGCCTGAACGGACCAGCGCATCCATCGAATCTGCGATCTCCGCCATCGGCGTGCCCTCATCGGGACCGTGCAGCAGGTAGAGGTCGAGATAGTCTGTTGCGAGGCGCCTCAGGCTGCCCTCTGCTTTGCTGAACAACATCTCTTTCGTGAATCGAATTTTCTTGCCTTGGCCTTTGGTTTCGAATTCCGTCGCTGCTGCCTTCGTACAAATCACCAGCTTCTGCCTTTTTCCCGCGATCGCTTTGCCAAGCGCCGTCTCAGATCCGCCCCAGCCGTAGGCCTCGGCAGAATCGAAGAAGTTCACACCGATCTCGATCGCGTGGTGCAGGATGCGTTGGGCTTCGGGATCGTTGGCGTCGCGCGTCACTTTTCGAAAAGCCGTGCCTTGGCACAGACGCGAGACGTAGAGATTCGTTTTGCCGAAGCGAACCAGGTGGGAAGGGCGGCTGGCCTTGTCCTTCTCTCCCGCCTCGAGCGAGGCTTGCAAACTGAAGATGCTCCCGAAGCCGGCTCCAGCCAGGGCGGCACACTGCTGTAGAAACTCTCGACGCGTTTCGGTGTTGCTGTTCTGTCGTTTCTGTTCGTTCATGGGTTCCTTTCACTGTGCGCCGCTCGTCCAGGCATAGCTCAACAATGGGAAAATGTGGCAATGAGGTCGGAAGAGACTTCAGTCCGGACTGTTCGTCGGTTCGGCGTTGGGGTGGCGGTGTGCAACAGGTGCCGAAGGAGGCTTGCTTCTCTCGGGCCAAGGTTCTCGCCGAACCCAGCAATCCGGCGAAAGACACTCAAACATCATGGAGATCCAAAGCTTGCCACCCAAGAAGCTCACCAGCGTCTGAAGGAGGTGGCATGGCTCGCTTCCGGGATGCCAAGGCGTCCGTTGGCTCAAGCCTTCCGGCTCACCAGCTTCTGCTCTTCGGAGTATTTGCGAGCGATCTCGGCGATCTTCGGCCGATCCTCTTTCAGGACCTGCGTGCCTGGCGGGCGCACGGGTCCTCCGGCTCTTCCCAATGCTTCTAGCGCGACCTTGATTCCACTGATGCCGTATCCGGGCTTATGGCCGCGCACTTTAGCCACGGGTTCGATGCGGTTGGTCAGCAACTCGTTCATGGCAGCGAGTTTTCCCGCCACGCCATGCTTGCAGAATTCAGAACATGCGCGCGGTACAAACGTCGCAACCGCCGTTGTGTAGGCTCGCGCTCCCGCCGGCAGCGCTTGCACCGCGTGAGTTTCACCTTCGGCAATCCAGAGGAATCGATCGGGAATCAACGAGCCAAGGGCCTTGCCGACCTCGACGCCACCGCTCGCATCCTTGAAGCCGATGACATTGGGCAATTCGGCCAAACGGCGAATCACGTCGGGCCAATAAGCCTCTTTGCCGCGGGGATAGAGGATGACACCGATTCGCACCGAGCGCGCGACATCGCGAAAGTACTCGTAGGCGCCGTCGGCACTCTCGCTTCCGTAAGCGGGCGAGAAGAGCAGAATCGCCTGGGCCCCAGCTTCCTGGGCGTTGCGTGCCGTCTGCAAGGCGAGTTTGTAGCCACCGCCGGCTCCAACGACCACGGGCATTCTTCCCTTCGCTCCGGCTACGGCTGCCTGCGCCATCGCCTTCTGTTCATCAGGATCGAGCGTAAAGAATTCGCCTAACCCAGCACCCACGACGATCGTTGCGTTTTCGGTGGCATCCGAATCCGCGTGGTACGCGATGTTCTTGCGCAATCCGTCGGCATCCAGATCGTAGTTTGGTCGAAAGGGTGTCGTCTGGTAATTGTGGGCCCCCTGCATGGCGCGGATCAGGTCCTTTGGATCGTGCGATGCGTATTGGCTCTTCTTGTTCGCCAGCAGACCGCGGCTTGCGACCAGTGAACCTGCGGCGGCCATAGATGCTTCCTTAAGAAAGAGACGTCTCGAAGTTCGCTCCACTTGGCACCTCACTTCCCACGTTGTCTTGAGATGAATTCGCGACTTCAGCGAAAGGCCGGCCCGACAAGAGACATCCTACCTTCAGCTCAGGCGGTGATACAACAACAGATTGATGAGCCTTGTGATTTGCGATTGGCGATTTGCGAGTTGCGATTCTCTATCGAGTGCGGCCGCGATTGACAATCACCAAATAAGAATGAGAAAAGGCTTGCGTCCCGCCAGCTTATTGGTTCAGTGAACCCGCAACCCAGTGCGAGCATCAGAGGGTGTTTAAAAACCCTCTGAATGCTGCGCCAGACGGCGGAGCATCAGGTGAATCATGGCGATCTTGATGAAAGCCTCACTGGTTTCGGGCAAATACTCGTAGTCCTTGCTGAGTCGGCGATAACGGCCTAGCCAGGCAAAGGTCCGTTCCACGATCCAGC
>Ga0194132_10002695_pt1 | contig 32778 bp, 31 predicted proteins | sample TA2KigOf80mmetaG_FD_148612 | JGI IMG/M metagenome (GOLD analysis project Ga0194132, IMG submission 148612) | Freshwater microbial communities from Lake Tanganyika, Tanzania - TA2015054 Kigoma Offshore 80m | ecosystem: Environmental > Aquatic > Freshwater > Lake | place: Tanzania: Lake... | reverse complement strand
ACGAAAAGACAGCACGCAACTTCTTGGCCTTCGTCCAAGTCGCGGCGATCACGGTGCTGTTGCTGTAACCTAACCACCCGATTTCTCCCAGCTATTGTCCACACGCCCTAGTGAGAAAACGCTGCAGCGTGTCAAACGGGCGTACCGCAAAATCTACGTTCACCCGAATCAACATGCCGGCTACTATCCCGGCGCGGAACAATTGACGCTCAAGTTGCTCTTCGATCCGAGCGACGGCAATATCCTCGGCGCCCAAGCGGTCGGCGGCGACGGCGTCGATAAGCGCATCGACGTGCTCGCCGTCGCCATTCAGGCGGGAATGACCGTGTTCGACCTCGAAGAAATGGAGCTGGCCTATTCGCCGCAATATGGTTCCGCGAAAGACCCGATCAACATGGCCGGCTTCGTCGCCACGGGGCTTCCGCGCGGCGATCATCCGCAGATCGACGTCGAAACCGTGCACTCCGATGCGTCCGCGGTGGGGTACTTTTTGCTCGATGTTCGCACGCCCATCGAATTCGCCCGCGGGCACATCGAGGGCGCGATCAACATCCCCGTGGACGACCTGCGCCGCCGGATGAGCGAACTGCCGCGCAACCGCGACATCGTCGTCTACTGCCAGGTCGGCCAGCGCGGCTACCTGGCGACGCGCATCCTGCTTCAATCCGGCTACCGCGCCGCCAACCTGGGCGGCGGATACAAAACCTATGAACTGTTCGAACCGACTCATTAACGAGAGTTTTTTCACCACAGAGTCTCACAGAGAAAGTCACTGAAGATGATAAACTGTGCCTTCGCCTCGACAAAGAATGAGCGGACATGGGTTGTTGGACCTATCCTGCATTTTCTCTGTGCCTCTGTGGTTTAGATTTTCTTCGTTGGGAGGATTCGCATGTCGCTTTCGTTCCTACTTGCTCTTGCCTTCGTTCAGCAATCCACGCCGTATCCACGGGCCGAGCTATTGATCGAGCCGAAGGATCTGATCGCGAATGTGGCCAAGTATCGCGTTCTCGATGTCCGCCCGCAGACTCAGTTCGAGAAGGGCCACCTGCGCTGGGCCGTCTGGGTCGATCACGACGCCTGGGCCAAGACGTTCGCCAAGCACCAAGACCTCAAGGCGTGGAGCAAGATCATCGGCGATCTCGGCATCGATAATCAAACGGAAGTCGCGATCTACGACGACGGCTCGACCAAGGACGCCGCCCGCGTCTGGTGGGTCATGCGTTACTTCAATCACACCAAGGTGCGCATCGTTCACGCCGGCTGGCATGGCTTAATGCAGGCCGACGTGGCGGCGACGACGAAGGTCGGCGTCATCCAACCGCAGACCTTTGCGATTGCGTCCCCCGCGCAAGCTCGGCTGGCCGACAAGGCATCGGTGCTCGATATTCTCAATAACCGCACCGGCGTGCAAATTATCGATACGCGATCCGAAAAGGAGTACTGCGGCGAAACCAAGCTCGCCAAGCGCGGCGGCGCCATCCCGGGCGCCATCCACCTCGAATGGACCGACGCCATCGATCCGAAGACGAAGCGATTCAAGTCGGCCGGGGAATTGACCAAGCTCTTCAAGGACGCCGGCATCGACCTGAAGAAGAAAAGCGTCACGCACTGCCAATCGGGAGGCCGAGCCGCCGTGATGGCGTTCGCCCTGGAAATGATGGGCTCGGACGGCGTGTCCAACTACTACCGCAGCTGGTCCGAATGGGGCAACGACCCCAGTACGCCGGTCGTGTTGCCGAAGAAGAAGTAGCGAATGCGTTGCCTCGTCCTCCCAAGTTGCCAAACACTTGCAATTGACACGGAGTCTCGAACTACGTATCAGGGTTGGCGACCAAGGAGGATCACGCTATGTTTCGCTGGCTATTTGTCCTGGTGTTGCTCGCGTCGTGCGGCGGGTGCGTGCTGATGGATCATGACTACTATGGCGAGCCGCACGGGTGGATGGCGCCATCGAATGGCTGCGGCGTGGCGCCGGTGAACGTCAATTCATCGCAAAGCGCGGAACCGGAGCTGTTGAGGAAATGATCCCCAGGAATCGGTGCGCTCATCCTGGGGCTTGGGCGCCGTCTTGCGTAAACATGCCCAGGTAGCTGAAATAGCGCTGCTCGCTCAGGTAGCGCAGAGCGACGGCATTCTTGACCGCGCAGCGTTCCTCGTGCGTGTGCGTGCAGTCGGGAAACGCGCAGAGAGCTACGTACGGCCGAAATTCCACGAAGAACCCTTCTGCCTCTTCAGGCAACATATCCCACAGTTCGAACTGACGAATCCCCGGCGTATCGACGACCCATCCGCCGAAGTCGAGGCGAATCAACTCCGCTGTCGTCGTGGTGTGTTTGCCTTTCTGATTCACATCGCTGACCTCGCGCACGCGCAGGCCGAGTTCTGGCTGGATCGCATTGAGCAGCGACGATTTGCCGACGCCGGATTGCCCCGAGATGACGCTCTGGCGACCCTTCAACATGCGCTGCAAGCGTTCGACGCCGAGACCGGTGCGGGCGCTGGTGAGCAGCGTCGGAATGCCGAGCTGAGAATAGTAGCCGACGATCGGCTGAATCTCGACGGGCTCGACGAGATCGGCTTTGTTCAGGCAGATGATTGGCGCGATGCCGCCTTGCATGGCGCTGGCAAGATAGCGATCGATCAGGTGCAGCTTGAGGTCGGGCTCTTTGAGCGCCACGACGACGACGACCTGATCGACGTTCGCCACGAGGACCTGCTCGCGCCCCTTCGACGCGCGCGTGAGGATGCCATGGCGAGGCTCGACGCGTTCGATGACGCCATCTTTGGTGAGTAGTGAGTGGTGAGTGGTGAGTGATGAGTGGTCGAGCGGGAGGATGCAGACGCGATCGCCGGTGGCGACGATGTTGCGCTCATCGGTGGAAAGGTTCTTCAGGACCTGGCGAATCTTGCAGCGGAAGCGTCGGCCATCCTCGGTTTCCACGAAGTTGTCGATGCCATGGACGGATACGACTCGGCCCTGAATGCACTTGGCCATGTCGGCGGAAGGCATCGATGCATCGTCGTCGGTTTCGATAGTGCGCTTGCGCGACAGGTCCCCCTTGGCCCGGACGCGCTCGGTCGACACCGTGGCTTCGTCGGCAAACCCGTGCTGCTGAAAGCCTCGCGTCCAGCCTTTGTCGCGCGCGGGCTTGGAGCGATTCTTTTTCAGCTCGACGCGTTTTTTCTTCTTGGCCATTACTGCTTGTCTCGCGCTTTCTGCGTCGCTTTGGGCGTATTCACTCCGACAATCACGCGCAGCTCGGCTTCTCTCAACTGGAATTCATCGCGCAACCTCTCAGCCGTCAGTTTCGCGGCGCTGAATTCCTCCTTGGAAATGGCCGGCGGGCGCCGGTTGTACAGTTCACTGACACGCTGGTAGCGTTCGGTGCCTTCCGCCATGGCCAATCGCGTCGCCTCGAACTCAGCGAACGCCACCGCCACCTTCGCTTGAACATGGGCGCGTACGCGGTCCAGCTCGGCTTCCGCCAGCCGGACTTTCGCTTCGGCAACTTTGATATCGCCGTTGTTCTTCAGGGCGGCGGCTTGCAACTCGGCAAGGGTTGGCGGCTTCGAGGGCGCCTCCTTCGCGTCTTGTGCTGTTGTCGTGCCCATGCCTAACAGAACCCCCGCAATGAGCGCGTTCAAGCACACGGTGCGCATGGCAAACTCCTTTGCAATGTCTGGAATACAAGCGGACCTGCCGGCATTATAGCGTTCGGAGCAGCAGAATTGGCAAGATGACTTGGCGAACGAGCCTGAATCGTCTAGCGCTCGCATGGCGGCATGGGAGCGCTAAACGTGAACGGCCATCAGAACAACTCGCGGACAGCGTTGCCGCCATCGACGATGCGGATGGGGCGACCGATCGGCGTTTGATTCTCCTTGCGTGGGTCGATGCCGAGGGCGTGGCAAATCGTGCAAAAGAGATCAGAGACGCCGACAGGCCGATTGGTGATGTCGTTGCCCCCGTCGGAGGTTGAGCCGAGCACGCGGCCGCCGCGGATGCCGGCGCCGGCCATCGCGATCGAGAACGCTCGTGGATAATGATCGCGGCCATTGTTGGCGTTGATACGCGGCGTCCGGCCGAACTCGCCCATCCAGATGACCAGCGTCCGCTCCAACATGTTTCTTTCGCGCAGGTCCTTGACAAGATTGCCGAAACCGGCGTCGGACTGAGCGCTCAGCGTTCGGCACGAATCGAAGTTATTCTGGTGCGTATCCCAGCCACCCATGCCGACTTCAACGAAGGTGACGCCCGTTTCGACGAGCCGACGCGCGAGCAAACAGCCCTGGCCGAAAGCGCCGCCACCGCCGAATCCACCCGCGCCGCGCCCGTAGCGATCGCGCGTCGCCGCGGTTTCACGGGACAGGTCGAAAGCTTGCAAGCGAGGGCTGCGGACCATGTTGGCGGCGCCGTTGACGTGAGCGCGATGATCGGTCACGCGCGCCTCGCCGCCGGATTCCGCGAAGTCGCGCTCGAGATCTTGCATTAGGCCCAAGCGACGATCGAAACGCGTTCGGCTCGTGTCGCCCGGAAGCGTCGTGTTGGCGGGCATTTGATTCGGGTTGCCGACGCGGAACGGAGCGTACTGCATGGGGAGGAAGCCGTTGTTGATCGCGCCGCCGAGGCCCCCGCCGCCGATCTGCACGAACTGCGGAAGATCGAAATCGCGCGGGCCAATCTCGCTGGCGACGAGCGAGCCGATGCTTGGAAAACGCACGCCGCCGACGGGAAGATATCCCGTCTTCATCAGGTAAGTGGCCCGTTGATGCTCGCCTTCGCGGTTGTTCATCGAGCGGACGAGAGCAATGCTCCCCATCTCGCGCGCCACGGTCGGCCAACTGTCGGCGATGCGGATGCTGTTGACCGCGGTCTGGATGGATTGCGTCGGGCCGCCGTTGGTATGACCCGGCTTGGGATCGAACGTCTCGAACTGGCTTGGGCCGCCGTTCATGAACAACAGGATGCACGCCATCTGTCGGCGGCGCAGCTCCTGGGCATGCGCGGCTAACGTCGGCATCAATCCGAGGCCAGCAGCGCCGGCGGCGACGGTACGGAGAAACGAACGCCGGCTGAACACGCCGTCGTCATTGACTTGCACTTGCATGTGAAGTTGGGTGCTCATGGATATCTCCTTTGGTTTAGCCGCTTGCTTTCGGCGAGCGCGGGATTCGCGCTCGCCAAAGGCGAGCGGCTAAACATGTGTTAACGACGCATCTGAAATTCGGTGGAGTTGATCAACGCCCAGAGGATGTCCTCGAAGGCCTCGGACCGGTTGCCCACACTGCCGATGTGGCCGCGCAACGTTTTCAGTTCGCGGTCCGTCGGGCGTCGTCCCAGCGTGCGAAGGTAGACCGCACGCAGCGCTTCGTCGTCTTCCTTGTACGACGACAGGATGCGGGCCAGCATGTTGTTGCCCTGGGCGCGAATCCTCTGGTTGATCTGCGGGTTGTTCATCAGCATCAACGCCTGGCTGATGCTGCCTTCGATCTCCTCGGCCTTGGTCGACGGATCGAAGGAGAACTCGTTCTTGAATTGCTGTTCGAGTCCCCCGAATCGGCCCAGCGGCCCCGCGCCGGCCGCGCCGAACTTGCCCCCCAGGCCGGAGTTGATCGGCCCGAGGACCGTGTTGAGCGTTTGCCACATGGCGTTCCCGTTCATGCGGACAAGATTGCGCGTGGCGAACATCAGGTGTTCTTCGCCCGGTTCGCCGGGGCGGATTTGACGTTGGTACGTCTCGCTGTTCATGATGTCGCGGAAGAGCTGCTTGATGTTGTAATCGTTGCCTCGGAACGAGCCGGAGACACGCGCCAACACGGTCGGCATCATGGCGTCCTTCTGCGGACCGAGATCGTCGATCGGTGAATAGAACGCCTGCCCCATCAGTTCGCCCCACATGCGGTTGACGAACGCAGCGGCGAACCACGGGTTGTTTTTGTCGGTGATCTGATCGGTGAGTCCTTTGCGGCGCGCCTCATCGCTCATGCCGCCTCCACCAAATCCTCCCTTTCCGAACCCGCCTTTGCCGAAGCCCTTGGGATCAATCGGTCCTTTGGTGCTGGCGACGGGTTTGGCCCCCGCCGGCGCCTTGCCGTCGAGGAACTTCGGATTCATCGACAGGCCGGACTTCGGGTCGTTCTTGTCCGGCATGCGGTGTTCGCCGAACGGTAGCGACGTGAGTTGCACGCCGACGAATTTCTTTTCTTCGAGGACTGGCCGTTCTCCCCGGTAGCGAGCGAAGTAAGCCGCGAATTCGTGGAAGTTCTGGCGCTTCCAAACGTCACTGGGGTGATCGTGGCATTGGGCACACTGAATCTGAATGCCGAGGAAAATGCGTGATGTCTCTGCGGCGATCTCAGTAACGGCATCGGCGCCGCGGCGCGACATGAGAAAGAACGCTTGAGCGTTCTTGTCCGGCTCGTTGTACATGATCTTTCCGCTCGCGGTCAGTTGCTCGCGGGTGATCTCAGCCCAACTCTTGTTGGCCTTGAGCTGGGCGGTCATCCAGCGTTCGTATTGCGGTACGACTTGTTGCAGCCGAAAGTCGATGGTCGCGCGGGTGGTGATCACAGTGCGCCAGTAGTTGCCCCAATGCTTGGCGTACTCGTCGGTTTCGAGCAGTTTGTCGATGAGTTTGGCTCGCTTGGTCGGCGTCTTATCGGCCAAGAACTCCGTGATGTCCGTCTGCGATGGCAGTTTGCCGGTCAGGTCGATGTAGGCACGGCGTAAGAACTGCTCATCGTTGGTCAGCGCGGCCGGCTTGATCTTGACTTTAACCAACTCGGCGTTGACCAAGCGATCAATCTCGCCCGGCTCGATTGCCTTTGTCGAGTACTTGAGCCAGTCCTTGGTGTCGAGAGCGCCGACCGGGAGTGTGACGGCCGGCTTCTTCTCCTCTTTTTTCGGTGCATTCGCTGTGACCAGACCTGCCGATGTGAGAAGCAGCCCTACAACGCCCAAACACGTGGCACGCAGTCCGAAAACGAGCCTCATTGGTCGTCTCCTTTTCTTCGACGGATATATTCCACCGTAACTCTATACTCGGTAAAAGGATAGCATGTTTCGCATTAAGAGCCCATGAGAAAAAACCCCTGGCTGCACTTTTCAACGGCCCGCTAAAGACTCTGTTAGCAACGACATTCTCCAAACGGACATTATTACGCAATTGCCAAGCAATCATCCATTTCCCGTATTTTCTAGGTTGTTAAGCTGTGCGGCTTGCAACGACTTTGCCGATTATGTTATATTTACAGAGGGCAAAATCGGATTTTTTGCACTTCCCTCCAGCGCATTGTTGCAACCGGTCAAGGTAGAATTAAGCTGTCAGTATCGATCGTGCGCTAGGCTCCGAATAGCCGCTTGCGGCATAGCGTCGGGGCCGCGCCGAAGTGAAACTAGCGTAGATTCGCCGATCGGGACCACCGGGAGATGAACATCATGCGTAGCTTCTTGGCAGGGTTGAGCGTTGTGTGCGTATGGGCGTCGGCGGTGCTGCCGGCATCGGCAGGCTGGGACAATGTTTTCCAGCCGACGTTGTTCGAGCGCTGGCGTCGCCCGAGCACGAGCATGTACTACGTGCCGCCGGCCGTCGTCGTGCAATCGTCGCCGATCGTAGTTCAATCATCGCCGCCGGTGGTCGTGGCGCAGTCGTCGCCGTGTGATCCGTGCGAGCAGAAGAAATGCTCGACGAACTGGGTGCAGCGCAGCTATTATCAGCCAATCACGACCATGGAAACACGCACGGTATCGGAAAAAATCACGACGATGCACACGAGCTACTATTACGCTCCGGTGACGACCTATCGCTACTCCAGCTACTACGATCCGACGACGTGCTGCTATCAGCAAGTCGCCGTTCCGCAGTGCTCGTACGAGTTGCGTGCGAAGCAGTGCCCGGTCGAAAGCTGGGTGTCGCGCTGCGTCCAAGTCCCGGTGCAGAGCGTGCAGAAGGTCGACTACTGGCAACCGGTGACCACGTGCTGCACGACGACGACCGGCGCGCCGGTCTATGGCACGTCGCCGCCGCCGAGCGGATCGATGCCGACCGCGCCATCGATGGCGCCGACTCCCGGCGACAAGCCGCCAATCGTCAATATCGACAAGACGCCGGGGACCGGCACGTCGAAGCCGCCGATGTGGTATGACTACTATCCGAAGAGCGAGAAGATCACGCCAGAGAATCGCAGCTCGTCGTTCCAACCGCCGCGTCTGGAGCTTCCGCTGCCGATCATGCAGCCGGCGCCGGCCGCCCCGCAACCGCCTGTTAAGCTGGATCGCATCGCGGTGAGCCCGGATTCGCGCGTCGACGGCCAGGTCGTTCGGTCTGACAACACGCCGAAGCCGAACGCCAAGGTGCTATTCATCAACGCGATGACCGGTTCGAAGCAAGTGACCTATGCCAACACCGCCGGCCGCTTCTACGTCGATCTCCCCGCCGGTAGCTGGCACATGTATCTGCACGGCGCCAACGATCAGCCGGTCTACGCGAGTCGCATCGACGTCAACGGTTCACAGACCCGACAAGTGAATCTGGTGAGCCGATCGAACTAATTGCAAAGTAACGAGTACTGAGTACTGAGTGACATGAAGAAGCCCGGTCGCGATCGACCGGGCTTCTTTGTTGACGACGCTCCTTGAGCTGTTTATAACTGAAACCGCACCGTGTGCACTGTTTCCGTCTGGTTGCGGTTGTGCAACACCTTCGTGAAGGTCTGCGTCCGTTCCCGCGGCGTGCCTTCGAATTCTGTCACGACGATCGTGACCGTGGTCGGCTCGACGCGGGCGTTGCGCGGGCCGCTGTAGTAGTTGACCTTGATCGTGTAGGCGCCTGGTTCCGCTCGCGCCAGGGCATAATGCTCCGGGCCGAACCCTGAGGTCACGTCTTCGAGCAGCGTGCCGCCGTTGGTCGTCGTACGGTGGCTGAACCATGCTTTCTGATTGTTCGGCTCTTCGACCCAGAGATCGACATCGGTGCGCGTGTTCCATGTCATCTTCACCTTGAGATCATTAGCGTTGCTCCAGATCTCGACCGGTTGCGGACGGCGAGTGGACAGTCGCCCGAGCATGCCGACCAGCGAATCACCGCGGAAATGACCACCGAACACATGGGGCGGCGCCGCCGCGTTGGCAGCTCGTGTCGGACCGGCGGGCAGCCGATTCGGATCGCGCTTATCGCGAAGTTGGCCGGGGACCATGATGTAGTGCTCGATGCCCTGCGCGGTCATGAAGCCCGAATGCCCGTTGTCCGTGCCCAGGATAACCACGTCGCCCTGGCGCAGATAGCGTTGACCTTTCGCGAGCATGGCGGCATCGGACGAGTTGAACGACAATATGTTCCGGTACTTTCGCGGCTGCTGCTTCAGGTGGTCGGTCAGGTTGTTGCGGCCGAGGTCATCCCAGTCACGATTGGTAACTTTGAACAACGTGAAATCGTGGCAAACTCGGACTGCATGAACCGAGTCCACGAACATGAGCGATATGCCGAGCACACACACAGCGAAAATGGCGGTGGTGGTTTTCATGATCACAATCTCCGGCTAGAGCCTAAGGTGTACGGCTGTTCGCCCGTCGCGAACCGCCTGTTTCGTAATGTTGATCCCTGCTCAGGGGACGACCGGACAGTTTTTTTGCATTGTTTTGCCGCTCGCCTCTGACGAGCGTGGCGTCCTCCCTCGCCAAAGGCGAGCGGCTAAACACGCCGACCCGATGCTTGCTTTTTTTCTCTGTTCACCTAGAATAATCGGCTCAAGAAATATCGCGATTTCGTTAACGAAAGGTGCATTTGTGGCTGTTCGCATTCGCATGAAAAGGATGGGGCGCAAGCATCGTCCCTACTTCCGTATCGTCGCGATCGACTCCCGCCAGCCGAACGACGGCCGGACGCTGGAGGATCTCGGCACCTACGATCCGATGGTCAAGAACAAGGAAAACCGGGTCACGCTGAAGCCGGACAGGATCAAATATTGGATGAGCGTCGGCGCGTTGCCGAGCGAGAAAGTGCAAGCGATCTTGGATAAGCACCTGAAGCGGATCGAAGAAGCAAACGCTCAGGCCGCAGCCGCTCCGGCACAGAGCTAGTGCCAGGGATCGGAAATCAGAGGTCCGGCGTCATGCGATTCGACGTTCTGACCCTGTTCCCTGATATCTTTCAGGGTTATTTCACGCAGAGCCTCTTGAAACTCGCGATCGACAAGGGATTGGTCGAAATCAACGTTTGGAACCTCCGCGATTGGGCAAAGGGAAAACACAAGACGGTCGACGACCGGCCCTTCGGCGGCGGCCCCGGCATGGTGATCATGCCCGAACCTGTTTACGACGCTGTTGAGAGCGTGCAGGCCAAGGCGCTGTCGCCAGGACAGCTCATCCTGTTGACCCCGGGCGGTGAACGACTGACGCAATCGGTGATTCGCGAATTGGCCGCACACAAGCGGCTGCTGTTGCTTTGTGGCCGCTACGAGGGATTCGACGAACGCATTCGCCTTGGATTGAAGCCGCGTGAGATTTCGATTGGCGATTTCGTCTGCAACGGCGGCGAAGTACCGGCGATGGTGGTGATTGACGCGGTAATTCGTTTTGTGCCTGGAGTGCTCGGCGATGAAGAAAGCGTCGTCGAGGAATCGCACAGCGAGCCGGGTCGCCTGGAGTATCCGCAGTACACCCGCCCCCGCGTTTTTCGCGACATGGAGGTTCCCGAAATCCTGCTGAGCGGCAACCACGAAGCCATCGCCAAATGGCGATTGCAACAATCGGATTTGCGAAGCAAGAAAAAATCAGAGCCTGAAGCGTAAGCGAAGGGACCAACAATCGGAGCGAGCAATGAAAAATAAACTGATGGCCGCTGTCGAGGAACCCGGCCTCAAAAAAGATATTCCCCAGTTCGATATCGGCGACCTTGTCGAAGTCCACCAGAAGATTCTGGACGGCGACAAGGAACGCACGCAGGTCTTCGCAGGTCTGGTAATCGCTCGCAAGGGCGAAGGCATGCGCGACATGTTCACTGTTCGCCGTATTGTCCAGGGCGAAGGGGTCGAACGCACCTTTCCGCTCAACTCGCCGAAGATTGCCCGTGTTGAGGTGAAACGCTCGGGAAAGGTCCGCCGGGCGAAGCTGTATTATCTGCGCGACCGCGTCGGCAAGGAAGCGACTCGCCTCCGCGAACGCAAGAAGAAGGTCAAAGTCGTCGTGCCGGGATCACCGGAAACCGCCCCGACGCCTTCTGCCCCCACGTCGTCCGAAGCGCACAAAGAATAATCGCCAGCGGCGTAGCAGCCTCATGTTCTCGTTCACCACGCATCCCTGGTGGCGGCGCTGGTTCGGCAATCGCTCCGAACGCGCCGCCGCCGCTTTTTTGCGCGATCTCGGCCTTACCATTCTCGAACACAACTTCTCATGCGACCTGAGCGAGATCGACATCGTCGCTCTGGATGGCCGATGCGTCGTGTTTGTTGAAGTGCGCTCAACCGAAGGCGCCGACGCCAAGGCGCCGGCCGTCTCGGTCGATCCGAAAAAGCAAAAGCGTTTGACCCGAATGGCGCTCTATTACTTGAAAGCGAGAGGTCTGCTCGAACAATCTGCTCGATTCGATGTGCTCGCCATCAGCTGGCCCGCGGAGCAACCCGAACCGACCATCGTCCACTATCCCAACGCCTTCGAGGCGACCGATCGGTTTCAGATGTATAGCTGACATCGTTTACGTTGAACTTCAACCGGATATTACTTCATCCCCGCGTATTGCGGATTGCCGACGACGCGATCGCGCCAGAGTTGCTCCAGCTGTGCGAACGACATCTGGTAGTGGCGCTGCAGTGCCGTGTCGTAGCCGTAACGCATGCCGTCTTTGACGAATTCGGTGAACGCTTTCGGCCCGCGCTGCTGGGTCATGAACTCGACCAGCACAACGCTTTGCGCATAAAACGCGCCGATTCGGCTCGGGTTCGGATAGTCAGGCAACTCCATCAATTCCTTCAGCTTAAACGTCAAACCGTCCTTGTAGTGCTTGTGCAAGTTGCGGCGATGCTGCTCGATGCGTTCGTTCGGCTCGGACAGGACGGCGATTCCCTCGTCAACCCAGCGCGGGACGTTTTTTCCTCCGAAGTTGCCGGCGAGCACGACGTGGGTCGTCTCGTGAGGCAGCACGGTTTCGGTCATCGCGGGAATATCTAGACGCAGATCCATGCGCCGCGCGACGATGCGACCCGAACGGTCGGCTTCAATGCGCGCGTGACCAGGCGACGAGCCGGGCACGCCGGTCATGCTCGTATAGCCCGCGCTCGTCGGGTGCAGCACCAATTCGCAGCGAAGTTCCCACCCATCGCCGTCGGTGTCGAACCACTTGCGATACATGGCGGCTCGCGTCGCTTCGGCGATCTGAGCGACGCGCTGGGCCAGTTCGCCATTCTGCTTGTGGAAGACGCGGAAGTGCTTCGACTGTGTCACCTGCCAGCCTTCTTTGTTGGTGCCGAGATTCTCGACGGCGGCGAAGCTGGTCGCGACCACCGGCGCGGCGCCGGCCTTGGAGCGCTGGTCGATCTTTTGCAGCAGCTCTTGACCGACTTTCATCATCTTGGTGGGGGCCATTTCGATCGCCTGTTCGACTTGTTGGCGAAGCTGGGCGTGAACCGCGTTCGGCGCGTCCAGCGCCTGGCTCACTCCAAAGATAATGCAGTACGCCCACTGATCCTTGCAGACTTCGAGCGAGCGCCGGTCAGCTTGCTGGGCCAACTCAAAGCTCACGCGTGCCTCGGCATAGCGGCCGGCCTTGAACATGTTGGCGCCGCGCGTCAGGTGCTCGCCGACGGCTTCCACATTCGTCGTCGCAATCGGCGATTCACGCTGAAACTTCGGGTCGAACGGATCGACTTGCAGCGAATCGTCCGCCTGCGCTCGGAACGTCGCCTGAGGCATCGGCTGATTCTTCGGCTCTTCCTTCTTGCCGAACAGATTCGACAGAGCCGGCAGCTTCCATGACGGCAAGGCGAGTTTGCTCGGCTTCTCAGGTTCAATCTCGAACTTCCGCGCCGGCGCATTCGCCTCGGCTTTGAGCGACGCGTCTTTGGCGGCGTCGGGCTCCAGAATGCACAGGCGATCGAGATAACGCTTCGCTTGCGTCGCATCATTGGCCAATAGCAAACCCCGAATGTGCGACCGATACGCCTCGCGCAATAGCTGCAAGTACTGCGGATTACTGCTGACCTTCGGCAGCGCCTCCTCGAGCACGTCGACAGCCTTCTTCGGCTGCGACTCGCTCAGGTGCGTTCGGGCGCGCACCATCGCTTGCTGCACGGCCAGCGCGTTATTGAACTTCGCATCGTCGGTCGGGCTCGCCAACACGGCCAAGCCAACAACGAGGATTCCAGCGGGAGAAAAAATGATCAATCGGGACATGCAAGCATCCTTGCTTTGCGAGTGAAATCGTCGCCCCGCCTTCCTGGCGCGGCAATCGCGAGGCCAACCTTAGAAGAACCTCTGGAAAAATGCAATCGCAGTTTCGCCGGATGTGTAAATCACGTCAGAAGTTGCAACTTTTGTTGCAGAATTTGCAATCTCTGCTGGGACGCGCCGGCGTTCTGGATGTAGGTGAGGCTTTCCAGCCTGACTTTTACTGAGGATTTCTTGTCAAGGGGCCAATGCCATGCGATTCGTATCTGTTTTGTCCTCCTGCCTGCTCGCGTTCGCTTTGTGCGCTCAACCGGGCGCCGTCGGTGAAACATCGGATGCACCCAAGGAGCCCGCCAAGGTCACCTACTATTGCCCCGTGGTCGGTATTCCCGACGCGACGCGGTGTCCGTGTAGCAGCGGCTACTATTGCTCTCTGCAGCCGAAGCCGGGAGTCACTGCCGATTACAAAGGGGTCAAGCTCCAATTCTGTTGCGGTGGCTGTGTCAAAACGTTCAAGGAAAACCCCGCCAAGTTCGCGGTGTCCGCCAATCATCAACTCATCGCTCGCAAAATCGCGACGCAACAGAAATGTCCGTTGTGTGGCGACAAGCACGATCCCGGCGTCACCGCCACCATTGGCGGCCTCAAGATAAATCTTTGCTCGCCGGAGTGCCTCAAGAAGTTCACTGACGCCAAGCCCGCCGATCGCGTGAATCTTGTTTTCGGCGACCAGGCGTTCGCTCGCGGATTTGTTGTTGCCGCAGAAGCGCAGAAAAAATGACGTACCGCTACTTCGTCGGCACCAAGATAAGCACGTCGGAAAAAATGATGCTCAGATAACGTTCATGCGGCAATCCGTTGGTCCAGCTCTCCGGCACCGTCTCGCCAGGGCGAAATCGTTTCAACGCTTCCTGCGTTGGCACGATTTCGCCCTTCTTCGTCATCACTTTCCACGTCGTCAAATCGATCTCGCTTTCAACCACTCGAATCACCGGCTGCATTTCCGTGCTGGTGCTCGTGCCAATCGAGAACGCCATGAACTTGATCGGCTTTGTCACCGTGGCTGGCGCCATGACGGCAATGGCGCGGCTAACCGTCAGTGTTTTCTTCTCCTTGTTGACGCTGTGGATAATGGTAAATGCAGGAGACGGCTGCATCACCTTTTCTTTCGCATCGGGCTGCGCGGCGGCGACGCTGGCACAGCATGTCACAATGAGAATAGCGATGAGCCGGCACATGGCAAACCTCTTGGCAGTTCCTCTGGCGTCGCAATTAGCAGGTTCTACTCACGAATCGTGATTTCCGCGTCGCGGCAGCGACTTTCCAACAAGCTCGCCTTTTCCGCCGGCGCAAAAAGATGATTGCGCTGCGCAACGTGTAGGCTCCCCTGCAAGCGATCGCGGCGCAAAAGCCCCTCGTTCGTAATGTGGTAAAACCGATAATCGAGCGGCGGAAACGTCTCTTGCAAAAACGTGTGATCGACCTGGTCGAGCACTTCGCAGATGAGGAACGGCCGGTGCTGTTGTATCGTGATGAGGCTGCCGCGAACGACTTTGCTCTCGGCCGATTCAGCGTCGATCTTAACGACATCGATCGGCGCGCCTGCTGTGTCCTGAGCGAACCGGTCGAGCGTTGTCGTCGGTACACGATGTTCGTCGACTTGATCGCGGAAGCCCTGACATGCGGACGAATCGGTCGGAATGCCGACGTTGGTGCGTGTGATGTAAAATGTCGTCTCACCCACGAAGTCGGAGACTGCCATCGCGATGGCGTTGATATTGGTCGCCTCATTGAGGCGAATGTTGTTTTGCAACATTTCGTGGATGAACGAGACGGGTTCGAAGGCCCACACACGGCAGCTCGGATTCACTAGTCCCGCAAGTAGCGCGAACAGGCCCGTGTTGGCGCCTATGTCGATGACGTTTCGGGCTTCCTTGACGAGCGCAAGGAACAGCCGAGTCGTTTCGCCTTCATAGCCCCACAGGCCGCGCCGGGCCAGTTTGATGGCGATGCGATCCTTACCGTGCGGCCCGTAGGAGTGCATGCGCAGCTTGAGGTTGTCCGGCCCATCAACACGAACTTGCCCCAAGAACGGCAGGCGGTTGACAACGGCGTCCGGTAGAATGGGCAAGAGGGGCTGACAGAAAAAACGGCAGCCCGCCTTTATCGATTCACCCAGACGTTTTCCAAACGAAATCGGCAGCGACGGCATGATGTTCCTCGCATGGACCAGCAACGAACGGTAAACCAACTGGCGCGTTGCTGTCAATGCCAGGACTTTGCAACATGCTTCGCTTTTTGCGATGATGATTGCTAGTGTTCTGGCTTCCATGGATTGATGGATGCAGGGTGCGTGAAACGCACCGCTCCGCTTGGCGGTGCGTTTCACGCACCCTACGTCGATTCATCAATGGATCGAAGACGGTGCAATGGGGATGTTCGCCCGCCTCTACGATGCGGGGCTAAACAGTTGGTGACGACGGAATGAACAAGGAACGCCTTTGCAAGTGGCTGGGATTGCCGACGACCGATTGGCCGCCCGATCCGTGGACCCTGTTGGGTTTGCCGCCCGGCGATCACGATGCGGCAACGATCGAAGAACGCGTGCATGAGCGGATGGCCAAACTACGCACCTATCAACTCTCGTACCCCGAAGAAGCGACCGAGGGGATGAATCGCCTTGCCGAGGCCTTTGTCGCATTGACGGAGTCGGCGAAAAAAAAACCGCCGCCCGAGACGAAGGCGCCGGCCGCGACAAAGCTGGCGAACAAAGACGATACGTCGGTTCTCGATGCGCCGAGCCAAGATTGGCGCGATGATCCGCCGCCGGTGCGCGACGAGGGTCCGGCGGCGCCCGAAGCGATCGCCGATGACGACGCCGAAACCGAGGAAGTGCCGGTCTCTCAGCCGTTCGCGCCGCCGGTCAAGCACCAGCGCCGGCTTCTCAGTGCCGATCAGATTCGCGAGTTGGCAGAGGAATCGGACGAAGCGATCAGCAACCTGGGCACGCTGGATGCCGTCATCGCCCGCGTCGAGTTGACGCGGCGACTGTTGTACGCCTGGGAGCGGGTCGGCCGCTATCTTCGTGCCAACTCAAAGAAGACATCGCCGAAGGAAAGCGATTTATACGCGAAGCGGCTACAGATCATTGCCGAAGTGATGAAGACGTTTCCGGGGTTCATGGGGCACGCGGGCAGGCCGGGCTATCGCGTCGTCGCGCAAGCTACGCTCGGGCTGCCGCTCGCCACGGTTCGGGCCATGAATCCTGATCAGCGCGAGGAACTGCTGTGCGATTGGCAGGATGGCTACGAAGTTCTGCGCGCCCATCGAAAGTTCTTGAGGCAACGATTCAAATCGATGCGGCATCAGACCACGGTCGGCCTGGTGATGACGGCCGTGCGCGCCGTCCTCAACGACTATCCCAGGCTCACGGTCGCGTGCTTTGCAATTGCGTTGGCAGCAACCCTCGTCAGCGCGGTCCTATGGGCGCTCAACTAGACGCGCAAGAGCTCGCTCGCGGTTTCGCGCACAGGTGCCACTCCTACGCAGCTGCGTCTTGCAACGCCTGAAAAACGCCATATTTTGAATAGTATCGTCGCCGTCATTTCAAGGAAAAACCAATGCCGTCCGTTGTGCCGCTCGCCGAAGTTGGAGTACACCTGCGTCCCCAAGACAACGTCGCGATCGTCGCCAAGCCGATCTCAGCGGGCCTCACGTTGGATCATGCGGGGAAGCGTTTGACGGCCACGGGGCGCATCGGCATGGGGCACAAGATGGCCCTGCAGCCGATCAAGAAAGGCGAGGCGGTCTACAAGTACGGGCAGATCATCGGCTTCGCGTCGAAGGATATCGCTCCGGGCGATTGGGTTCACGTACATAATGTCGCCGCCGATACATTTGAACGGGATTACGCGTTCTGCCGGGATTGCCCGCCGCGCCCGGTCGCCAAGGAAACGCGAACCTTTCTAGGGTACGATCGTGGTCCGGATCGAACAGAACCCTACCGGTACGGCACTCGCAACTACATCGCCGTCATCAGCACTGTCAACTGCTCCGCGCACACCAGCAAATACATCACACAGCGATTCAACACTACAGACTTGCTGAAGAATTATCCGAACGTCGACGGCGTCATTTCCATCACGCACAAAGCAGGTTGTGCGATGCAGTATGACGGCCCAGATCATCGCCAGCTCGACCGCACGCTGGCCGGATTCGCACGGCACGCCAACATTGCCGCGTACATCCTCGTCGGCCTCGGCTGCGAAACCGGCCAGGCGATGCATCTGATCAACGGCGAGCACCTGACGCAACTCGGCTTTCCCCATCCGCCAGCGCCGACCGCGCCGCCGATCACGCTGACGATCCAGGAATGCGGCGGCATCTCCAAAACGGTCGATGCCGGCGTCAAGGCCATCGGCGAATTGCTGCCCCGCGTCAACGATATTCGCCGCGTCGAACTGCCCGCCAAGCATCTGATTCTCGGCACGAATTGCGGAGGATCGGACGGGAACTCCGGCGTCACCGCCAACCCCGCACTCGGCGTGGCCAGCGATCTTTTAGTTGCGCAAGGCGGTATCTCGATCATCGGCGAAACGCCCGAAATCTACGGGGCCGAGCATCTGCTGACACGCCGAGCGATTTCACGCGAAGTCGGCGAAAAACTCGTCGAACGCATCAAATGGTGGGAATGGTACACCGGCATCTTCGGGGCCGAGATTAACAACAACCCGTCACCCGGCAACAAGGAAGGGGGCCTGACTACGATCTACGAGAAGTCGCTCGGCGCCATCGCCAAGGGCGGCTCGACGGCGATGGTCGATGTTGTGCATTACGCCGAGCCGGTCAAAGCCAAAGGTTTCATCGTCATGGATACACCCGGCTACGATCCGGTGAGCATGACCGGCATCGTGGCCGGCGGCGCCAACGTTTGTGTTTTCACGACGGGACGCGGAAGCGTGTTCGGCTGCAAGCCGTCCCCGTCGCTCAAGATCGCCACGAACTCGCCGCTCTATCATCACATGATCGACGACATGGACATCAACGCCGGCGTCATCCTCGAAGGCGCCTCGGTCGAAACCGTCGGTAAGCAGATTTTCGAAGAGATCCTCGCCGTCGCGTCCGGCAAGAAGACAAAAAGCGAAATCAACGGCGTCGGCGAAGAGGAGTTCGCTCCGTGGTCGATTGGGCCGACGTTGTAACCGATTTTCGCTTAGCGCTCGCTTGGCGCCCGGCGAGCGCTAAACAAATACAAGACTTAAGGAACGCTCAAGTGATCCCTCGCTTCGTTGCATCCGTACTTTTCTGGGCCGTCGTCAGCCCATCGTACGCCGATGTCGTCTTGGTCAAAACCCCCAACCGCGGCATTCAGCCGCAGACCGTGGTCGACGGCAAGGGCAGCGTGCATCTGCTCTACTACAGCGGCGATCCGCGCAATGGCAATCTCATGTATGTTCGCCGGGACGCCGGCAAGGCCGACTTCAGCGAGCCGATCCAGGTCAACAGCCAGGATGGCAGCGCGATCGCCATGGGCACCATTCGTGGCGGGCATCTGGCGCTCGGCAAGAACGGCCGCGTCCATGTCGCCTGGAACGGCTCGGGCAAAGCGGAGCCGAAGAATCCGATCCAGGGCATGCCGATGCTGTACGCGCGCATGAACGATAAAGGGACTGCGTTCGAGCCGCAACGCAATCTGATGACGAAGTCGGCGGTTCTCGACGGCGGCGGCACGCTGGCGGCGGATGCGGCCGGCAACGTCTTCGTCGCCTGGCACGGTCTCGACGCCAACCTCGAGAAGGGTGAAGGCAATCGCCGCGTTTGGGTGAGCGTGTCGAAGGATGAAGGGAGATCTTTCGCGGCCGAAACGCCCGTCGACTCAGGCACCGGCGCCTGCGGCTGCTGCGGCATGCGCGGCTTCAGCGATTCCACGGGCAACGTCTACTTCCTCTATCGGGCGGCCTCGGCAAACATCAATCGCGGCATGTACGTCCTCAAGTCAGGTGACATCGGCGAACGATTCATGGCGCATCAACTCGACAACTGGAAGATCGACCACTGCCCGATGAGTTCCGAAGCATTTGCTCAGGGGCCCAACGGCGTCGTCGCGGCGTGGGATACCGACGGCCAACTCTACTTCTCGGACGGTCTGTTCTCGAAAGAAAAAGAGCTGCGAATCTATCAAGCGCCAGGCAAAGGGCCGTTGCGGAAGCACCCTGCCCTCGCATTCAACAAGAAGGGCGACATGATCCTGGTCTGGACCGAAGGCACCGGCTGGAACCGCGGCGGAACTTTGGCCTGGCAGGTCTACGACAAGAATATGCAACCGATGGACTCAGGCCGCCGCGCCGGGGCAATCTCGGTCTGGGGGCTGCCGGCAGTGGTCGCGGAGGCGGACGGGAACTTTACGATCTATCATTAATCGGGTTCACGTTCAGCGCTCGCATGGCGCCGCGCGATCGCGAAGCCGCAAGCGGCGAATCACGCCGCGCGCAGAATGAGGCAGGTGTTGCTCCCGCCGAAGCCGAAGGAGTTGGACGCGGTCACACGGACTCTATGCGATTCAGCGTGATTGGCGACGTGGCGCAGCCGGCATTCGGGATCAGGCTTGTCGAGATTGATTGTCGGCGGGACTTTCTGCCGATCGATGGAGATGATGCAAGCCAGCGCTTCGACGGACGCCGCGGCCGTCAGAAGGTGTCCGGTCATGCTCTTGGTCGAGCTGACCGGCAAATCCTCGATGTGCGAGCCGAACACGGTGTTCAAGATCTTCGCCTCGGCTTGATCGCCGACGGGAGTGCTGGTCGCGTGAGCGTTGACGTAGTCGACTTCGCTCGGATCGATGCCGGCGTCGCTGATGGCTTGACGCATGGCCGAGATCGCCGGCTCCAGGTGCGGGCTGGGAATGACCATGTGATACGCATCGCTCGAGGCGCCGCAGCCCGCGACCTCGGCATAGGCGCGAGCAGATCGCTTTCGGGCAGAGTCGGCGCGTTCCATGACGAACATCGCGCCCCCCTCCCCCATCACGAAGCCGTCGCGGTCCATATCAAACGGGCGCGACGCTTTCGCCGGCTCGTCGTTCCGCCGCGAGAGCGCACGCATGTTGCCGAAGCCGGCCAGTGTCAGCGGCGTGACTGCCATATCGCAGGCGCCGGCCAAACAGACATCGACCCAGTTCATCTGCAACCAACGGCGTGCCAGGGCGATCGCATAGTTGCCGCTTGCGCATGCGGCCGACAAGCTTACCGCCGGTCCGGATAAGCCCAGGCGCCGCCGGGTACGTTGCGTCAGGGTTTCGACATGGCCCTGCACTCGATAGACGGCGTCGCCGCCGGCCAATCGATCAATCTCCCAACATGTCGACCATTCTCCCGCGTTGCCGAGAACGATACCGATCCGCGCCTCGGACCGTCGCTCCCACCAGCCGGAATCGAGAAGCGCGTCAATGCAGCACGACGTCGTCGCTTGATCGACGGGTGATAGCGAGGCAAAGTCATCGGCAGACCACGCCGCCGGGCAGGAAATGTGGTCGATAACCGATGCAATCTGTGACGGGTGATCGTCGATAGGAAACTTCGTAACGCGACGAATGCCGCTGGCGCCCGAGAGCATGTTGTCGGCGATTTGTGCATACGTATTGCCGATGGGCGTGACAGCGCCGATGCCAGTGATACAGACGGCAGGGAGAGTCATGCCGCGCCCTCCATGGCGGCGAGCAACGTTTCGACCTCAAGCCAGTGCGTGTCGCCGAGCCTCCATGTTTGCGCCGGAGCGGGAGGATCGTCCTTCAATACTTCGGCCAAGTTGGAAATGTGGAATTCTGGCAAGTACGCCAAGCTCTCAGCTGGTCCTGCGTTTGGCAAGGAGCATCCAACGGAAACATGAATGCCCGGCTCGCCCGCATTGGGATGCGTCATGGCAAGAGCGACCGCCCGACAAGTCGGTGGCGGCGCCGAAGCGCTGGGGCGGGGCGGAATACACTCGGAGTCATGTCCACTCAGAACGAGCCACAGTCCTGGAAGTTGGCGATCCATCATCATGGCGGACGCAACGAGGAACGCATCGAGGCTGGCGTTCGGACCGCCGCTGACACCGAAATTCGGGCCGTGGATCTTTAGAGCCTGACTAATCGTACCGGACATGGCGTGCAAGGACTGGTGTGGGATGAAATGCGGCGAGACGCCCCATGCGCCTTCCTGAATCAGGCGCTCGACCGTTTGTGCCATGATCGATCGCCCCAGGAAGTTGCCTGCCGCGATGACCCCCCAGTCCCGAAACGACATTTCGTTCCAGCCTTGCGGCGAAACTGCAGCAAGCACGGCGCGCAGCGCAACCACGGTTTGCTCATCTGCATGGCGAAGAAATGAAACGCTCAGCGATTCGCCAGCGAAGTTGATCGGTTCCTTGCGCCAGCGTGCAATCGTCTCGGCGTCCGCGCCAAGGACGCCGCATGCCGCCACGCGCAAGCTCATTGCTTTTGCCAAAGGCTGTCGAGTGGAAACCTTCAAGAAAATCGTCCTCCAGCTATTCCCAGCGGCATCCGCAACGGTTTCCGATGGAGTACGGGCCGCTACAACAGCCGGAATGGTGCGTTTCACGCACCCTACATCTTGTAGCCGGCGCTTTACAACAGCGTCACCTTGTCGTGATTGCCCTTCAGTCGTTTCGTGGCATTGCGCGTGTCAAGAACGTGCGGCACTTTCGACACAACGTAATCGTAGTCGACAGCCTTGTGATCGGTCGTGATGATTGCCATCGTGCAACTGGCGAGCAAGTCATCGGTCAAGGGCTGATTCTCCATGGCAATGCCATGTTCGTCGAAGTTAGGCACATAGGGATCGTGATACACGACCTCGGCGCCGTCTTCCTGGAGCAGCTTGATCACCTCAATCGACGGCGACTCGCGCCAGTCGCCCAAGTCGCGCTTGTAGGAGACGCCCAGGAGCAGAATCTTCGACTTCGACGGCGACACGCCGAGCATATTCAGCACGCGGTGCGTCTTTTCGCGCACAAACTCCGGCATGCGGCGATTGATCTCACCCGCCAACGCGATGAAACGCGTGTTGAAGTTGTACTCGCGCGCCTTCCATTCCAGGTAATGCGGATCGAGCGGGATGCAATGTCCGCCGACGCCCGGCCCCGGATAGAACGGCATGATGCCGAACGGCTTCGTGAAGGCCGCGTCGAGCACCTCCCACACATTTAGGTTCATTTTGTCGCAAAGGAGCGCCAGTTCGTTCACGAGTGCGATGTTGACGGCGCGGAAGGTGTTCTCGAAGACCTTCACCATCTCGGCCGCATCGGCGCTGGAAACCGGCACGACGTGATCGATGGTCTGCTGATAAAACGCGACTGCGACCGTCTGCGAGCTCGGGCCGATGCCGCCGACGACCTTGTTCGTGTTCTTGGTTGTATAGCGCGAGTTGCCCGGATCGACGCGCTCCGGTGAATGCGACAGGAAGAAGTCGACCTCCGCTTTGAGCCCCGATGCTTCGAGGATCGGCAACATGACTTCTTGCGTTGTGCCGGGATAAGTCGTCGATTCGAGGCTGATGAGTTGTCCGGGCCGAAGATACTTCGCCAGTTCGCGGGTAACGCTCTCCACGTATTGAAGATCGGGATTGAGATTCTTGGTCAACGGTGTCGGAACGCAGATGACGATTACATCCATCGCCGGCACTTCACGATAATCACAGACGACTCGCAAATGTCCGCTCTTGACCAGATCGCGCAGTTCCTCGTCCTTGACATCGGGAATGTAGTTCTCGCCGCGATTGAGCGCCTCAGCCCGGCTAGGATTCTGTTCGATTCCGATGACGTTGAAGCCGACCTTGCCTTTCTCGACCGCGAACGGCAAGCCGACGTAGCCCATGCCGACGACGCCGACGACAGCTGTGTGATTCTGAATCTTTGCCAGCAGATCGTTGACACGTACCTGAATCTCGGCTTCGGAATGCTCGCCGACGATGCGCAGGTGCGGGCCGCCCAGGTACTTGTGGCCGAGGCGAGCGCCCAGATCAGGCCGGGAGGTGCGGCGTTGCGAAGTCTGCGACATCGGGGTCTCCTTCCATGGATGCGTCGTCGCCACGCTCCGCGTGACGATGGGGTCTGGTTATAAAGGAACGGTGTTTCCACCACAAGTGCAAATAGGGGCGGTCTGCGCAGAGCGTTTCGACTGCGCGTACTCTTCCTTCAAAATCGACACAGGACCGTACAGAACTTCGGTACTTTTGATTCAGTCTTTCGACAGCATGGCCGCATGCAAATGCCGACGAGCCGGAAGCGTAAGCGACGGGTTTTTGCCCAACTGTCGCTCACGCTTCCGGCTCGGTTCGAGACACGACATCTCATCATGCCGTCGCGCGGCGCGACAGCTTGCCGGCCGCTTCGAAATGGGTCACAATGCCGCGGACTACGCGTTCTCGCTGTGCGTTCGGAAGCTCCGGATACATCGGCAGCGCCAAGCTCGTGACCGCGGCCAGCTCGCTTTCGGGAAACTCGCCCTTCTTATAGCCGAGATTGGCGAAGCATTCCTGCAAGTGCATCGGTTGCGGATAGTAAACTTCCGTGGTGATCTTCTCCTTCTTCAGATGCTCCCGGACCCCCTCGCGATCGTCGCAACGAACGACATATTGATTGAAGATATGCCGCGATTGCAGTATCTTGGGCGCTTCGATGAGGCGGCCCAGGCCATACTTCATCAGGCACGCCGTGTAGTATGCAGCGCCTTGCTGACGGGCTTGCGTCCAGCTATCGAGATGCTTAAGCTTGACTCGCAGAACGGCGGCGTGAATCGAATCGAGCCGGAAGTTTCCTCCGACCAGCTTGTGAAAGTACTTCGGATGCGAGCCGTGGCCGCGCAGCAGGCGAATCTTGTCCGCCAGCGCTCGGTCCTGGGTGACCACGGCGCCGCCGTCGCCGAAACAGCCGAGGTTCTTCGATGGGAAGAATGAGTAGCAGCCGACGGTTCCCATTGAACCCGCGCGGCGCCCTTTGTATTCGGAGCCGATCGCCTGAGCCGCGTCTTCAATCACTGCTAGCTTGTGCTTGCTGGCGATTTCGAGAATCGGATCCATTTCGGCGCACTGCCCGAACAAGTGCACCGGCATGATGGCCCGCGTACGCTTGGTGACCTTTGCCGCGATTTGCGCTGGGTCGATATTGAAGGTCACTGGATCGATATCGCAAAACACCGGCCTGGCGCCCATGCGAACGATCGCGCCGGCGGTCGCAAAAAACGTGTAAGGTGTCGTGATGACTTCGTCGCCCTGCCCGATATCCAGGGCCATCAGGCAGACCAACAACGCGTCCGAGCCAGACGACACGCCGATGCAATGACCGGCCCGGCAATACTGCGCGACTTCCTGTTCCATCGCTTCGACATCGGGGCCATTGATGAAATGCGTTGACTCGATGACGCGCATGACCGCCTCATCAAGTTCCGGCTTCAGAGCGAGGTACTGGGCCTTCAGGTCCAGCATCGGAATGGGGCTATTATTGTCCATGGCCTCCTCCTTGAGGGATGTTCCGTTTTTCTTCTTCGTTTGGCGCCCGCATCGCGCCGCACAGAATCTATGCTGCCGCCAACGACACCGATGACACGTGCGGAATCGCAATGACGCCACCGCCTTCGTCCAGCGATCGTTGTCCATGCTCGAGCACCGACACGACCTGCGTTCCCGCTTCGCCGTCGGAGATCGGCCTAGCGCCCGTGCGAATGCAGTCGACGAAATGTTGTGCCTCGATGGCCAACGGCTCTGCGGCATCGATCGTGGGAACTGTAGATTCCCCTTGCCGCAGCGTGATCAAGTCGCCGTCTTTCTGATATCCCTTGTCGAGCACAACGAGCTTTTGGGCAGCGGTGTCGTCGAAGATTGCCATCTTGCGCGAGCCAACGACCACAAGCTTTCGGCTTTTCTGCGGGTCGAGCCAGCTGACGTGGACGTGCGCCAGTTTTCCGCCGGGATACTCCAACGTCGCGAAGACAACGTCGGCGACGTTCTTGTTGACAATGTTCTGCCCGCGGCATTGCACTGACACGGGCGCCGCGCCGAACAGCCGGTTAGCCACCGAGATATCGTGCGGCGCCAGCGACCACCAGGCATTTTCATCGGCACGAATCGTGCCCAGATTGAGCCGTTGTTGATACAGGTAGCAAACTTCGCCCAGTTCGCCACAATCGATCAACTGGCGAATATGGCGAGTGATCGGATGATACTCGAGCAGATGGCCGACCATGAGCACACGATGCAACCGGCGAGCGACGTCCGTCAACTCGACGGCATCGCGCGTGGTCAAGGTCATCGGCTTCTCGACCATGACGTGCTTTCCCGCGAACAAAGCGCGGCGAGCAACATCGAAATGCGTTGGCGCAATCGTGGCGATGACGACGCCGTCGAGCGTCGCATCGCCATAGAGGTCGTCGAGCTGAGTCGTTGTTTGGACATGAGGGAATTGCTGGCGAACGCGATCCAGCGAGGCGGGATTGACGTCGCACACCCAGCGGAGTTGGGTGCCGGGAAGGCCGGCGAGCGTACGAATCCAGTTGGCCCCCCAACGTCCCGCACCGATCATGCCGATCGTTGTCATGCAGTATCCTTGCGAAGCCCAGAGGTGAGCGCAGCGAACCTCTGGGATTGGAATGCGCATCCCAAGGATTCGCTGCGCTCACCCCTGGGCTCCTGAGTCTCGTCACGCCGCCTTGGGCAATGGCGCGGATTCGTCGAGGTCCAGGCAGCGCAGCACATCGGCCTCCACCTCGCGATAGCGCATGCCGCTGAACGGACAGGTCAGAATTCCCTCGGCATCGGGAGCGCCCAACCGATAGCCGTGCCGGCTCATCCAGCCGACGCGGCGAGCGGGCACACCCATCACCAAGGCGTACTCAGGCACATCTTTTGTTACGACGGCGCCGGCAGCGACAAAGGCATAGCGGCCGATCGTCGAACCGCACACAATCGTGGCGTTGGCGCCGACGGAGGCGCCTTTGCGGATGATGGTCTTTTCGTACATATGCCGGCGCACGATCTCGCTGCGGGGATTGACGATATTGGTGAGCACGCACGAGGGACCGAGGAAAACGTCGTCCTCGATGATCGCGCCGGTGTAGAGCGAGACATTGTTCTGAATCTTGACGTTGTTGCCGATCTCGACATGGCTGGAAACGAGCACATTCTGCCCGAGAATGCAGTTCATGCCGATCTTGGCGTGCGGCATCACGTGGCAGAAGTGCCAGATCTTGGTGCCATCGCCGATTTCGCAGGGGATGTCGACATACGAGGAGGGATGGACGTAGTAGTTGGCTTGCATGCGAGTCCTCCGATTTCATGGCACGGGATGCGATGTGGGACGGTGATACCATGCCCGGATTCGCGAATCAACCGGAAGTTCACAACGCTCACTCGCCGGGAAGCGCTAGCGGCGGTCAGCACAGAATCCGTCGCTTACGCTTCCGGCTCATAGGGTCGAACTGTCGAAAAGGTTCATCTTGGCCCGGTTCGGGGCATTATGCTATATTCCTGTTCCGTGGCCGAGCGTCGGCCGATGAAGGTACTCGGGAAACTTTCACGGAGGCAGCGCCATGACGCGATGGCGAACAAGCAAACCGATTTTCCTGGCCTGCCTTCTTGCCGTTCTCGCTCCATGCGCCCCAGCCTGCGCCGACCACACGGAGCATCGCGAATTCGCCATCTTCGTTGACGGAAAGGAGTCCGGCTCCTCACGCATGGTCATTGTGCAAAAAGGCGACGGGACGACGTACATGTCCGCACAGGTCGACGTTACGTTCAAGCACCTTGTTGTTATCGATTACAAGCTGAAGCTCGAAACGCAGGAATGGTGGAAGGACAATCGGCTCATCGGCCTCAAAACGCTGAGCGTCGAGAACAGCAAGAAAACCGAAGTGATCATCGCCGCCGACAATAGACAACTACGCATGCGGGTCAACGGCCGAGAATCCATGCTCAATCCGGACGTATGGGCGTCAAGTTACTGGAAGCTGGCCGACGCTCGCTTTCACAACAAGCAAGTTCCGATCGTCGAGAGCGATACCGGCAAGGAATTCACGAGCGAACTCAAGTACGTCGGCACGGAGAAAGTGCCGATCGGCAAGGACCTCCAAGAATGCTACCGCTTCCAGGTGACCGCGCCGCTTGGCCCGGTGCATCTGTGGTATGACAAGCATCATCGATTAGTGCGCCAGGAGTTTACCGAACAGGGGCATAAGACGATTGTCCAGCTAACGAACATTCGACGTTAGCACAAGCCGGAAAGGTGATCGACGGACTTTCGGCTAAACCGCGCTTACGCATCCGGCTCGTCACGTGCGGTCGCATGGAGGAGACACGCCAATGTTGGATCGCGACACGATTCGAAAAACGCTGATTGAACTCCTCGAAGCCGACACCGGGGGCAACTTCGCCAAGGTTGACGATGCCCAAAACCTGCGCACCGATCTTGGGCTCGATTCGGTCGATGTCGTCAGCGTCGTCTCGCAAGTCGAACGGCGCTTTCGCATCCGGCTCTCGCAGCCTGAACTGGAAAAGGTTGTCACCGTAGGTGATGTGCTCGATCTACTTCAGCGGAAACTTGCGGAGAGCGGCCAAAAGGCGGCTTGATCATCGGCTACCTAATGTGACAGCGCACCATGATTGAGTAGCGGAGTGACGGAAGCCAATAGCCAGGGTCATGAGACCCTGGGAAGGCATCGCATCAATCAGAGCCGCGTAGCGGCGAAAGCAACGTGTTTCCCGTGCTTTCGCCGCTCCGCGGCTTTTGTCGTCTCGGCCAGGTCCAGGGTTTTGCGACCCTGGCTATTGGCTTCCGCCGCTCCGCGGCTATGAGCCCAGCTTCGCCAATGTTGCCGCGTGATGGTGCGCTGTCCAACTAAGCCAGACGCGTTCTCGGCGCCGCTCGTTCCTACGCTGCAATGTTGCCGCCCGAGCGCGGAAAGCCAAACTTCTTGCTCACTTCAACTAATACGGCAAGGAGTCCGTCAATCGACTCCGGCTTGTGATTGGCGTTGACTTGAATCCGCAACACGCCGCCGTGATACGGAACGGCCGGAAACGTCACGGATTGCACGTAGTACCCTTTTTCGAAAAGATATTTGCCCGCACCCAACGTCATTTCCTCTTCGCCGACCAAAATCGAGACGATCGGCGTCTCACCCCCCAAGACGATCAAGCCCATTGCTTCCGCTGCGGCGACCAAATGCCTCACGTTGCGTCTCAGGCGGCCGTGAATCTCTTCGTACTCAGGAGAAACCAGAATATCGCAAACGACACAGATCGCATCCAGATAGGACGGGGGAACGGGACCGCCGAAAATGAACGTGTTGGATCGGATTTTTAGCATGCGCTTGAATTCCTTCGCGCAGCCGATGAAACCGCCATAACACGAAAACCCCTTCGACAGCGACCCGACGACAAGCGTGTTGTCGTAGTTGCCGAGCGCGTCAAGGACAGTGCCACGCCCCTGGCAGCCAAGGACGGCCGTGGCGTGCGCGTCGTCCACATACAAGATGGCGTTGTTCCGCAAGCAGACTTGATTGAGCTCAGCCAACGGCGGCAGTGCGCCGGTCATGCTGTACACGCCATCGATGGCGACCACGGCGACACGGTATTCAGCCGCCTCGTCGAAAGCGCGCTGCAAGTCGTTCGGATCGCAATGGCGAAACATGACCACACGGACGCCATTGGCCTGAGCGATCTTGGCGCCTTCCTGCATCGAGTTGTGGGCGTGCTCGTCGATAATCAGAAGATCGCGCTTGGTGACCAAACCGGGGAGGGCGCCCATATTGGCGAGCGTCACAGACGGATAGATGAGCACGTCCTCCGTACCTAGCCAATATGCCAACTTCGCCTCCGCCACCTCGTTGCTTCGCACCGATGCAAACGCCCGGGACGCCCCATTGTGACTGCCCCAGGCTTCCGCGCCTTTGGTGATTGCTGATTTGACACGTGGATCCTGATCCAATCCGAGAAAACTGTCCGACCCGAAGTTGATCACGTGCCGGCCGTCCACTTCCATCTCGCGGTTTGGGCCTAACTTGTCGACGATCAGGTCCTTCAGATGCGCGTTGGGAAACTCGCGCGCATAGTGTTCGATGAAGCGGACAAGTCCATGCTGCCCGACGGCATTGGCGAGATTCTGCATTGGCGTTGCGCTTGCCATGCGTGCCTCTTGGCTTAAGGTCTTGCAAGGTACAAACTTTCTGTGTCATCGCTGATCTGCGCGAGGTCGGCTTAGACCAGATTTCGGACGTGTTTTCAAGGCCGGTCCGCGACGAGTGAGTTACCGGTTGCGCACAAAGGGAGCATTGCGAAGCTCACCTGCAAAAAAAACCGCGCCGATAGGGATCGGCGCGGCTTTCATGGTAATCCCAAGGGTTCGCTGCGCTCACCCCTTGGCGTCTTTGTCGTTACTTCTTATCGGTCTTCTTCGGAGCGGCCTTGAAGAGGCCTTCTATCTCGGCGGCGGGCATCGTCTCCCGGCCGGAGTTGCGGTCGATGATGAGGGCCTTGCCGCTTGGCGTTACCCAGATGACGTAGTTGCCCAGGGCGTACACATCCTTGACTTCGGGATGAAGCTTGAGGATGTCGAAATAGGCTTCGGACTGCGCCTTGACGGTGACCATGTCCATCTTGGCGTTGAACCCGTCGTCGATCCAGACGCCGCCGACATCGACAACATTGCGGTTCTGGACAAAGCGCGACGCCGTGTTGCGGAGTTGCTGCTCGAAGCGCAGGGCGTTGTTCTGGACGGCGAAGTCAACGCCGAGCTTCCCGTTCTGAACTTCGCCAAGGCGGCGTGAATTAAACGCGGCCTGAGCTTTCTGCAGAGCGGATTGCTGTTCAAGGGTTTCCTTGGCCGCCTTCTTGTCCTTGGCGTCCCCCTTCTCGGCGTCGTTTTTCAAGCGAGAGTCTTCAAGCTGACCACGAGCCGTGTTAATGTCGATCTTAGGGTCGAGCTGCTTGGCAAGGTCGGCCAGCGGGATTGGCGACGTCGGCTTCGTCGTGCTGCCGAATCCGCCTGGGCCTGGGAGCAAAGCCGGCGGCGCGTCGGAGGGACCACCCTTCTTGCCCTTCGCGAACGGGCGATTGCCACCGCCGCCACCGCCGCCCACGGGTCCCGGCGGAGGAGCATCCGGAACAAGTAGATAGCTTGTGTACGGCGTCGTGATGCCGTAGCGCTTGGCCAGCGTGACTACTTCTTCGACGACTTCCTTGGTTTCGCCCTGCAAACGAATCTGGTCGAGCAAGTGTCCGACCTTGCGGCGAGCCCAAAGGTCTTCAACGAAGCCCTGGTTGCCCGTCGTCTTGTCGGTGAAGTTGAGTTCGTAATCGAATGTCTTCGTCTCCTTGCCGATTTGGCCGACGAGCCGGATTCCCGCATGCCCCTTGCCGGTGTACCGGCCAAAGATCACGAGTTGGCTGCCGTGGAAGAGGTCGGGCAGTTGCTGGGGATACATTTCGTTGATGGCGATGTCGCCGCCGACTTCGAGCTTGAGGTTGGCGAGAACTGGATTGCTGATCTTGGCATACAAGCTTGACACCTTGGCCTCAATGTCTTCGGCTTCACGAACGTAGCTGCTGACAGCTTTGGTCGTGTCGGCCAGGCCGTCGAGGAGAACCGTGTTGACGTCATCGCCGACGCCGAAGCTGAAGATGCGGGTGCTGCCGGTGTTGTTGCGTTTGACGTTCTCGAGGATCTTCTGCGGATTGCGTTCACCCCATGTCGGCTGACCGTCCGTGAAGAAGATCATCGTGTAAGTTCGGCTGGTATCGCTGGAGCGAATGGCGAGAGCGTCGCGAAGGGCTTCATCGATGTTCGTACCGCCGGTCGCTTCAAGATCATCGACCCACTTGCGAGCTGCTTCGAGGTTCGAGGTGGTGGCGGTCTGAAGATTGTTAGCGTATTTGGTGACGGTCGAGGCGAAGTTGATGAGTGCGAATCGATCGCCTTCATTCAGCTGCTTGAGGCAATACTTGAGTGCATTCTTGGCCTGGGTCAAGCGCTTGCCGCGCATCGATCCGGAGGTGTCGATGACATAGACGAAATCGCGTGGCTGCACTTGCATCTTGGATAGCTCAGCTCGCGGAGACAGGAGCATCATGAAATAGCCGGGCCGATCGGAAATCGGCCGATGCGTGACCGCAGTCAGCCCGATGTCCTTGTTGCCGGCTTGATAGAACAGTTGGAAGTCGCGATCAAGGATGGCGGCATTCTTCTCGAAGCCGATGACCGCTTCCTTGTCGTTGGGCCGTGTGATCGTGATCGGATGGCTCGGCGAGTAGATGTTCGTGAGCGGACGCTGATCCTTCAAGTTGATGCTGATCGAAAACTTCTCGAGCGTCTCCGCTGCTTTTCCGTCGGTTCGCATCGGGTACATGTACTCGACCAGGCCGTTGTCGCTGTTGGAGACGCTGGTGTAGGAAATCGAGATACGCTGATCGCCCTTGGGCGGAACCGGGAAGACCCGGACTTTCATCAACGATTGATTCATGTATTCCAACAAGCCCGGATCGTGCGAGCGGGAGACGATGTCGGTGTAGATCTTTCGTGCTTCCTCGGCCTTGACGATTTCGCCGGGAACCTCGACGCCGTTGACCCACATCGTGAACTTGCGAACCGATGCGCCCTTGGGAACCGGGAACAAATAGGTCGCTTCGAGTTCACGGCCGGTATGATTGCGAAATGATTGCTCAATCCGCGTGACCGCGACCTGATCCTCGATGTTGATCGTGACCTTCTGGTCGACCAAAGCGAGCGGCGGCAGCTTCTTTTCCACCGGAATCAACATTCCCGTGGCCTGTGCCGAGCCACCCAGCGCCAGCACCATTGCCAGGGTAACCAACATACGACGCATGGCAATCCCCTTTCCCTTTTCGGAAATGTTGTCGTTTCACCAATAAGACGAATCAGCGAACCCAAAAGATGTGCTGCCAACTATGATTCGCGCCTGACCGATCAAAATGCAACAGAAGCGTCGATTCCAACACGCTGTGGACACGCGCGCACGATTTCCGCTTGAACGGCTCCGCCAAAGTGTTAGTATACGGAGCGAAAGTCTGCGGTCCCATGTGCTGAGAGACTACGCAATGACGTCGACCTCGACATTTGCAACTCTGATGGCCATCGCGCTTGCCGCCAGCACCGAATACACGCCAGATCTCGATCAGGCGCCGACTCTTTCGCCCAACGGACCCCCGCTCAAGAAAGGCGGGGTCGGTCCGAAAAGGAGCGGCCCCAAGGTCGGGGATCATGCGCCCGATTTCGAACTCAAATTGCTAGATGGCCATTTTACAAGTCCCTGAGCAGTTGTCCGTTGGGTGGCGACGGTAGGGGCGAGGTGTGTAGAGGAAGCGGTCGAAACGCTGGGGATCTCGGCCAAACCA